>Ga0315279_10010206_pt1 | contig 11066 bp, 8 predicted proteins | sample YL17G06_20_MG_FD_203694 | JGI IMG/M metagenome (GOLD analysis project Ga0315279, IMG submission 203694) | Sediment microbial communities from Yellowstone Lake, YNP, Wyoming, USA - YL17G06_20 | ecosystem: Environmental > Aquatic > Freshwater > Lake > Sediment | place: USA: Wyoming | collected...
GCGCGCACGGCCATCTTCTAACAGTAAAGGAGATACTTTAATATTTTTATCCAAATGTATTTTGTTTTTTTCTTCAATTAATATATCATTCCATATACCTCCGGTATTTTTATCCTGTCCATATTCAAGGTCCCAGCTACCAGGACGGGTGTCATGATGGTTGAATATCCCCTTTATTAGATATTTCTTATTAGGCCAAACATCAACAGGTTCTTTAGGCGAATCTACCTCCACTTCGAGAATATTCTCTCCATCTTTTAGCATATCAGTTATCAGGAAAGAAAATTCTTGGAAGTACCCTTCATGTTTTCCAATTAATCTTCCATTCAGTTTCACCTGACAAAAGTAATCCACTCCTTTGAAGACCAGATAATAGTCCTTATCTTTCTGAGTTGATATTTCAAACATCCTTTTGTAATAAACTTTACCACTGTGATTCAATCCTTGTAAATACCAATTAGAAGGAACTTGAATATCGCGATATTTTTCTCCATCATTTAAACAAAATTTCCATATTCCGTTGAGAGAATATGTTTTCGAAGTCAAAAACATAGACGAATCTCCTTTCTTTAAATCTTTATTAATTATTCTTACCCAGGATTACAGTCACTTCTACTTCTGTATCCTTCTTATTATACGGAATTAAATTTCCTTTTATTAATTTTCCATTGATTAGTAAACGCTTAACCCCCTTGCTAACCCCCTCAGGATTTTTTACGGTAATATGATATTTTACTCCACGGAAGAGCCGAATAACCATATATTCCTTCCAATTTTTGGGAATACAAGGGTCTATCAGCAAACCTTGATAATCGGGTTTAATTCCCAAAATAGCCTGGGTAATGGTTACAAAACTCCAAGCTGCTGTACCGGTAAGCCAGGAGTTTTTAGCTTCACCATAGGTTGGTGCATCTCGACCAGCAATCATCTGAGCGTAAACATAAGGCTCGCACCGATACTTTTCAATAAAATTATCCTTAGTGCTGGGACAAATTTGTAAGTAATAATTAAAAGCTTTATCACCATTTCCTATTATCGTCTCTGCTATAGAAATCCAAGGGTTACAATGACAAAATATCCCTGCATTTTCTTTATATCCTGGAGGATAAGAAGAAATTTCCCCTAAATTTAAATAATAGCGAGAATATGCAGGTTGAAGTGACATAATTCCATGTGGAGTCGATAAATATTTTTCCACGCTATCTAAAGCCATCTGAGCTCTACCATCTTTTAAGCCAACACCACCTAAAATACACCAACCTTGAGACTCAATAAATATCTTTCCTTCTTCACATTCCTTAGACCCTACTTTATTCCCATAATAATCATAAGCACGTAAAAACCATTCACCATCCCATCCATGTTCTTCAACCGCTTTCTTGATAAGTTTGTATCCTTTTTTGAGTTCATTAATTTTTTCTTCAGCACCAATCTGTTGACAAAGCTTTATTAATTCATGACAAACATAGAGAAATAAACCGGCAATCATTACAGATTCTGCTGTCCCTCCGTTTAGGTCCCCGGCTGACTGAAAAGATTCTCCGGGTACTTTGGAAAAACAATTGAGGTTCAGACAATCATTCCAGTCGGCGTGACCTATAAGAGGAATATGGTGCGGTCCTACATTTTTAAGGGTATAATCAATAGAAAGGTAAAGATGACTAAGAATAGTCGCTTTGCTGTCGGGGACATCGGGATACCCAATGATTTCTTCGAGAATTGAAAAATCTCCAGTTTCCTTTATATAAGCACAAGTAGAAACAATAAGCCATAATGGATCATCGTTAAATCCTTTGCCTACATTTTCGTTTCCCTCCTTGGTTAACGGTTGATACTGATGATAACAATCTCCGCTAGAGAGCTGAATAGCAGCAAGCTCCAGAATTCTTTTTCTTGCTCTTTCCGGAAATATATGCATAAAACCAAGCAAATCTTGATTGGAATCCCGAAAGCCCATTCCACGCCCAACACCAGATTCATATAAAGAAGCAGAACGAGACAGATTAAAAGTGACGATGCACTGATACTGATTCCAAATATTGACCATGCGTTCTACATGTTCATTATCTATTTTTACCTCATATCGACTAAGCAGTCTGCTACCATAGACTTTCAACTCATTAAATGCTTCATCCACCGCTGAGGTAGCTTTTAAAAGCTCCAACTTAGTCCATAATGACTTTTTATTAATAATATTGGGGGCTGAAAACTTTTCATCTTCTTTGTTTTCCATATATCCTAATATAAAATGGAGTGTTCTATCTTGTCCTGGCTGGAGAGTGACATTGAGCTGATGAACACCAACGGGAGCCCAACCGCTTGCCAGAGAATTAGTGCATCTTCCTTTACTTACCACTTGAGGATTTTCAAACCCATTATGAACCCCAATAAATGCATCGCGGCTAGTATCAAATCCATCTATTTTTTGGCTACAGAAAAAATAGGCATAATGATTTCGCCTTTCCCGATATTCAGTTTTGTGAAAGATAGTATCATTTTCTACTTCTACTTCGCCTATATTGAAATTTCGTTGGAAATTAGTTATATCGTCCATAGCATCCCAAAGGCAAAATTCAACTAAGGAAAAAAGGGTTAGCCTTTTTTCCTGCTCTCCATGATTTATTATTTTTACTTTCCATATTTCCATGTTCTCTCTAAGAGGAACAAAGTAAGTGATCTCTACTTCCACATCATTTTTTTCCCCGGTAATCACCGAATATCCTAATCCATGACGACAGGAGTAATTATCTAATGATGTGCAAGTTGGTTTCCAACCGGGATTCCAGATGGTATTGCCATCTTTAATGTATAAATAGCGGCCACCTACATCCATGGGAACATTATTATAACGGTAGCGCGTTATTCGACGCAATCTGGCATCTAAATAAAAACTATAGCCCCCCGCGGTATTGGAAATAATCCCAAAATAGTTCTCAAACCCTAAATAGTTTATCCAGGGCAGAGGTGTATCCGGGCGGGTAATAATGTATTCCTTATTTAAATCATCAAAATATCCATACGGATTCATTGCTGTTTCCTTTACTGAAAAAATCTGTGTCTTTTTTTTCGTGGTTTGCCTGCCTTTATTTTAAATTACCATAGCATTTCAGAGAGAATTATCTTTGATGAAATCAATTAGTTCATCGAATTTCGCAAATGCCAGACATGTAACCGTGTCTGCACCACCGTAATAAATAGCAATACGCCGTGTCGGTGGGTCATACAGGGCAGCAGTTGGAAAGGCTACGTTTGGAACGTCACCAACACACTCATAATATTCCCTCGGATTAAGTAAGTAGGGACGCGTTCTGTAAATTATCTTCCAAGGTTTATCAATATCCAATAGCGCAGCGCCAAAGCTATATACGAATCCGTTGCAAGAAGTAAGCACACCATGATAAATCAAAAGCCACCCTTCTGACGTTTCTATCGGTGTAGGCCCCGCACCGATTTTGGTAGCTTGCCAGCCTCCAACGGGAGACATTACATGTCTATGATGTCCCCAATGGATCATATCTGGACTTTCACTATAAAATATGTCGCCAAAAGGCGTGTGTCCTCTATCACTGGGTCTGCTGAGCATAGCAAATTTCCCGTTTATCTTGCGCGGGAATAGGACACCATTTCTGTTATATGGCAAGAAAGCATTCTCCATCTGGTAAAAAGTCTTAAAATCATAAGTGTAACCCACGCCTATTGTAGGTCCATAATAACCGTTACACCAGGTGATATAGTACCTGTCCTCAAGCCAACACACCCGCGGATCGTAGCCGTAAACGAAGTTGCCAATTTCATCGTCTTCACATCTGAACTGAATGCGCTTCGGTTCTATCTCCCACTTGATACCGTCTTTGCTTTTTCCTGCATAAAGCTGCATATCTCTGGCCGTGTTATCGCAGCGAAATATACCGGAAAAACCGCCCTTAAAAGGCACGATGGCGCTGTTGAATATACTGTTCGTATCTGGTACTGCATCGCGCGTGATGATCGGGTTTCTCTTTGAACGCCAGACTACTTCATCATACCCATGAGGGCGTTCTTCCCATGGAAGGTTAGGCAATGCAGGGCCAATCAGCTTTGCATTTGACATAATCTATTTCTCCTTTCAGGAAGTCTCTTTCAAACACCTTTATTTACCTCCATATAATGGCTGCACGCCACAAAGTGACCACTTTCCGCCTCTATTAGCGGGGGTCTTTTGGCACAATCTTTATCTTTGTCTGCGAATAGACATCTTTCGTAATAGACACAACCAGTGGGGAGCTTTGAATGCTTTGCTTTCAATTTCACCTCTACCTCTTCCCATTTCTTATTCAGGCGTGGAACAGAAACTATAAGCATTTTTGTGTAAGGATGCAGTGGATGGTAGTAGACTTGCTCTGTCGAGCCCATCTCCACAACACCTCCTCTATAGAGGATCATCGCCCTTTCGCTTATGTAGTAACCCAGCGAGAGATCATGCGTGATGAAAAGAATAGATAGTCCACGGGATTTGAGCTCTGCCAGTAAGTTGAGAACATCGATTCGTGTGGATGCATCAAGCATACTTATGATCTCATCTGCCACCAGAAACTGAACGTCAAGCAATAGAGCACGCGCAATTAGAAAGCGCTGTAGCTGCCCACCACTGAGCTGGTGGGGAAATTTATTCAAGACCTCATCGGGGTTTAGACCAACAGCTCTCAATGAACTGTCTATCTTTTTGTTCCATTCACGGTTATCTATCTCAGGAAAAAACTCTTCTCTGATTATTTCGAAAATTCGATCGGCTTTGAAGATCGGGTTATAGGAACTAAATGGGTCCTGAAAAACACCCTGGACATTCCGATAGTAATCTTTAAGTGCACGTCCTTTAAGAGTAGAAATATCAACCCCGTTTAATCTAATCGTCCCCGAGCTTATCGAGATGAGACGTAAAATCATCTTCCCTATTGTAGTTTTCCCGCTTCCACTTTCACCAATCAATGAGATAACCTCTCCATCTTTAACATCGAAGCTGAGATTATTTACGGCGAGGAGTTTTTTCCCCCCAAAGGTTCCAGTTTTATAGATTTTTGATATCTTATCGAGCTTAAGCATTCTTTTCAAACCCCTTCCAACAAGCAACGAAGTGGTCCTTCTCGATTTCAATGAATGACGGTTCGTTCAGGCATTTCTCAAAAGCAACCGGGCATCGTTCTCTGAAGCGACATCCAGTTGGAGGGTCGAGTAACAATGGGGGTTTCCCGGGAATGCCGGTCAACTTTTTCTGAGAATATTTTACTCCGATATCCGGTAATGATGAGATCAACAGTTTCGTATACGGATGCCGAGGAGAATTCATTATCACCTCGGTGGAGGCTTTTTCAGCCAGCTTTCCTGCATACATGATCATGATGCTATCCGCAATCTGGTAAAGTATCGAAATATCATGGGTAATAACGATCAGGTTTTTCACAAATTCTCGGTCTCGAAATTCAACCAGCATCTCCGCAACAGCCTTTTGCGTGGAAACGTCAAGAGCCGAAGTGATCTCATCAGCTATAAGTAGTGAAGGGTTCATCAAAGTAGATAGAACCATTACCATTCTCTGTTTCATACCGCCTGAAAGCTCTATTGGATACATATTTAGCACATCATGCGACAACTCAACCAGATCAAGTCTCCTCTTTAGCTCAGGTAGTGTACTTTTAAAATCAATTTTTCTAGACCCGAGAAGTTCTGAGGTCATCTTTCCTATTTTTCGCGTAGAATTCATGGCATTCATGGCGTACTGCGGTATAGTGGAAATCTTTTTGAACCTGAAATTATTCATCTTCTTCATGTCCCAGATGGGTAGCTCTTCGTTATCAAGTTTCGCCCTGCCCCCGACAAATCTCATCGGGGGTTTCAAGAGGATCAGGCTATTGCCAAACGTGGATTTTCCACAGCCCGATTCGCCAGCCAGTCCCATGATTTCCCCATCCTCGACGGTAAATGTTGCTCCATCCAGTGCTTTGACATCCCCTCTTAAGGTTTGATAATAGACTTTAAGGTTTTCTACTTGTAAACTCATGTTTTTACATCTCCCTGAGTTTGGGGTTAAAGACTTCGTCCAACCCAACGTTTGTGACATACAGGGCCCCTACGATAGCCGTAATCGCGAGGCCCGGTGGAATGAACCACCACCACATGCCAAGAATGAGGGCACCATAGATGACGGCGTTGTTCATCATTAGACCCAGTGAAACACTATTCGTTGGACCTAGGCCGATGAAATCCAGTGTGGCTGCCGTGAGGATCGCCCCACCAAATTGAAGGATGTAGACCAGTAACAAATAGGACATCATGTTCGGCGCGATTTCCTTGATGATGATTTTGAGTGGCTTCATGCCGCTCAGACGCGCCAGATCGACAAATTCCCTGGAACGCAATGAAAAGGTCTGGGCGCGGATGGCTCGAGCCGCCCAGGGCCAGGCAAAAAACCCAATAAAGATGCTTTCGAACAGGAAGCCTCTAACTTCAAGATAGGCAGCTATGATAAGAAGAACGACCAGTGATGGAATCACCAGAACAATATTGGTGAACATATTGAGTATTTCATCGACGATACCACCCCGGTAACCGGCAATAAAACCAATAAGGATGCCGATAAGAGTTCCCAGCCCTCCGCCTATGAGGCCTACAATGAACGTTGCCCTGAGACCGTACACAAACTGGGTAAAGACATCCTCCCCAAAGCTTGTTGTCCCGAACCAAAATTCAGACGATGGTGGCTCAACACCTGGAGCCACGTAATCTCTTGGTTGGTATTTTGTTAGTAGCGGGCCAACGAGTGCCAGGACCACAAAAATTAACACGATAGCTACGCCAATACGGAGCTTGGCGTTCCGCAGCATAAAGTAAAGCATTTCATTTTTCTTTTTGGGTTGCGGCATATTGCTTTACCCTTCCCCTTGCATCCCAATGCGCGTTCGAGGATCCACAAGGACATAGGTGATATCAATCGCAAAATTGGCGAACAATACCCCGATGATGATAAAAAGGAAACACCCCTGGAGCAAGAAGTAATCATGATTCTGAATCGCCTGAAGAATCAAGTAACCGATTCCGGGGTATGAAAACACAATTTCTGTGACAAGAGCACCTGCGACGATGACACCCAGCTGAAGTGCCAGCCCGGTGATCTGAGGAAGGATCGCGTTTCGGAACGCGTATTGTCGGATCAATTTTCTGGGTGCTCCGAGCGCTTCGAGATAGTGTGAATAATCCGCTTCGAGTTCATAAATGATCATGTTTCGCATCCCAATCGCCCAGCCGCCGAACATTACCAGGAATAGGGAGGCGAAGGGCAGAATCCAATGTTCCAAGAGACTCCCAACGAAGGCCCAGGAGAGACTGGGCATCATTGCGTAGCTGTACGCACCTGAAAACGGAAGAATACGCAGAATAATTCCAAACAACCAGCCCAGCACGATCCCGAGCCACATATAGGGAGTCGCCGTGAGGATATACCCGAGTGGTGATATGGTGTTATCAAGCCACTTTGATCGCGCCGCGTAAGCACCAAATTTGTTTCCAGCAAACCAGCTCACCAAGATTGCCGGAAGAAGTAATAAAACATCAAATGGTACAGCCCGCATGATGATCTGGATCACCGGCTGCGGGAACAACCATATACTGATTCCGAAGTCTCCATGGAAAAGGGCATTCCAGAAATTGAGGTACTGCTGCCAGATGGGCACATTTAATCCAAAGGCTTGCATGTAATAAGAGTAGATAAGGTTGGCAGACTCAGCCTTCAAACCAGCTCTCGAAATCAGAATCTGAATCGGATTGCCGGGCATGAAGCGCGGAATGAGCCAATCGATAGTCACCGCGAGGACAAAAGTGAAGATGTAGATGAGCAGTTTTCTTCCAAAATATCGTCGCATTGCCTCTCCTTTCCTTGAAAGAAGGCCTTAGAGAAATAACGCCCCCTCCCAACAGATGGGGAGGGGCGGTGAATGAATAAACCGCTACTTTGCTACTACAGGCTTTAACTGAGTAAGCATGAGGATGCTGGTCATGTTCCAGTATCCGTTCCAAGTAACGGGCAGATAGTGATTATCTTTATCTGCTGAAGACGGCCAGTTCGTCCAATTCGCGCTGCTCATCTGCGCCCACATGCCATTGTACCAGAGCGGGATAATGGGTAGATCAGTGAGCTGGATTGTCTGCAGCTTCGAAATGACGGCCTTCATACCTTGTAGATCATTGGTCGCGAGCTTGTCCAACTGGGTTACCAGATCAAAGGCTGTCTGGTTGTTGTACCTGCCGTAGTTGCCTCCCTGGGTGGTTGGAATATCGGCGAGTTTGTCATAGAAAATAAAGTGATAGTACGACCAAGGTGTGTTGCTTACCTGAGCTTGGTTATCAATGGCCAGGTCAAACGTACCCTTCAAGCGCGCATCTAGATACCCGTTAAAGTCCGGGTAATCGGGTTGCACATTGATCCCCACGGCCTTGGTGCTATTAGAGATGATCTGGATCGCTGCCATCCAGTCCGACCATCCATTGGGCACGATGATCTTCAGCGTGATCAAGGATTTGTCTTTGTTTTCGACAAATCCATCGCCATTGACGTCTTTGTATCCGGCAGCGGCGAGAATTTGCTTGGCTTTGGCAGGATCATAGCTGATGCCCAGTTTTTTAACGACATTCTGGTCGACGTACTTATCCCAGACTGGGAGCAGACCGGTAGGATTAGCAGCTTGAACCATGTTGCCGTAGTCCCTCGAGACGATGTCGGCCACATTGATGGAGTAAGCAAGCGCCTTCCGGAACGCCACATCATCCATGGGCTTCTTCTGGAGGTTAACATCCAGCCAGGCTGTATTGGCAGCTAGATGGTATGGGGCAACCGGATAGTACGTGTGGAGTGCGTAACCACCAGTAAGTAGCGTGGAGATACCCGGCAAATAGTTATTGTTCAGATCTTCTTGCCCCTGGAGTACCAAACCGAGCGAATTTTCATTGCTAGTATTGACGAGGTCAACGATATATTTGGGAGCGACCGACAAACTAAGTACCTTGATCGCCCACCAGTTGTCGTTTTTTGCCCAGACCATCTTGGTTTGATCATATGCAAAGTACAGGTAGGGGCCTGAGCCGACAGGTTTCTCATTGGCTCCGGTGGCGACATCCTTCAGGTCTTTGCTTGCCCAGAGATGCTGTGGAAGCATTGGCACATTGTACAGATAGTTGTCCCATTCCTGATAGAGGGCAGATTTAAATTTGAAATCCAAGGTGTAATCATCAACCTTGGTAATCGAGCTAAGCCAGCTCCACAGGCTACTGAAGTTGAGCGCCGTTTTTTGACCAAGCTCAAAGGTAAACTTGACATCGTCGGCTGTTAATGGTTTGCCGTCGGACCAGTTGACACCTTGCCGGACCTTAAGCTCATAGGTCGAGGCATCGGTCCATTGTCCGCTCTCAGCAAGCCAGGGCATGAATTTATCTGTCAATGGATCGTACAGAAACAATGTTTCGTAGACAAGCCCAATCGTTCCTGTCGCATAGTTTCCCGTCATAAGCGGATTCCAGTTCGACACTGGGCCCCACTGCTTTCCACCGGTGTAAAGGGTTTCACTCCGTTCTAAAACTTGTCCAAAAGCCATTCCTGAAAAGAGAAAAACTATTAGCAATACTAACAAAGCAATTTTCTTAAACATTTTCTTAATCTCCTCCTTTAATTCATACTTTTTTCTTTCTTAAAATAAACTTAATATTCTCATAAAATCTTTTATCCGGATTTATCACCTCCTCTGCTTTGAAGAAAGAGAAATTGCAGATTCCCGCTTGATTAACTCTACTGGAATGATAACTTGTCTTGGAGTTCTTCCTTTTTTATGGCCGGAAATTATCCGATCTAAGAGCAACTCGGCTGCTACTTTACCCATCTCTTCTCTTCTTTGTTTTATGGTAGTAAGTGGTGGAATAATATACGGTGAAATATAACTATCATCAAATCCAACGATAGAAACTTCCTCAGGAACCGATATTCCTTTATCATTCAAAGCTTTAATAGCTCCAATCGCCATTTGATCATTCGTGGCAAATATGGCACTAAAATCTAATCCATAGTTATCCAGATATTTTTTTACACTTAAATGCCCACTATCTACGGTAAAATTTCCACTCAGGATAAATTGACTTTTAATTTTTATTCCTTTATTTTTCAAAGCTCTTTTATATCCATTAAATCGTTCTTTAGAAGAATCAATAAAAGGAACCCCTTGAATGACTAAAATAGAAGAATGTCCAAGATTCAATAAATACTCTGTTGCCATATATCCACCACCAAAGTTATCTATTTTTACCGTATCAACATTTAAGCCGTGAGGGTCTCTGTCCAATAAAACGATATTATAACCTCCTTCTATTAGAGAATGAACATAATCATCATCACCACTGGTAGTGACCAATATGGCACCATCGACCTTTTTTGCCTTAAAAAAGTTGACTCCTGCCAGTTCTTCTTTGACAATACGATGGTTTAATGAAATTATAACGTTATATCCTTTCTCTGCTGTCACTGATTCAATACCGTCTATTATTTCTCCATAAAAGTCACCAAGTGCATCTGGTACAGCAATGCCAATACATTTAGAAAGATTAGTCTTTAAACCACTTGCCATAGCAGAAGGAGAGTACCCCAATTCCTCGATCACTTTTAATACACGCTTACGTGTCTTTGGAGAAACACCATTATTTCCATTAAATACACGGGAAACGGTAGTAATGGAAACGTTTGCTTTTTTTGCCACTTCTTTTATAGTTATATTCATATTATTTCACTTCTCTAATAATAGAAAACGTTTTCTATTATACTAACTCATAATCTATTTTTTGTCAAATAATTTATAATACTTTATGAAACATATACCAAAAAATAGCTTAAGATAGGTTTGATAAAATTTAAAGAGGTATTTAAATGGACATAGGTAGAAAGAATTAGGGCATAATGGTCTGGTTTCAATCAATATCGATTGAAACCAGACCTGAAAAATGAGGCTAAAGTACCGGTTTGCGAGCAGAAATCTTCACACTGGCCACTTTACCATCCA
>Ga0315279_10010208_pt1 | contig 11065 bp, 10 predicted proteins | sample YL17G06_20_MG_FD_203694 | JGI IMG/M metagenome (GOLD analysis project Ga0315279, IMG submission 203694) | Sediment microbial communities from Yellowstone Lake, YNP, Wyoming, USA - YL17G06_20 | ecosystem: Environmental > Aquatic > Freshwater > Lake > Sediment | place: USA: Wyoming | collected...
CAGATAGGTGCTCACGTAATTTTTGGTTGCGGCCGGCGATGATCACCAGAGCAGCATGTAAATGTGCCTCGGCGATGGCATCCGCTATTTCTTCCAGCGGCCCCATGCCCTCGCCGCCGCCTACCAGCACAATCACGGGGCGGTCTTGCGGCCATCCCAGACGGCTGCGAATGGCCTCCCTTTTGCCTGGCGGTTGGCAAAAACGGTTTGCCACAGGCAGTCCGATCACTTTTACCTGCTCAGGTTGCATGCCGTAGCGCATGGCGCGCTCGCGGGCACCTTCGGTAGGCACGATGCACAGGTCGGCACGCGGATTGAACCACAGAGCGTGGGTGGTCACCAGATCGGTGACCACGGTCACGAACGGCGGGCGGTGGTCCCCCAGGATGCGCAGCATGGGAGCATTCGCTACCGGATGGAGGCAAACAATCAGATCGCTAGGGTGATCTTCCACCAGCTTGCGCGCTGCCTTGCGCACGTACGGCCAGGCCGTGTCATTCATGAATCGGGCCTGGGCCTGCCCATCACTCAGATGGAATCCGAGGCCATAGGCGTAGGATTGCGGTGGACGCACCATGTGGGGATACCAATCCGGCATTTTGCGGAAGAACGGGGGTGCGTATTCTTTAAAGAAGTCCACTTTCTCGGTGGTAATCTGCTCGCCGAACTCCAGGTGTATAGCTTCGATGATCGCCTCGGTTGCACTGCGATGACCCCCACCAGTATCAGAGAAAAGGAAGAGGATGTGAGGGGAATTAGGATGATTGGGATTCATGTTCAGCTTGCGAGAGAACTGCCTTGAGACGACGAAACAACTCGCGGCGGGTGAGTAGCACACGCCGCTTGCATTGCAGGCATTCCAACCCGATATCGGCCCCCAGGCGTACGATTTTCCAATCATATCCGCCACAAGGATGGGGCTTGCGCAGCCGTACTACGTCGTCCAGGCTTAATTCAGGGAGCATGAAAGGCATTATATCATGGGGTGGTATAATCTTTACCGAGGAGGTCTTGAATGACCGGACTGCCTGATGTCACCACCCTGGTGGCATATGCGATTGTTTTACTCACTGCTTTTTCAGTACATGAGTTCGCCCATGCCTGGACGGCGAATTATTTTGGTGATGATACCCCGCGGATGAACGGGCGACTTACCCTGAACCCGCTGGCACACCTGGACCCCATCGGCTCTTTGATGCTTATTTTTGCCGGGTTTGGCTGGGCCAAGCCAGTGCCGGTGAGTCTTTACGCGCTCGAGCGGCGTTCTCCTGCTGCCCCGATGTGGGTGGCGCTGGCTGGGCCGTTATCCAATTTCCTCATGGCATTGCTGGCTGCCATTCCCTTTCGTATAGGGTTAATCAAGCTTCAATTTTTTGCAGGCAGTTATCACGTGAGTACTCATCTGCCTAATTTTTTGGCGCAGATCCTGTTCACCTTTTTGACGACTAATCTTTTGCTGATGGTCTTCAACCTGCTGCCGATCTTCCCTTTGGATGGCGAGAAAGTGGCTACCTATGCTTTCCCGCCTTTTATGGCGCGCGTATTGGATACAATCCGGCCCTATGGACCGATGGTTTTGCTGCTGTTGATCCTCATGGGCAGTTTTGCCGGTGTAAATTTGTTAGGCGCCATTTTGAACCCGCCTCTGATGGCGTTTCTGCGGGTTTTGTTGGGAGTATGAGCCTGAGTCGGGTGCTCTACCGCATACGCCAGTTCTACCTTGCGTTGTGGGCGGCAGCTGATCCACGGGATTTAGAGCAAGCCCGCGCGGTCCTCACCCCTGCGCAGGTGGCGTTGTTCACCGGGATGCAATCCGGCGAACAGGCCCATGCCGTGAGCGTGTACCGCCAGCTGGTGGCCCAAGGTGAAACCTCCTCCGACCTGCTGGCAGCCGCGCTGATGCATGATGTGGGCAAGAGCCTCAGCCCGCTGCGCCTGTGGGAACGGGTTTTAATCGTGCTCGCCAGGGCATTTTTTCCGGCCCAATCCAGGCGCTGGGGAAGCCTCCCGGCGGAAGGACTCAGGGGTAGTCGCCCCCCATCCCCTGAATCGAGCTTTGCTCGATCCCCTTCACCCCTCACGGGGTATGGGGAAAATATCAAAAATTTGGGTGTTTTGGGCAGCAGAGCTGCCCAAAACACCCAAATTTCCGGTTTCTCTCCCCGTTCTCTCCCCGTTTCAGGGGGAGAGAAGGAGGGCAATGCCGCGGAGCTGCGTTCGGGGGATGAGAGGGGTAACCTGTCCATCCCCGAAGAAGCGATTAGAGGATGGAGGCGCACTTTTATAGTCGCCGAGCAGCACCCGGCCTGGGGAGCCGCACTGGCAGCCGAGGCGGGTGCCTCTCCTCGGCTAGTGACGTTGATCCGCTTGCACCAGGAAGTGCCACCAACAGAGGCAGATCCCGAAACCAGACGCCTGCTGAGTAAGCTGCAGGCGGTGGATGATAACAATTAACCATCGAGAGGGTCGAATGACTGTACAGATGACTATCATTGGCCTGGGGCAAATCGGCGCCTCAATTGGCCTGGCATTGGCTGATCAAAAAAGCCAGATTAGTTGCCTGGGTTTTGACGCCGATTCTGCTATTGAACATCAGGCAATGAAGATGAAAGCAGTTGAAAAACTCGCTACCAACCTGCCGAAAGCGGTGGAAAATTCCGATCTTGTGCTGTTGGCTTTACCGGTTAGCGGGCTGCGTGAAATGTTGGAAATCATTGCCCCAAAATTGAAAGAAGGTGCTGTGGTGCTGGATGTGGCGCCTGCGAAAGAAGCGATGATCCAATGGACGCAAGAATTGCTCCCTGCCGGGCGGTATTATGTGGGACTATCCCCGGCGATCAATGCAGATTACCTTGAGGAGCATGGCTTGAGTTTGAAGGTGGCTCATCGCGATTTATTCCGCAAGGGGTTGGTGGGCATTGTTACGCCTCCGGGCATCCCACCCGAGGCGATCAGGTTGGCAACCGATCTGGTTAGCCTGCTGGGAGCTGAGCACCTGTTCTTTGATGCGGTTGAGGTGGACAGCTTGATGGCTGCCGTTCATCTTCTCCCACAGCTGGCAAGCGCGGCGTTATTGGAAGCGACGATGAAGCAGCCCGGCTGGCAGGAAGGCCGGAAATTAGCCGGGCGAGCTTATGCGGATATAACCGGCACGCTGCTCCATTCCGGTGGACCTGATGGGTTGGCAGATGCGGCGGTGCTCTCGAGTAAACATATCCTGCGCGTGATGGATAACCTGATAGCAGCTTTACAAGATTTGCGTGATGAGGTTCAAGAGGGTCAGTCGTCGCCTTTGCGTGAGCATTTGCGCCATGCTTATGAGGATCGCGTGTACTGGTGGGCCCAGCGGCAGAAAGGCGGCTGGCTTACCGAAGAGATCGCTTCCCATTCCGAACTTCCTACCAGCTCGCAAATGTTTCGCCAGCTGTGGGGCGGTAGTCGCAAGCCGAAGCCCCGGCCATAACATTCTTTTCTACGAGGTCTCTATGTCTGACAAACTCCAATGGATTGAAACTGAACTGCAAAATTTGAAGGATGCCGGCCTCTACAACCGCATCCGGACCCTCAGCTCACCCCAGGGCGCATGGCTGATAGTTGATGGCAAGCGAGTGCTCAACTTCTGTTCGAACAACTATCTTGGGTTAGCAAACCATCCTCACATCGTCCAGTCGGCCCGCAAGGGGATGGAAAAATACGGCGTCGGCCCGGCAGCGGTGCGTTCAATCGCCGGAACAACCGATATCCACCTCGAGCTGGAGAAGAGACTGGCGCAATTCAAAGGTGTCGAAGCCGCCATCACCTTCCAATCGGGGTTCTGCGCCAACCTGGGTACCATTCCGGCCCTGGTAGGGAAAGAAGATGCCATCTTTTCTGATGAGCTGAACCATGCCAGCATCATCGATGGCAGCCGCCTGTCGGGGGCCAAGATCATCCGTTATGCTCACTGCGATCCGGCCGATCTTGATCGCCAGTTAAGCGAGAACCGCGCCCAATTCCCCAAAGTGCTGGTAATTACAGATGGCGTGTTCAGTATGGATGGCGATGTGGCCCCATTGGATAAAATTTTTGAGGTTGCCCAAAAACATGAGGCCATCTTAATGGTCGATGATGCACATGGCGAGGGAGTGCTTGGCAAAGGCGGGCGTGGCATTGTTGATCACTTCCACTTGCATGGGAAGGTGGATGTAGAGATCGGTACATTATCGAAGGCTTTCGGTGTGATGGGCGGGGTATCAGCCGGCAGCCCCGTCATCGTGGAGTGGCTGCGCCAACGCGGCCGCCCGTTCCTGTTCTCGTCGGCGATGACCGCTCCCGATGTAGCTGCCTGCCTGGCGGCATTGGATATCCTGGAGGCTTCCACCGAGCTGGTGGACCGGCTGTGGGACAATACTCGCTATTTCAAAGCGGAGATGAAACGGTTTGGCTTTGATATCGGGAAGAGCACCACCCCAATCACCCCCGTGATGTTAGGAGAAGCGCCTCTGGCGCAGCAGTTCAGCCGCGAGTTGTTCGATGGCGGTGTGTTCGCTATGGCACTCGGCTTCCCAACGGTGCCGCGTGGCAAAGCACGCATTCGTGTGATGATCTCTGCCGCGCATGCCCAAAACGATCTTGACCAGGGTCTGGAAGCGTTTGCGAAAGTTGGGCGCAAGCTGGGTGTAATCAGATAAATATATCGCTGCGCCTTCGGCACTCGGAAGGGTAATGTGATCCGAAAAAACGGAATGCGTTCGGGTTAGCCCGAACGCATTCCGTTTTTTCGGTATTTTGTGTAATCGAAAAATCAGTCTTCTTTGAAGGGATCATAATCCGGGTTACTGCCAGCCCATACACAGGCCGGGCGAGGATCCAGGCTGCAGGCGAAAGCATGCGAACAGCGATGCGCCCCGATGCGGGCGGGTTGATCAGGCATCCATTCAGCCGGATATACCGCCTCGACTTCCAACCCGACCTCTTTAGCGACGTGCTGGCAATAACGCACTTTAATAACTTCCCACGATTTCTCAGCCATCCGGCACCTCCGAGATCATTTCCCACAATTATACTCCAAAATGGACCAAAAACCCCTCTCCAGTATTATATGAATTGGTTGACAAATTTCCTATCGGGCGTATAATCAACCGCTAATCCCCAGAAAGGAGGTGTATTCCTTACAATATCTGTTCTCGCTCACATTAGCAATATTTACGCCAAAACTTTCAAGTTACTCAATTCTCTCTAAGGAGGAGAAAATCATGAAACACAAAGTATTCTATGCAGTGCTGGTGGGCTTGTTACTCGCCAGCATGGCTCTGACTGCCTGCGGCACGAAAGCTACACCTACAGCTACCGCCGTTCCGCCCGCAGCTACAGCCAAACCGACAGAAAAACCGGTTGAGGCCCCCACTGTGGCCGTTGTCGAGCCGACCAAGGCACCCACCACAGCACCTACCACAGCACCTACCACAGCACCTACCACAGCACCCACCACAGCGCCCACCACAGCACCCACCATAGCACCCACCGAACCTCCAGCCAAGACCACTATCATCATTGGCACGACCGACAGGATTGCCAGTCTTGACTCAGGGGATGCTTACGCTACGCGAGACTGGGAGCTCATCAAAAATTTCAGCACAGGTTTACTGTCGTGGAAACCGGGTTCGCTAGACCTTGTACCGAGCCTTGCCACCGAAATGCCCAAAATTTCTGCGGATGGCCTGACCTATACTGTGACCCTGAAAGCCGGCATCAAGTTTGGCGACGGTACGGAACTCACCACGGAAATGTATGCCGCTCAGCTCAACCGGTTGCTGACCATCGGTCCCAGTTGTCCTAATGATGTGGCTGACTCCTTGGCGATACCCTACGTGGAAAGTATCACCGCGACGGACTCCAAGACCATGGTCTTCAAACTAAAGGCAGCCATCGCCTACTTCCCCCAGCTCCTGGCGACCGCCCCTTATGTGGCGTCTGATCCCAAGATCTTCCCTGCTGACAAATGCGTGCTCTTACCGCCCGCTCCTATCTATGGTGTAGGTCCCTGGTTCATTTCGCAGTATACCCAGGGTGAGCAGGTTGTCCTCGAGCCGAACCCGTATTACACGGGTGATCTAAAACCGCAGGTCGACCAAATCATCATTCGCGACTTCGCCGATCCACAAACCATGGCCCTGGCAGTCCAGAATGGCGAGATCGACGTTGCCTGGCGTTTCCTCTCGCCTGAACAGCTATCTCCGCTGAAGGCAATTTCCGGCCTGACCGTGGGTACTATTAGTGGTGGCTCGATCCGATATCTGATCATCAACCATACCATGGCACCCATGGATGATCCCAATGTCTACAAGGCTGTTGCTTCAGCCGTCGACCGCAACGAGATCGCCGACACGGTTTATGGTGGAAACGTATCCCCCCTATACTCCCAGAATCCTCCCGGCTTCCTTGGCGCCACCGATGTATTTGACACGATGTACGCCTCCCCGGACCTCGACGCAGCCAAAGCATACCTGAAAGCCTCAGGGTACACCGCTGATAACCCTCTGAAGCTTGAGATGTGGTACCCGCCTGAACACTACGGTGCCTCGACAGCAGCCTGGATGGAGGTAATCAAGAAGCAGCTCGAAGCAACAGGTGCTATACAGGTCACTTTACAGGCTCAGGAATGGAGTACCTATGTTACTGCCCTGACCGGCGGTGCATCCTACGCTGTGGGTGTCCTGGGCTGGTTCTTCGACTACCCGGACGCTTCCAACTACCTCGACCCATTCGTTTTCAACAAAGGCATGGGCACCAATGTATCGCCGTCTAAAGAAGGCACCAATTATGGTGAGCCGATCAACGAAAAGGCCGCCCAACTGGTGGACTTGCTGGCGAAGGCCGACGTTGAAACCGACCTGGCTAAACGCAAGGCGCTATACGAACAGGCCCAGGAAGTCTACGCCGACCTGGTGGTAACGTTACCTTTGTTCTTTATCGCTGAACATGTTGTTTACCGTGCCAACATCTCTGGCATGGATACTTACGGGTCGTTAGAGACCTTAAATATTGGCTCCAACATCGAGTTCTATTACTCAACGCTGAAAAAGACCCCGTAAGTTCAAGCACTTAGAATTGGGGAGCGGATTAACCATCCGCTCCCCATTCTATCCCACCGGCTGGTTCTATGTCACCTATAGCTTTCATTGCTCTCATTATCGGCGTACCCTCCCTGGGACTGCTGGCTTACGTGTTCATCCGCGGTTCTGTTGGCTTGCGGCGCTACATCATGACCCGCATTGTGCTGACCTTGCCAATGGTTTTCATCCTGGGTACCCTGGTCTTCCTGGTGATGAGGGTCATACCCGGCGATCCGGTCCGATCAGCTTTGGGCCCCAAGGGTACTGCGGAGATGGTCGCGCATATGCGTGAGACGCTTGGGCTCGACGATCCCCTAATCATCCAATACGGTCGCTTCTTAGCGCAGATGGTCACATTGAATTTCGGAGACTCGCTCATCGGAGGTCACCGCCCAATCATCGACGAAATGAGCGAGCGTTTTCCAGCCACCCTGGAGCTGGTAATCCCAGCCTCGGCACTTGCTTTGATCATCGGAATATACGGCGGTGCATTGGCAGCCAAACATCGAAAGGGGGCGGTGGACTATAGTTTACGCATTTATTCAGTGATCATTTATTCACTGCCCATCTTCTGGTTGGGCTTGATGCTGCAGCTGCTTTTTGGGGTAATACTCCACTGGCTACCAATTTCCGGGAGGATTGACCCGGTGATTGGCACGACCCTGGTGCGTCGAACCAACATGTACATGCTTGATGCCCTGATCAGTGGTAACTGGGCAGCATTATTTTCTGTTCTTGAGCATCTGGTCTTGCCCACACTCACCCTGGGTCTCATCCTCTCGGGGATTTTTGTTCGTCTCACCCGCATCAATGTGATCGAGACACTTGCAGCTGACTTTATTGCTGCTGCCCGCGCACGTGGCATTCGCGAACATATTTTGGTTTATAGGCACGCCTTGAAAAATGCCCTGATCCCGGTGATCACCCTGATTGGATTGCAGGTTGCCATCTTACTCGCCGGCGCGGTTCTGACCGAGACAGTTTTCTCCTGGACGGGCATGGGCAGCTACCTGGTGGAACGCATCTCCATGCGTGATTACACCGCCGTGCAGAGTGTCATAACCGTATTTGCCCTGCTGGTGGCGTTGATCAGCCTGGCAGTAGATGTCATTTACTGTCTTGTCGATCCGAGGGTGAGGTATTAAACCATGACCGTTCTCAAAGAACGCCCTCCAGAAACCCCTGCTGAGATCATCACCTGGGAGGTTGAACTCCAAAAGGTTGGCCTCGTCCGGCGTATCCTGAATGCGCGGCGCTGGTATGGCGCAGATTGGTGGTTTGTCACCGTTTCAGCCTTGTTGGTTCTGGTTTTCATCGTGATCGCTCTCGTTCCTAACCTTATTGCCCCATACAAACCCGATGAACTGGTGGGACCCAGCTTCCTGGCGCCGGGTGCCTATCCACCCGTACCCATGCTGGTGTTTCCGATTACTTCGTCAGCTAATTCTGTAAAAGACCTGGCAGTGCCTGCAGGTCAACCCCGGCCTGCGGTTAGCGTGATTCAAGGTGGAAATACCTCTGGTGCTTTGAACGATGCAGCCAAAGAAATCGATAACCAAATCAAAAATGAACCCGCGGGCTTGCGCTTGCGACCTGTTATCGATCGATATCCTACACTGAATGAAGTGCTACAGGCAGTGGTCGATGGGAAAGACATTGCCGCAGTAGTTGAATCAGATGAATTCGAAGCAATTAAGGCTCAATATCCTACCTTGCGTGAAGGGGAGAGTCTTACGGGCGGAGCCAAAACTGAGGGTGGTTTTGTGCTTGGAACCAATGATATCGGTCAAGATGTATTGAGCCGCTTATTGTGGGGAACGCGTGTGGCCTTGCTGATCGGATTCAGCTCCTCGATTGTCGCCTTAGTTTTGGGCGTGCCCCTGGGATTGTTGGCTGGCTTTGTTGGGGGAGCTCTCGATCGCCTGATGAGTTTACTGATGGACAGCATGTACGCCTTTCCGGGTTTGATCCTGGCGATTGCCATCACAGCCGTCTTAGGTCCCAGTGTATTCAATGTCATTGTGGCCATTGCTGTACTGTATATTCCCACCTACTACCGTATTGTGCGAGGCCAGACTCTCGCGGTTAAGGAGGAGATGTACGTAGAAGCCGCCCGCAGCATCGGCGCACGCGGCCGTGAAATATTAAGACGTTACATTTTCCCTAATGTGATCCCCTCGGTGGCGATCATCTTTTCGGTAAATGTAGCCGATGCGATCCTCACCGGCGCCGGGTTGTCCTTCCTGGGACTAGGCCTGCCTCCAACCATGGCAGACTGGGGCATCGACCTGGCACGCGGGCAGCGTTTCATCCAGAACGCCTGGTGGTTGATCACCTTCCCTGGGCTCACGATCCTACTGGTAGTTCTGGCTTTTACCTTGATGGGTGAAGGCTTGATGGAGATATTCAACCCTAAACTGAGGGAGCGTTGATGCCCAACGATATCCTATATTCCATCCGCAATCTTACGGTTGAATACCGCACACGCGCTGGCTCGGTCGAGGCAGTGGATGATGTCTCGCTCGACATTCGCCGCGGTGAAATCCTTGGCCTGGTGGGAGAATCGGGTTGTGGCAAATCCACCCTGGGTAAGGGTCTGATGCGCTTGCATACGGGCCCAGCTCAAATCACCGCAGGTGAGTTGTGGTTTGACGGGCGCGACTTGATGAAATTGTCGCCACGAGAGATGACGGAGATTCGCGGGGCTGAAATTGGCATGGTTTTCCAGGACCCGATGACCTCACTCAACCCGGTGCAGCGCATCCTCGAACATCTGACGGAAACCATCCACACTCACGAACCGGAAGTTTCTAATGCTGAAGCGCGTGTTAGAGCAGAGGAACTTATCGAGCGGTTAGGCATCCGGCGTGACCGGATTATGGATTATCCCCATCAGATGTCTGGTGGCATGCGGCAACGGGTGATGATCTCCCTGGCTCTGTCGCTCAAGGCGTTACTGGTGATTGCGGATGAACCCACCACTTCACTAGACGTGATCGTCGAGGCCAAATTTCTCGACCTGCTCAAGGAACTGCAAAAGGAATTTGGCCTGACCATCCTGCTGATCACACACAACATTGGCGTAGTGGCTGAAATTTCAGATCGCGTGGCAGTGATGTATGCTGCCAAGCTCGTGGAAGTCGGCGAGGTCAATGACGTGTTTGCTCACCCCAAACACCCTTACACCCAGGGATTATTACGTTCGGTACCTAATATTAAATTGGACAGCGGCGAGTTATACAAGATGGCGGGCGCACCTCCTGACCTAACACATCCACCCTCCGGTTGTCGATTTCACCCGCGCTGTCCATTCGTCATGGACATTTGCCGGGATAAAATTCCTCCCTTGGAAGTCATCGAGGGAGGCCAATTAGCAGCATGCTGGCTATATTCATCTGTAATGTCAAAGAGACAGGAGGAAAGCCATGCTTGAGCCGACCTCTATGAGCGCAAACGCTATTTCGAAAGACAAGTCCACCAATTCTAAGGAGTTGGTGCGTGTCGAGCATGTGTCCAAATTTTTCCCCATCCAATCAGGCTTATTCGCCAACTTGCTCAACCGCGGCCACATCCCGGCTGTAAAAGCTGTGGATGATGTCAGCTTTTCCATCCATAAGGGTGAAGTATTCGGTCTGGCAGGGGAAAGTGGATCCGGAAAATCTACGGTGGGAAGACTGGTTTTGCGCCTGCTGGAACCCACATCTGGGAAGGTAATCTTCGATGGCACTGACCTGGGAAGCCTGTCAGCAGAAGAGATGCGCCGTTTGCGCTCCCGTATGCAGATCGTATTCCAGGATCCACTGGCTTCGTTAAACCCGCGTATGACACTTGGACAGGCAATTGACCATCCCGCCCAGATCCACCTGACCACGCTTTCACCTGCTGAACGACGTAAACGGGTATTGGATATTCTATCTGCCGTCGGTATGAACCCGCCAACTGCTTTCTACGATCTGTACCCCCACCAGATC
>Ga0315279_10010209_pt1 | contig 11064 bp, 6 predicted proteins | sample YL17G06_20_MG_FD_203694 | JGI IMG/M metagenome (GOLD analysis project Ga0315279, IMG submission 203694) | Sediment microbial communities from Yellowstone Lake, YNP, Wyoming, USA - YL17G06_20 | ecosystem: Environmental > Aquatic > Freshwater > Lake > Sediment | place: USA: Wyoming | collected...
ACCACCTGTGCAGTTATCATTCTTGGGTCAAGCCCACTAAATCCAGCCAAATGTGCCGAACAGGTTTACGATATCACTCCGTGTGTTGCAGCCACCATGACAGTGTTGGTTCAGTCACCAGAAATTAGCATTTTCAGTTTAGATGCTAAGGGAATTATTCGGAGCAACATTGAAAGCAAAATATTTGATAATTGCACCGTACATATCCAGGGGACCCAGGTGATAGAGGGAACTAATAGAACTGTCAATGCCTATTTGAAATACCTCGATCCAGATGGGGATTATGTTATTTTCCGGTTCACACAAAATCCAGGTGAAACAACAGCGACGACGACGATTCTGGCGGGAACCGGGAAATGGAAGGGGATTACTGGCGGCGGCAAAGCAACAACGATCACACAGGGTAGGCCAGTGGCATCAGGAACGTTACAGTTTTGTAACAACCATAAGGGAAAATTTACATTGCCGAAGTGAGTATCAAAAACAAGTCTTCTTCCTGGATCTCTTTGCTTCGTTAGGGAGGTAACGCTTGAAAAGCGACGAGGCAGAGTTATAACGCCCTGCCTCGTCGCTCTCCTGGTCAGACCGAATGTCAGGGTGCCATGCGGATCATCAGCAGCATCAAAGACCAATCAGCGATCCTTAGAATTACTCTCTTTAGATCCGTAATTCTCAACATCAAGGTTCTATGAAATCATTGATCCGTAGGTGAAGTGTATATTTTCCAAATAGAACATAACTTCTATATCTCCATCTGTTTCCCGATCATCGAAAAGGTTTCGATATAGATATCATTTATTGAATTGGGATGCATCATTTCTATCGATAATGAGCAATCTGTAGGGCAACCCTTGGCCGCACAGTAGTAGGTGTACTCCACAAATACGTAATCTTTCCCTCCAACCGATTTCGGCCTTTTCTTCTAATATTAACTTTTAGTTAAAAGTTAATATTCCAATCCCCCCAAATCCTCCAGCATTCTGCGATCATTGAGGCTAAACCAGTTTCGCCTGGTGCATCGTGAAAAATTACATAGATTATGTTAGAAAAATGCAATATTATGGAAATGATAGGAGTTGAGGAATGCCAAAAGATTTAAGACGGACCCCCCTCTATTCTTGGCATAAGGAGCATGGCGGGCAGATGATTGAGTTTGCCGGCTGGGAAATGCCTGTTGCTTATGAACGGGGAATTCTTGAGGAACACCTCAACACGAGGAGATTTGGAGGTCTCTTTGATATCTCTCACATGGGACGATTTTTAATTCGCGGAATGGAAGCCATTCCTTTTATGCAACATGTTTTAACGAACAATGTGATGGCCCTTGATCCTGGTGTGGCCCAGTACACTTTGATTCAGAATGAGGGAGGAGGTGCGATGGATGATGCCTACCTCTATCGATTGGAAGAAGGGGATCCCTCTCTGGAAACAAATTATCTCCTTGTTGTGAATGCGGCGAATAAAGAGAAAGTTTGGAATTGGTTCTTCGATCATAAAAGACGGTTCAAGAATATGGTGATTGAGGATAAAACCGATGAGATCGGCATGATCGCATTACAAGGCCCTCACACCAAGAGGGTTTTAGAAAAGATTCTTTTGGAGGATTACGCCAAACTTCCTGATCCCTGGAGGAACCGTTTAAAGGTTTGTGACTTAGAGGGGGAGCAAGTCCAGGTTACGATCTCAAGAACGGGATATACCGGTGAACCCATCTGTTTTGAATTATTTTTACCTGCGGAAAAGCTAAGGCTCATATGGGAAAGGATCCTTGCCATTGGAGAGGAAGAGGGGATTGTTCCGGTAGGTTTGGGAGCGAGGGATACCCTGAGACTGGAGGCAGGACTTCCTCTTTACGGTCACGAATTGGGGTTCGATCCGCAGGGAATAGAGATCCCCATTTATGCGGTCCCTTCAGCAGCAAGATTGGCAATGAGTTTCTCGCGCTTAAAAGGACAATTCATCGGAAGGGATATTCTGAAAAGGCAATTTGAAGAGGTGACAGCAAGGGAAAGTGCGAAACCTTTGCCTCCCAAAGAGAGGCAGTTGGTTCCTAAAAGGATATTCCCGATCACCATCACCGGTCAGGGGATTGCCAGACAGGGCGATGAGGTTTTCGTAAATGGAATACTGGCAGGTCATGTCACGAGCGGGACGATGGTTCCTTATTGGGTTTTTTCTGATCGGGGAATTCTTTCGGAACCCACCGATGAAAAAAAGATGAGGTCGGTTGCACTTGCTTATATCGATTCGGATTTGAAGGAAGGGCAGAGAATAGAAATTCTCCATCGGGGAAAGAAGTTTGAAGCGATCATTGTAGAAAGGCATCTTTCCAGTGAAGCTCCGCCTTATGCCCATCCGATCCTAATTGAAGAACCGAAGAAAATACAGGTGCCGACGGGAACCTTAAAGGATCTGTCTGAAAGACTCATCCTTCGTGTAGCTGAAAATACCCAATGGAGACAGAGAGGGACGTTCAATCTCATCCCTTCGGAAACAACTCCTTCTCTCCTTGTCAGGCTTCTTACCATCACAGACCCATCGTGTCGATACGCTGAACACCGGTTGATGAAAGCCTTTAGGGAGAGCGATGTCTTTTATTATCAGGGTACAAAATTGATCGGAGAAGTTGAAGTCCTTCTCGCAGAAGAACTTCGGCGCTTCCTTGGGTGCTCAGAAGTTGAACCGAGGGTGATCAGCGGACAGATGGCCAATACCGCTGTCTTCAGCGGGATCGTGGATTTTCTCAATCGTTTGGACCGGAGAAGCGAGCCCCGCAGGATCAGAAAGGTGATGAATCATCATATCGGAAGGGGAGGGCATCTGAGCGCGCAACCCATGGGCGCTTTGAAAGAATTTATTGCCCACGACCCGCTAACAGAAAAGCCTGCAACGATTCCTTTCCCGGTGATGAAAGAAGATCTTTACCGGATTGACCTTCTGAAAACAAAGGAGCTTTTGGAAGAACATAAACCCGAATTAATCGTTCTGGGCAAGAGCATGGTGATCTATAGAGAGCCGTTGAGAGAGATCGCTGAAATGATCGCAAGCATGAATCCAAAGCCGATCCTCCTTTATGATATGGCCCATGTCCTGGGATTGATCGGTCCCTATTTTCAAGAACCTTTTAAGGAAGGAGCAGATATTGTTACGGGTTCCACCCATAAGACTTTTTTCGGGCCCCAGAGAGGCGTCATCGCAAGCAACATGTCAGAAGGGACGGAGTACGAGGAACTCTGGCAAGCGATTGTCCGCCGGGTTTTTCCCGGAAGTGTGAGCAATCATCATTTAGGAACGCTTGTAGGCCTTTTGCTTGCCGCCTATGAGATGAATGCATATAAATTGGATTATCAGAAGGCCGTGGTCGCGAATGCAAAGGCATTTGCTCGATTTCTTAAAGAAAAGGGATTGACGGTAGAGGGAGACCCCAAAATTGGGTATACGGAAACCCATCAGGTCATTGTCAGGGTCGGCTATGGAAAGGGGCCGATGATGGCTGAGAGGCTGGAGGAGAACAATATCATCGTCAACTATCAGGGGGCACCGGATGATGAAGCCTTTACCACTGCGAGTTGCCTGAGGATGGGAGTTCAGGAGATGACACGTTTCGGGATGAAGGAAGATGATTTTGCTCAACTGGCGGAATATATGAGTCAGGTGATTCTAAAAGACCGGCCTGTGGCTAAGGAAATTTCTCAATTCAGAAAGAAATTCACTGAAATGAAATATTGTCTGCCTGAGGCAGAGAGCCGATCTTTGGTAGAAAAATTGTTGGAGGTGATAAAGTAATTTTTCCTTTACCTCCTGGACGGGAGAAGTGGACTCCATTTTTCACTTGACATTTAAAAGTTAATGTCTCACAATGTAAGACATGAAAACAGGGTCATTGACAATCCGATTGGATAAGGGTCTCGATAAGTTACTGACCAAGGCCAGCAAGCGCTCGGGGAAGAATAGGAGTGAAATTGCTCGCGAGGCTTTACGTCGACAGCTAAGGCTCGAACAGTTTGAGGAATTGAGGAAAAGAATCATGCCCTTCGCAGAAGCCCGCGGGATACTGACCGACGAAGATATCTTCTCCCAGATCTCATGAAAGTTTTTCTTGACACCAATGTCTTGGTCAGTGCTGTCGCCACACGGGGGCTCTGTTCAGATGTGTTGAGGGAAGTCCTTCGTCAGCATCATCTCATTATATCACCCAAACTTTTGACAGAATTGGAAACCGTGTTCCGAAAAGCATTGGGCCTTCCACAGAATATTATTTTTGAATTCATCGAAGTCATAAAGCAAGATTCACAACTTTCAACCCCCTCTCCGTTGCTCAATGTCAATATACGAGATAAAGACGATTTGTTAATACTATCCTCCGCATTGAATGGCGGTGCCGATCTTTTTATCACTGGAGATAAGGAACTACTCGGATTGCAAAGCATAAGGAATATGGGCATTGTTTCACCCAGGATGTTTTGGGAAAGGCTGAAAGCTTAATGTCATTTTACATGAAATGAAAAGAGGAGGGATTAAAATGACGACACAAAGAAAATTTGGTTTTAGGAGCTTAATCATCTTGGCTTGTTTGATCATCCTTTCAGGATGTTCGAGCCCACCCAAAATACTTGATCCTTCTATTAAAGGGCCACAGATCATTGTGAACCCGGAAACCATTCGTCTTGGAGTGGTTAAAATGAGGGATACGAATATTGTTTTTGAGGGATCTGGGTTTCAAGCTAAACCCGGAGATTCTGTGTTAATCACTCTCGCAGGACCGAATGAGACGAAGGTGATTGCGGCTGAGGCTCCGATTCAAAAAGACGGGACTTTCAAGGCCGTAGTGCCACCCTTAACAAAGTTCATGGAGCTATTGAGGGCGGATGTGACGTTTGATGAAAAGTTTCAGAATGTCGTCGTGATCAGCCAACCCCCCATCCCAAAGGGTGTTTATACGGCCAAAGTGGAGAGCATGATTTCAAAACAAACCGCAGAAACAAAGCTGAGCGTTAAAGGGAAAACCGTCATCGATAGTTTCAAGGATTGGATTGGGAAGTTAAAAGGAAAGATCCAGCACAAAAAAGAAAATAAATAAATCCAATTGGGGACGGGGTCAAATTCCAGACCATTGAAATTGAACCCGTCCCCAATTTGCCTATTTTGTGTCCAGATTTAAAACTATCAACCCCACGCTTGCTGAAACCGTTGCCATGGTCGAAGAGGCACAGTAAGTGATATCAAAAGGTTGCTGCGCTTCAGCAAACCGATTTCATGCCTTGAGCTCAATAACCCACTCACAAACCGAATCGCCTAAAGGCCTGGCTTTAACAAGGGTTGAAGTTAATTTTGGATTTATAGCTTTGGCAAAACCCTCCCAATAGTAATGTGAATGAGCAGAACAAAGATCATCAGTAATTTTTTGGGCTTGCATAGCATTCCAGAATGCACATTCAAGGCATTTCACCCTTGCTTTTTCCGCAGTAGCTTCCTCAATTTCATATTTTTGTGTAGGACCATAGAAAATAGTGATTGCGGCTGGGATAATAGCGGCCACTGATTTGGCGTCAGTGCCAGTAAAACCAAAGCGGTCTGCAAGTCCCTTACCCCGAGCCCCTATTATTGGGGAGTTTTTTTTCGTATACTCGAGAAATTTCTCCCGTCCTTCTTTATCAAAAATTATCTTTGACAAATTCATTTGGAAACGCGCGTGTCCGCCAGCAGCAATACTCCAACGGGCTTCCATTGGAACTTTTTCCAAATTGCCTTGTATAGATTGCCCTATGGCCTCTTTTGGATGGATCAACAAAGAACCAATGGCATACCCACCTGCCCCAATTGCCAAACCTTTAAGAAATCCCCTTCGGTTTGGAGAATAAATCTTGGTATTCATCGGTATCCTCCTTTCTTTTCTATGTAAGTTTCTTGCCAAATTGAAGTGTTTCTTATTTTTAGGGGATGCGACCAAAAGGCTCCAAAGAGATTTTAGGTCCCTTTAGAGCCATCGTATGGGCATCTTCTGAAAATCTCCCTTCATAACTTCCTCATAAGATTAGTTTTACTGCTTAATAAAGTTGGGTTTTCTCTCTTTATTTATGAGTCTTATTTTTTTTCGAGGGACCGATAATCTCCCAAAGTTCATCGCAATCTGTAAATGCCTTTCTTCCTTTTACCCCAATTTGCTCCACGACTCCCACAAGACTCCGTGGTTTACCCTTTTTTGACCGATAGATGCGAACGATGTAGGTGGCTAACTGCATACCCGGAAAAATGTTGAATAATAAATTCTTGGGCAACACTCGTACCATGAAGGAGATTACAGATTGGGTACGTATTCGGAAAAAATAGGTGGGGAGATGAGGAGATGGGGGATTGGGAGATAGGGAATAATTAAAATCTGAGAAAGAATGATACTTAAAATAAGGGAAAAGACCGATGACAGTTGTTAGAACAAAATCTCATAAAATTGGTATGTTAAGTGAATTCTGGTTTTGAAATTTAGGTTTTATTAAGCCTTTGAGCCTTGAGATTTGTCATTGCCCATTAGGGATTTATAGATGGCTTCGATTTTAATAGAGGGATCAAGCCCAAGGGTGAAAAATTTCTTTCGATATCGTTGATAAACCGCCCGTACATCGGCTATTCGGCCAAGGTGGTGATAGCAATTCATAAGGCATTGATAGAATTCCTCTGCGAGGTCATCCACTTCCAACCCCTTAAGATAACATTCTAAAGCCTTCTCCCATTGATCAGCTTTTTGCCAATACTGACCTAACTTGTCGATGCTTCTTAGAAATTTGCTTCGGAGGAGTTCACTTAGAGATATTTTCCAGGCTTTCTCGATCTCTTGAGCCAGGAAAGGTCCTTTGTAGATCTCAATTGCTTTCTCCGTCAGTCGAACAGCGTCATCTATTATTCCTTTTTTCCACTGAGCATCTGCTTGCTCAAGGATGCTATTGAGTGCCCAAGCATCCACCCAACAATATCGATCGTCGAGAGTCAGTCTGCCTTCTTGACGTTGTATAGCCTTTTCATACCCAAGCAACTGGCGGAGGCGGTGCAAATTAGTTGAAAAAGATTGATGTGCCATATCGCCATCTGCTTCGGGCCAGAGGGCATCCATAATCTGGTCTTCTCTAACATCTTTACCTCCAAATGCGATCAAGGTTTTAAGCATGGATAAGGGCTTTTGCTGAACCTTTCTGCTGAATTGAACAGGGTGCCCGTCCTTCAAAATTGAAAAACGGCCCAAAGTATATATTCTTAGAGGCCAGGGCCAATTTTCTAAATGGAATGGCGGTCTCTCTGCAATCAGGTTTCGCTTTTGGATAAAATCTTGAACATATTCCACTTCAATTCCGGCTTCAAGTGCCTTGGCACAGAGCATAGCCATGGTTGAGGGGTGATCAATAAAGGTTTCAACATATCCCCCCTCCCTTCCCAAAGCAAACCCTTCACGGAGAAATAAGAGTCCCGAGGCATCATTTCCTTCTTCAAAGGCAAATCTTGCTTTAGCCAATAAAATTAAGAATTTCATAAAATTATTTGATGTCTGGAAAACAATACGGGAAGCATGGGAGAGATGATCCTCAGCCTCTTTTTGTTTCCCAAGTTCATGCATCACATGGGCTCTGGCCACATCTAAAAAAACGATACTGAGAGTAGATTTTACATTGTTAATTAACTCAGAAGCCATATCTACATGAAAACAGGCTTGTCCTATATCTTTTCGAGACAAGGCTTCCCTGATTCTAATGAGGTGATAAGACGACTTATTCCATACCGTGAAGCTTGTTACGGACGAATCAATTTTTGCGATAAACTCTTCAACCGCTTTCGAATCCTGAACATTCACAGCGCTCGTTAGGGCATATATTAAGAACCAATAATCAAAGCCATGGACACCAGCTTTCTGAGATAACTCCAGCCCCTCAGATACGGACTGCAAACACTCCTCATGCATTCCCGAATATCTGTAGTAAAGTACTTCCGCAATCCTGGCCATGATAAGAGTCAGAGGGGGAGCATTTGGGGTTCGAGACAATTGCCTTAATAAATCAATAGCGACCATGGCCTTTTTTAATTCACCGAAGAAAATTCTATAGAAAGCCACCCGGAATAAAGCGTTCATCCTATCAAAGATATTAGGACATGCTCCAGCCAGTGAAAGAGCCATTTCTGCCCATGTCTCAAGTTTCGGGTGCCAGAGTTGTCTGGTTACTATGATCAACAACATATTTGAAGCCACCCGAAGGCCGATCTCTTCTGAAGGGAATCCCTTAGCATCATGCATTAACTCCTCGAGCACCAGGATCCAACAATCAAGGAGTGAGAAGTCCTTTGACTCCATCCATATAGAAAAAACGAGTTCCGGCCAGACCAGAAACATTCCAGCCGTATCTTTTTGACTCTTAAACTTCTCAAAGGCTTTTTCAAAAAAGGCTTTACTATGTGAAGGGTTAAATGGCAGGCGGCATTCACCCATCCAGTAAAGAAGCCAGGGGTTATTCTCCAGGATTTTGATGGGGAGGCTATTTAACCAATCTTCGAGAGGACGATGCCTCCCTTGGACGACCATGAACGGAGCATGTTTGATGATTAAACGAACTATTTCCTCCCAGTCGCCCACATCACGAAGAAGTGAAACGGCACTCTCTGTCTGACCTGATTCTTCAAGAAGTTTGGCTGCGTGAGAGCACAACACCGAGAGAGTCTCGACCGTAAATGTTTCTTTTGCACGAGAGAGTAAAAATTCTCTGAACAACGGGTGATACTGATAAATGGGCTCATTTTGAAAGTGCTTCTCTGTAAAGTAATTATTCCGGTTCAATGTAGAGAGAATGCTATTAGCGGAGGAAAGATCGGTCAGTTCTTCAGCCATCTTAGCGGTCATTTTCGGTAGGAAAGCGGTCTCGAGGAAAAACTTCTGGATCCCCTTATCCGTCTTATCAAAGAGTTCATTTGCGAAATAGTCAAAGATTTCTTCCGGGGCCAACTTTCCGAGCCTCTGAGGTTCGATTCCTCTCTTCATACTTTCCAACATCAGAACTAATCCAGCTGCCCATCCATTAGTTGTATTGTGTAAATAATGGATGGTTTCTTTTGGTAGTTTCTGCTGCGTTTTTAACTTAATGATCGCACTCGACTCCTCTAAAGTTAAACAGAGTTCATCCCATCCAATGACATTCATCAGATTATTGGCACGTAATCGGATTAGAACGGAAGGAGGCTCGCGTCGACTGAGCAGTATTACATTTATTTTTTCAGGAACCCTGGATAACCCATCTAAAATCACTTCATGGAATAGGGAGTTGGCTGGGACCTCTTGATAGTTATCAAAAACAAGGACAGAGGGGACTTTTAGCCGACTGTAGAGATTTCCAAAATAGTGTTGGGTAAATGCTGGGATGCCCTGAAGGTATTCTGGCGTGAGAAGAGGAAGGGGCTTCCGTTTTCGTGGAGAAGCTCTCTTCGCGGCTTGCCCCATGTAGTAGAAAAAGGTTGCAGGATCTGCATCCCCATCGTCTACCTGGTACCAGAGACAAGGAATGTTGCGGACTTTAAGATAGCTGTTTACTAAGGTGGTTTTCCCGCTACCAGGAGGTCCAGAGACCCAGATAACAGGCTGCTTCCGCATTCGGTCCAAGAGGCTAAAGAGCCGCTTTCTTGGAAAAACACCTGTAAGGATCGGACGAGTGATTTTACTCATAAACAATTGTTTTCTTATCGTTCTGAACTTGATTCAGAATCTCATTATGTTAATTTGAAACCAGTCTATAAAACTCGTATGAGAGAGTCAACAGGAATTGAAGAAGGAATATTTTAAAAAAAGAGTGGACCCATCCCCAATTTCAGAACAACCTTCACCTTACTTCAAAAGGCCTACAGAGAAGGCCAGCAAGAATTGACCGGTGTAATAGAGTGGCAAGCCGAGGAGCCGATTTCGGTATTCCTCTTTTATGAATTTGTCCCTCGCGACAAAAACATCTGAGAAGTAAAAACAGAGGGACCCGGCTAAGAGGAGTGTTTTTCCGGAAGTTTGGAAGGAGGATTTCAAAAAAACCGCCCAGGCCCCAGATAGCATTACCGTGATCACCACGATATATAGCAAAACGGGGATAAGCATGGACTTTAAATGGGGACGAAGCCAGAGAAAAATAAGAGCACTTATACCAAAGAGGTAGAAGGACAATCCTGAAATCCATTGGTCGATCTGGATGAGAGATGAAAAACTAAAGATGTAAAGAATATGCCCAATCAAAAAAGCGATCAGCCCTCCCATAAACGCTTTTTCCTGAGGCAAAGCCAGACAAACATCGCCGATGAAGCAAAAAATTAAACCAATGAAGAGAGTATGATAATAGGCTGGAAACAAATGGGGCTGGAGTAGCGCGGTCATGACAAAGAGCAGTGAAAGGATGGACTTCACAATTAATAAAGGTTTTCTGTCATTCTTTTTCTCATAATAAAGCAACCCGAACAGTAAAATGATACCCAAAATGATAATTAAAACATTCATCATGCTCCATCCCCCACATCTGTTTAAATGTTATATATTTCCTTGGATGAGAATAAGGAAGGATCTTCTATGGCAGGAGTTTATAAAACCCTTGTGGTCTAGTCAACAAGAACTGGAAGATAATTTATTCATGTTGAGATTGAGAAGAAATAAAAACCCTCAACCATAAGGTGGTCGAGGGCTTGAATAAGTTACTTCAGGAGTTAAATAAGAAAAATTGATATTAGCCAACTCTTGGGGGCTGGCGGCGCTTTCTCTCAGCCACCTTCAGTCTGGCTATAGAACGACGCAGGGCGGCCTCAGCGACAGCCGCATCGACGGTAAGTGGTGCCACCTTCAACGTTTCTTGAGCCCGCTTCTTGGCTTCCTCAGCACGAGCGATATCAATTTCATCAACGCGTTCACAGGCATCGGCCAAAATAATCACTTTGTCAGGACGGACTTCCAGAAAGCCGCCGCTGATGGCGAGGTATTCTTCTTCCTTATCTTTTCTGATCATTAAATCCCCGGGCTGGAGCATCGTCATCAAAGGGGCATGGTGGGGAAGAATGCCCAATTGCCCC
>Ga0315279_10010210_pt1 | contig 11063 bp, 8 predicted proteins | sample YL17G06_20_MG_FD_203694 | JGI IMG/M metagenome (GOLD analysis project Ga0315279, IMG submission 203694) | Sediment microbial communities from Yellowstone Lake, YNP, Wyoming, USA - YL17G06_20 | ecosystem: Environmental > Aquatic > Freshwater > Lake > Sediment | place: USA: Wyoming | collected...
TGAAAAACAATACTTCTTTGTCAATATTGTAGAACTGATAGTTTTCCCAATATCTAAAGCCACTTAGCAGCCAGGGAAAATGTGTATCCACTATTGCCAACATCTGCTAGGATCCCCCATCTTTCAACAGATTTGCTGTTTTTTCTTTTGACCTGTGTGTTCTTCCTTCAATTTGGCGAGTACACATCAAATTGCTCATTGCTTGTTATGTCTAGGGCCAATTTTCTCAAGAATCTTTAGCAGTTAGTTATGCATGTTTATGTAACCAGACTGCCGTCTCAAGCGTATTGACAGTTGGCAAGGTGTAACTTGGAGAAAATTCTGTTCACGCGGGCGATCGAGGCGTGTTTCTTGTTGCAGAACGATTAGTGCACGACTCAATTCATTTGAGTTAGATGAAATAAGACTGCTGATTGCCCTTCTCGCCTCTTATTATGTCGTATTTAAACCGCACAATTTTCTTCGTATCGCAATATCGCAGCATCTTCAGATGCCCGCTCTTAGCGATTGACAGCATTTTGTCTTGATCGTAATGCAGATATTCAAGAGCGTCTATAATCTCCTCCGAAGATTTTTCACCAATCTCGACGTAGTCTTCCTCAGGCTTAAGGGCAAAGTAATCGTGACGAGGGTTAGTTGAGACTAAGCAGCATCCAGTGGACATTGCATCCATACACATTACTGTGGGAAAACCGTCAAGAGTAATGGGTCTAACGGCAGTAGGCAGGAACCTGCTCCGGACGGGCACTAATTTGCCTAGGTTGACAAGAAACGTATTGTACATGGGAACCTGGCCCCTGTAGCTAGGATTGACGACGATGTGACATTGATTGTAGACTTGTCTTAGTTTGTCCATGGGTAACGCTCCATGAAAAGTGTAGTTGGAGTTCTTGATCCATCTGAGCTCACTATTCCAGTTTCCAACAATATGTAGATGATACTTGGAGGGATCAAGCGCATTGAAAGCTTTTGCCATATACTTGAACCCTTTTTCTTCTCGGTAAGTGGCAGCAAATAGAAGTTGGAGTCTGCCAGATTTGTTTCTGGGAGTGAATGTGTAGAAGTCAGTATTCGTGTTTCCGTTCACAATACGGTACGCCTTTGGAATGACCTTCATTACCTCGCTCAGGTTCGTAAAAACATTTTCCAAATTCGGATGTTCTTTCAGAAACTTCAATCCTTCTATGGCTTGATTCTTGAAATTTTCCTCAAAGCCTCCCCCTGGATAGATGGTTGTGTGAATTGATATGTTCTTGTCCACTATAAATCTGGAGAGACCGTAGTTTTGCTTTCCAGGTATTTCCAGCGGACAGTCTAATACTCCCAAGGTGTGGTTTAGGAATGCACAGTAAATGTCAGATATCGGATATTTTTTCATGGCACTCAGAGTGTGAACTCTGGTCGGAAAATAATCATTCATTTTATGAACACTAAAAAAAAGGATATTCTTGTCAATTTTGTGAAATTCATAGTTTTCCCAATATCTGAAGCCGTATAAACTCCAAGGAAAATGTGTGTCTACAACGGCCAGCATTGTAGCAGCCCCCATAACTATCAACAAACAAACTATGCATTGTTGTCGCGTGCGCTATTACTATCTTCCTTCTGCTCATCCTTGAAAAAACACGGCATACTTGCCTCTGAACATGCGACACCCAAGACGGTTTTCCCACGGCAGGCACAATTGTATGATCCCTCAAGAAGATCGCGATTGATAGATCGATGAGATGAGATATTGTTTTCCCTCTTCTAGATATTTAACCATATCCGGTTTTAATGCTAGATCTCCTGCTTTTAGACTTTCAGCCAATTGCTCTAGTGTTCGGCATCCGATAATGGGAATAGTTGTGAATGGCTGGGACATTAAATAACCGAGTGAAATTTCCGTGACCGATCTAGAAAGATCATGTGCCAGTTTTTTTACCCTTTCAAATCTTTTTATGTTTTCTTTGCTGTAATACAACTTTCGAATATGATCACTCAATGGAATTCCTTTATGCATTTTCGTGAAGAAACCTTGGGCTTGCGATGAATATGGCATGACAGCGAGAAGAGTCTTTTTGTGAAATCCGATGCCATTTTTGTTCATCATGACAAATGTCTTGTCTTCAATTGCATTAGTATTTGGAACAGCTAAACTCCACATCACCTGATTTCCAACAAAGCATTTAAGTTTGTTATCAGAAGCATATACCATTGCTTCCCGAATTCGTTCAATCTTCCAATTACAACAGCCAAAATATCTAATCTTACCTTTTCCTTCTAATTCGTTAAGGGTTTCTATGATGTCAGCAACGGGTCGATTTGGATCATCTCTATGCAACCAATAAAGGTCTATATAACCTGTGCCTAAATATTCTAGGCTTTCGTTCAAGTCTCTAATAATTTCGTCACGGGACAATCGTATGACTCCATCTCTAATCCCGCCTTTTGTGCCTATTATTAGCTCTTTCCTGTTTCCTCTCTCTTTAATCCATTTCCCGATCGTTTTTTCGCTCAAACTTTTTCCTTTTATCCAATCTGAATAGATATGGGCAGTATCTATGAAGTTTCCAGCACTTTCAACAAACGAATCTAACATGAGAAATGAATTTTTCGTGTCAATAGAGCTACCTATCAAAACTGCGCCTAAGCAAATTGACGAGGGATTCAGATCAGTCCCGGGTATGTTTTTGCAGATCATTTGCTGATATCACCAGCCTCTATCATATTGTATTATATGCACAAGGCACAATTCTCCTTACATCGTCCAAGGCGCGCGCGAACGGCCAGCAATCTCATGGCACCTACAACTGCTCAGGAACTCGATCACTTATATGTGTTTGAATCATGTGCTATACTTGAAATATCATATCGGATTCCAATCATCTTGGCGCGCTCAGAGGAATTCATAATAGACTCTTCAGCTTGCATAGGAATAATCGCGCCAAGATAGTCACTGTATTCATGTTCATCTCCCAATTATAACGTGTCTGACTGAGCCCACATTGAATATATGGTGATACTGGACTTGGAGCTAGCGTCTCCTAGGTTGCCGATGTCTCTGCGCGCGAGCCTGCGCGCTCTAGATAGTGCTTGCCAACGACTTTGTCAACAAACCCTATTTTTACACCTGCTTCGTTCATTCTCCTCCACAAGTTCCAATCGGCTGGCTCCAGGTATTTCCAAGCATTGATATCATACTTGAAGAATCTTAGCTTAGAGTCGTACAAGGCTGAAAGACGGCAAATCCTCCCCTCCTCTGGCGGATACGAGCCAACGTTTGTCCACTTCCCGGGTTGTATCTCCATCTGAATGATACCATAGACCATTTCATAGTCATGCTCCATTGCGTGTCTTAGTAGCAATTCCAAGTGTTCTCCGGAGAATTCATCATCGTCATCGAGGTGAGCTATCCATCGACCCGACGCCAGTTCTAAACCTTTGTTTACAGGAACAACTCCAGCAACCATCCATCTGAGATATGGATCCTTGGGATGGTCTTTTCTTTTTTCCAAGTTGAGGAAACGTATCCGTTTATCATGGAGCTTTCTAATGAGCTCTTCTGTATTGTCAAGGCAATGGTCTCCCACTATTATTAACTCGAAATTCTGATATGTCTGTCTCAAAACAGAAGGAATCGTTCGTTCCGTCAATGTTTTCGCCCTATTGTACGTTGGAATGATGACAGATATCAGAGGCTCTGAATTCGTACTGCGGTTGAGACTGGTTCTCAGCCGTCTCAGCAGTTCTCTGTTTGCCTTGCATTCGATCGGATTCTTTATATGATAGCGCACGCGCCCCAGTATCCACATCCTAAATCGATTGTCATCGATGAACGATTTTGATAGACCAAATATCCTCTCAGCAAGCGCGTAGAAACTTTGATCGACCATGATCGCACGGCAGCGTTCAAGATATTTCTTGACTAAATCAATCATGTTTTTCGTTCACTCGTCTTTAAGAGTATTCTTTCACGTTTCTACACACGCGTTCTTATCTCTTAACAATAAACAAGGCAGCTTTCTTTGTGAAGCTGTAATCACCGCTGTTTTTTTTCTCAAAGTACTTGTGGACTGCTTTTCTGCAACCTAACCAGTAGTCGTTAACAATCAGAGTCCCACCTCTCACCAAATGTGGTTCAATCCGATTCAAGCATGTCAAAACTGAATCATACCAATCGCAGTCAATGTGTGCTAGAGATACCGGTGACTCGACCTTCAAAGTATCCTCAAACAATCCCTTTTTTATATAAATATGGTTCTTCTCCACTTCAAGTCCGAAATCGGCGAATGACTGCACAACCTTATCGTAAAGATTTTTCTCATAACCATAATAGAGATCCCCCTCAATTCCCTGTGCCTTCCCTGTTTCGATGACTTTTTGACGCTCAAGAGCATCCAGTCCATCATCATCTGAGGGAGAAGGATGCATGCTGAAAACATCGTAGACATAGAATATCCTATCCTTGCTTTTGGCAGCTGCTAAGGTAATAGCGGAACCACCCAAGCCACACTCTGCCTCAATAATCACACCCTCTATACGCATCTTTTCATTGTTAATAGCCACTTGAGCAAAATCCCAAAGTAAACTTTCATCATAATAGCTCAAATGCTTTAGAACGACCTTCTTGATTGCAGCTACGACCTTTTTATGTCTCAAACTGAAAATGTATGCCGTCATGTCTGCTATCACTCTATTCGCTTATTCCAGAAACATAGTGCGCGCTATAACATGGGTCGATACAATTCATCAGGTCCAGTCCCATGGTCGAACAAAAATAGGATGGTAGGCACGCTGAAAAAAGCGATAGAAGAATAGTCCACGCGCTCAACTTGTGCGAGAAGATTTCTTCACAAGTGAAAATAGGGGGTTGCAGACATGGTCGACTAGCGTGCATGCGTGTTCCGAAAATGGTTAAAAATGGTTTTGGTTCCGTTCTGCAGACTTCTGCGGGTTCGAGAAGGCTGGTTGCGGCAAGGAATTCAGGAACAATGCGAAGTCCAAAACTGTCTCCAAACATAAAAGGCGAATAAAAACCATTTTACACCAATTTAGGAACAAGCATGCGCGCTATTCTGATACCACGAAACAATTGTGCCGGCAACCTGAGCAACCTGCTCGGAAGTGAGTTCAGGATACATGGGCAGACTGAGGATCTCTTTCACTATCTTCTCAGTATTCATCATCTTGCCGATGCATTTCAATCGACCTTGATAAGCAGGCTGCAGGTGTATTGGAACAGGATAATGGATCAACGTGCCAATACCCCTTTTGGCAAGGAACTCCCTTAGAGAGTCGCGACGACCGGAACGTACCACATATTGATGATAAACATGACTTGCTTCTAGCGAGCACGTAGGCATTATAAGGTCCGTAGCAGAAAGCATTTCGTCATAGACCCTTGCTAGGTTTTGTCGTCTCTTATTCTCCTCGTCCAAGTGGCGTAGCTTGACCCTAAGGATCGCAGCCTGTAGCTCGTCCAAGCGTGAATTCAGACCCGAAAGTCTGCTGATGTAGCGCTGCTCCCAGCCATATTCTCTAAGCAATCTTGCCCTCTCCGCCAGTGCGGGGTCGTCTGTAACTACTATTCCCCCATCCCCTATTGCTCCGACGTTCTTTGTCGGGTAGAAACTGAAAGCAGCAAGATTGCCCCAAGCTCCGGTCTTTCGATCTTTGTAAGTGGCGCCGTGAGATTGAGCACAATCCTCTATAGCTAGTAGTCCATGCCGAGATGCAACGTCCAAGATGCTTGTCATGTCGGCAGGATGACCATAAAGGTGGACAGGGATTATTGCTTTAGTCTGCTTCGTTATGGCCTGTTCTATCAGATTCTGGTCAATCGTGTAACTACTTGGGTTAATATCTAACAATATGGGAGTTGCACCACATAATTCAATTGCCGCTATGGTTCCTACTGCCGTGTGAGACACCGTTATAACCTCGTCACCCCGTTGGATGCCACACGCCATAAGAGCAACACGGAGCGCATCTGTGCCGCTACCTACTCCAATGCCGAATCTGACGCCAATGTAGCGGGCAAATTCGCCTTCGAATTCCTTGACTTCCTGTCCCAAGATGTACTGACTGCTTTCCATGACGCGAGCGACAGCTGCATCAATTTCTTTCTTGTGGGCCAAGTAGTTTGCCCTAGGGTTCGCTGGAAGCATAAAAGTCCCATCACTCATGAAAATCCTCGCAGACTAATCCCAATTAAATGGATTCTCTTCCAAACTGATCCCAAATTCCAAATCAGATTCAAGTTTCGAAAGGGCACTTATCAAGCTGATATCGTGAGAAAGAAGAAGTTTCGGCTCAAAGGGAACGATTTTTCTACTACTCAGTATATCATATAAGCTGCTGTGCTTGCCTGTCTCCCCAAAAAGATATCTTTGGTCTTCTCTTGAAGGTTGCGCAATCACGTTTAACGCGTATATCTTTCCTTGAGGGGTCACATTTACTCTATAGTATGGAAGGGCATTCACGAACTCTTTCCTTGAATATTTTAGAGGATCATTATTGGGGTCAATAATAACACCAAAGGTGTCTCCTACGCTTACACTCAGCTTGCCATGCTCACCAAGCAAGTTCTCCCGCCTTATCTGCTTCAGAATAGGTCCTAGTTCTTTTACTTGTTTCCCATCGAAATAGGCGAAGTCGGTCACTTCGACAGACCTCAGATCAAGAAAGTCAACGCCGATTTCCTGCGCAAGTTTTATCGCGTCAAAAATGTGAGTGTAATTCTCTCTAAGAACTACAAGATTGATACCAATTCTGACCTCTGATTTGCTGTCTTCCTTTGTCTTCACCAAGTTTCTCAGATTATCTAGGACAACGTCAAATTTGTTTACACCATTCACTTCTTGGTAGCTCTCCCTGTCATAGGCATTAAGGCTAATTCTGACCTTGTGTATCCTGACGAGAAGGCCCATCAGGTCCGGGTTGCTCATGGCAATTCCGTTGGTGTACAAACTAACTTTCAATTTTCGATCTAATCCTGCTTTCAAGACATCAAGTATTGACGGACTTAGTAGGGGTTCAAGGCCTCCACTTACATCAAGATTCGCACCTTGCAAGTCAGCAAACTCGTGAATCAGATTCACATATTCCTGAGTTGACAGCACTCTCCCTTCATCATAGACATTTCCATTTCTATAGCAGAATTTGCATTTCGCATTACAGAATTCACTGATGAAGAGCTCCATTGTTTCTGACAAAGGGAACGGTGTTTCCCCAGACACTATTTTTGAAGTTCGTTCACTGTCCTTTGATAGATGTTCCAACACTTGAACTAAATAGTGATATGGAGAGAATTCGAATAGTTCTCTGGCTTTCTCAGAAGACCTGATGGCAGCGTATACGCCCTTGAGGTCTTCTTTGCCGATGCCAAACTTGCATAGTTCTTTGGAAGGGAGATATGGTCTCAGAAACAGTTCTCCCAAAATCCCGGTGGTCAGATCTTTTGTTCTTGGGCTTGGGAGTGATCCATTGAAGGTTTCCAAGATACTCTCCAGATACTCATAGTTTTTGAAACTCACAGGTAACTCCATTTGTGCATTGGCTCCCAGTAGTAGCTATATCAAAAATGTGTTTCCTCTCACTAAAAGAACTTATGTAACCAGGATTCAGATCAGAGAAATTGCGTGCGCCATGTCACAGGTATGTCAAAATCACTGAGGGTGTTCGCATCTTCTTGAGATTTTTGGGAAATCATTTGATCCTCAAGCTTCCGCTTGACAATCGTCTTCAGTTCAGGCGGCCGTTCACACTGCCACGTTTGCTGATCATTTGAATCTTCTAGCTAAGGAACGTGCACATCTGATTGTTGTGTTGAACGAATACATATACAAAAACTTTCTCTGCAATTTTCTGAATCTCAATTCCTTTATACTTTCGGGTATATGGCCTGACATGCGGGAAGCAGGGACTGTCGGTCTTGCAGAGAATTTGAAAATGATTATTTCTTTCAGAAAGAGTGGATAGTCAAGAAGCTTTTCTGTTGCTTTGAAATCTTCTTCTGTTTCGGTTGGAAAACCAACCATGAAATGCGTTGCAAGTCTAATATCTGGGAATTTTCTGTTAACATATAGCATGTATTCCCTCCATTCCTCAGCAGCATACTTTCTTCCCATAAGTCTAAGAATTCTATTGCTGCCTGATTCAACTTGGCATCCCAATGTCTCTATCTTTCCTGAAGCGAAGATTTCCTCAAAATCAGAGAACATGGCCTTCAGATATGAAGGGCTCATCTCATTGATGATGATCTTGTATTCTGTCTCGCTATCGAGTCTTACGATTCTTCTGAGTAAATCACAAGCGGTGCAGCCTATGTCTACACCGTAAGCGCCAAAGTCTTCTGCACATAAGAAGAAACGGTTGTAGCCTTTCTGCAAACCTAGTTTGAATTCAGAGATTATCTTTTCAATCGGTCGGCTTCTTATTTTTCCCCAGACAAGATGCTCACTGCAGTATGTGCAGTGCGAAGTACAGCCTTCAGCTACTCGGACATAAAAAGTGGGCGAAGGTGGGTTTGCCGGCTGTCTATAACTCAACTTCTGAGTCAATTTTCCTAGGTATTTGTTAAAGAGGGGAAAGACATGATCATTGATGGTATTAGGGCTCCCAGATAGACCGTCTGAGCCAAAGGTTTTTCGAGGAATAGGCAGGTTAGCATCAGCAATGTTTATTGGAACAGTGCATTGGTGAAGAGTTGTTTTTTCCAGAATTTCTTCAAAGGAACTCATGTCGGATGGTCCCAAAATCGGACCAGTATAGCTAGCCGAAAGTGATTTTGGATTCACTTTTGGCAGACATCCCCAGACTACAAGCTTTGCCGAAGGTTTCATTCTAGATTTCAATGCCTTGATGATTGACAACGAATCTTTTTCGGTGCTTTCAGTCAGTCCGCAAGCATAGAGAATGACCAGATCAGCTTCTCCCGGATCTTCTGTTACAAGTAAACTTGGATTGTTTTTCAAGAAGAATTGCTGAACATGCATTGAGTAAAGCTGACCCACTTCACATCCATTCGTGCTAACGTGAATCTTCATAATCATCACAGAATCCTTACTATTCCTTCTACAGTTTCCCAATCTATTCTATGAACACTAGGCTAAGTAGCGCATTATTTGCAGGAAGAATAGTCGATTCCAGACTTTCCAAACGTTATTCATTTTTCTATGTAGGAATATATCGGTATTCCAAAACAACTCGGTCCCGTGATTGGCACGAACAGCCCACTTATTTTCAGGCAACGATTCAATATCAGAAACTATTCGGCCTGCGAACCTCGTTTGCCTTTCACGATATTCTTCGACTTTCCTGCGTAACTCGCTTTGCATCTTTCCATAATTGTTCATAAGATCATCAAACAACGTTATGATTTTTTCCGCCGTTACCTCACTTGTGCGAATGCCATATTTCGAGAACCCAACGCTTTCCAAGAAGTCGAAATGCTCTGGCGCATACGCAAGACAAACAAAAGGTGTATTTGCCGCAGCGCCAAAAACACAGGAATGCAGCTTCTCACCTATTAGCACTTTACATGTTGAAATAAGCTTAAGAGTAGCTTCAATATCGAACCAGTCATTGAAGATATCAACATCCTCCAGTTTGGAAAGCCTATCTATGTCCGTCATATTATTAGTCCAGAACGGAATCAACACAAGCTCGTACCCCTCTTTCTTCAGAATACTGCAGACTTTAGCCACTTCTTTAAGTACTCTATTTCCACTTCCCCAAAAACCCCCCGGAAAAGCTGCTCCAATATTTATCCCGATTTTCATATCGTCCTTCGACTCCACCCTGCTGGTTTTCAAAGATAAACATGGATCGCCTATTACCTCAGACTCTATTCCCCAATCCTTAAGCAATGCCTTTGAAAGATTGCCCCTCACTCCAACAAGCCGAAAACTGAAAAGCCTTAGTCTGGCAAGCAATATTGGATCAAACGGTCCATAAAATAACGGATCTTCAACACCAGCGCCAAATACATAAGCATACTTAGTTGGTCTCATCCAAAAAGTGATCTTAGGGATGCACGTGCCTCCGCCAATGAGAGTTACTTGGCTACGTTGTTCTTCAACCGTACTGCTGATTCGGGAAAGTTCAAGATTGTGTTTTCTGAAAATGGATTGATCAATTCTGTACAAAGCCTCGTCTCCCAGGTTTCCAGGAACAATCCAACCAACATAATTCATTTCGTTCTTCATTTCAGTCACTTGCTTTCCGATCGATCGACTCATATTCGACTACGTAAGTCCGTTATGGGCTGCAGTCCAATTTTCAGGCATGCGCTTCTAACGAGGTGAACTCCTGAAAATGGGATTTGTGTTTGAACAGCAAACTCCGTAACTAGACTTTTCTTAGGGCATTTATGATTCTTTCGAATTCTTGGTCTCTCATAAATGGGAACATCGGAAGCGAGAGAATCGTTGAATAGAGTCTTTCGCCACAGGGGAAGTCTCCTTTCTTGTAGTTTGTCGTCTCTTTGTAGTATGAGAGGTAGTGTAGTGGAGGATAGTGGACTCCAGTTACAATTCCGTGCTTCTGCAGGTGAAGGTAGAGTTTGTTTCTTGTCAAGGGATATGGCTTCTCTACTTTCACGACCATCAGGTGATACACGCCTTGTCGCGGACCATCGGATTCTGGGTCATGCAGCATATTGATTCCGTCGATTTTCTCGAGCTCCTCCTTGTACCTTCTAGCTATTTCTCTTCGATGTTGATTCACTGAATCGATCTTCCCGAGTTGTTTCAGTCCGATGGCAGCTTCTATCTCGCCCATTCGAAAGTTGAAGCCCAGGCCTGTCACGTCGTACTTCCACTCAATGGCTTTTTGCCTGGGAGTTCTTGTCTGAAAGTGACTTCTTGCGAGGGAGGCATGTTTCCTGATTTGCTCGTCGTTCGTGACGAGTGCTCCGCCCTCTCCCGTCGTCATGTTCTTCGTGGCATAGAAGCTGAAACAGCCTGCATCGCCAAAACTCCCAGTTTTCTGGCCGCTGACTGTTGCCCCATGGGATTGAGCACAATCTTCAATCATTCCAAGGTCATAATCTTTCAGCAAACGATTGATTTTCGACATGT
>Ga0315279_10010211_pt1 | contig 11062 bp, 8 predicted proteins | sample YL17G06_20_MG_FD_203694 | JGI IMG/M metagenome (GOLD analysis project Ga0315279, IMG submission 203694) | Sediment microbial communities from Yellowstone Lake, YNP, Wyoming, USA - YL17G06_20 | ecosystem: Environmental > Aquatic > Freshwater > Lake > Sediment | place: USA: Wyoming | collected...
GCCTTCTTGGCCGCCTTGGCCACGGCCACGGCGTTGGCCCCGCGCTGTTTCTTGATGCCGATGCCTTGGGCCGGCACGCCGTTGATCCGGGCCGTTCGGCGGACGTCCTCAAAGCCGTCCTCGACCAGGGAGACGTCGCTGAGATAGATGGGACTGCCGCTGATTTCTCGAACGACGATATGGCGGAGCGTTTCCAGGTCGATGGCTTCGCCCAGGACACGAACGTTGACCTCGCGGCCGGGCGTTTCCAGCCTTCCGGCGGGCAGCTCGATGTGTTCGCGCTGGAGGGCGAGGATGACATCGTTGACGGTCAGCCCTTTCTCGTCGAGCTGGGCGGCGTCCAGCCAGACCCGAATGTTGCGGTTCATGACGCCCATCATCGTGATCTCACCGACGCCCGGGATGGTCTGGAGCTTCTCCTTGAGTCCATACTGGACGTAGTCGCTGAGGACACGCGGCGGGAACGGGCCGCCCATGGAGACCATCATGATAGGCTGGTCCTCGGGGTTGCTCTTGGAGATCACGGGCGGGTCGATGTCGCGAGGCAGACGGCGGGCCGCTTGGGAAACCTTAGTCTGGACGTCCTGCAGGGCCAGGTCGACGTTCCGGGACAGGTCCAGCTCGATGGTGATGTTTGCGGATCCCATGCGTGAGCTCGATGTGATCGTCCTGAGGCCTTCGGTCTGAACCAGGGCCTCCTCGAGTTGCTCGACGATATCGTTCTCGACGACCTCCGGGGCGGCCCCCTCCCAGACGACCGACACCGAGATCGTCGGGAAATCGACGTCCGGGAACTGGCTGATGCCGATGCGCGAGGCTGCCACGACGCCGAAGACGATCGTGGCCGCCATGAGCATCCAGGCCAGGACGGGCTTTCTGACGCAAACTTCCGTGAGGTTCATGAGCGGGGTCCTCTCAATTCGACCTTAGTTCTTGACTGGCTGGGCCTGGACCTTCTCGGGGGCCGTCGAGACGCGGACGGGCGCCCCGTTACGCAGGGCCTCGGCCCCGCGGATGACGAGGACCTCCCCGGGCTTGAGGCCGGAGAGGACCTCCACCTGGCCGTCCGCCGTCCTCATGCCGAGCGCCAGGATGCGTTCCACGGCCGCGTCGTTCTCGACGACGAAGGCAATGAATCCCTTGTCGCTGGCCCGGATGGCGGTCTGGGGAATGACGGGGGACGTCTTCTCGCTGCTCACCGGGACCGTGATCTCGGCGAAGGAGCCGGGTCGCAGGGCGCCGTCATTGGTATCCCTGACCTCCGCGGTCACGGGGACCAATCGGGTCCCCTCGTCCGCGGATTCGGCGATATGGACGATCTTCGAGCTGAACTCCCGTTCGTCGTTCCGGATCTTGAAGTTGGCCGGCATGCCGACGCGGAACTGGGCGGCGTCCCTCTCGGGGACCTTGAATCGGAGGAGCAGGGGGTCGCGTCGGACGAGTGTCGCCAGGACTGTGCCCGTCTCCACGTACTCACCCGTCTGGACCGTCCGGGTCTGGAGGATCCCCGAGGAAGGCGCCCGGACATAGGCGTCGTGCAGGTTGAGGGCGGCCTGATTAAGGGCGGCCTTCATCTGAGCGACGTCCGACTTGGCCACAAGGACGCGGGTCCTCCAGGTCTCAAGCTCTTCGCCGGGGATAAGACCCGGGTTCTGGTTGATGACCGTCTCCCGCCGCTTGAGGCCGGCTTCGGCGTCGGCCTTGGAGGCCTGGGCCTTCTCGTAGTTCGCTTGGGCCGCTTCGACAGCAATTTTGTATCGTTCCGGTTCGATCTCGACGAGGATCTGGTCGACCTTGGCGTAGCTGCCCTCGGAGAACAAAATCCTGTCGACGACACCCGACACCCGGGCCGTAACCTGGACCTTTTCGAAGGCGTCGACCGAGCCCACCGCGTTGACGCGATAGGTCAGGGACCGGAGTTCGACGGCCCGGGTCTCGACCGGGAAGGTGATCTTGGACCGGTCGAAAAGGGCGGTCCTTTTTCCGCCGGGCCCCTGAGACGCGCCGCCGCCTTTCTTGCACTGGGCTGAGACGAGGGCCAGGACGAACGCCAGGAATACTGGTATGAGAACGTGTTTCTTCTTCACAGCTTAGGCTCCTTGCCGAACGGGTCCAGCCCGAGTGCGGCTTCAAGATTGAGATATGAGATCCCCAGGCCGTAGCGCTCCTGGACGAGCGTGACCTCGGCCTCGAACAGGCGGACGTTGGCGTCCGCGACCTGGAGCGCCGTGCTCAGTCCCTGCCGGTAAAGCTCGGCGGTCTCGGCGGCGTTCCTCTTGGCCACTTCGTGGGCGACCGCGGCCTGCTTGAGGGCGGCCCTCTGGTTCGCCAGGGAGACCTGCGTATCGCGGACGTCAAGCTCCACGCGTCTCATAGTCGTCTTAACGTCCAAGTCGGCCAGAATGGCTTGGGCCTTGCGCTCCCGGTAGTCGGCGTTCCGGCTGAAGCCGTCAAAGACGGCCCAGCCGAGGGTCAGGCCCAGGTTCCAGTTGGTCGCGCGCCCGGTCAGCCCGGCTTCGTTCGTATACCTGAACTGGCCGTTGAAACTCAGGGTGGGCAGCCACTTGAGAGTGGGCTCGATCGTTAGGGCGTGCTGGGCTTTGGCATAGTATCTCAGGGCCCCCAGATCGAGACGCCGGTCCTGGGCTTGCATGACCAGCCCCTCAACGGCCGCCTGGTCGGCTTCGGCCGCGGCTTGGAGAAGGAACTCCGGGACCTTGAGCTTGGTAGATGAGACGATCATGTCATCTAAAAGATAGCCCAATTGGAGATAGGTCGTTTCGACCTGTCCTTTGACCTGAGTGACGCCCATCTCCGCCGTGGCGAATTCCAACTCGGCCCGGGTTACGTCATTGATGGAAACCAAGCCGGCCGCGTAACGCGCCTTGGCGGCGTCCAGGGCTTGCTTGGCGTAATCATAGCGGTGCCGGGACGCCTCCAGGACCTGGTCCGTGCCCAGTGTCGTAAGGAATGCATTGCCGACCTCGAAAGCCAGCTGCCGCTTGCTCTCGGCGGAGGCATAGCGTTGGGCGTTCCGCTCCGAGTTGGCCTGCAAGAGGGCCGGTAGGCTGCGGGCGTCGAAGATGGTCAGATTGAGCTGGGCGACTCCTGCCAGGGCGTCGAATTTCTGGATGACGATCTGGGTGCTGCCGACCGTCCTTGAAACCTCGAATGGGCGGCGGGTGTAGGTCCCGGTGGTGTTCAGGGTCGGCAGGAAATAGGACCGGGCCCGGGTCACCCGGGCTTCGGCCTCGTTCATTTGCTCGTCCGCGGCCAGGGCCCGCTCGTTCCGGGCCAAGGCCCGCTGGATGGCCGCTTCGAGGGTCAAGCCGTCTTCTTCGGATCGGGCCGGCGCCGGAAAAAGGAGAAAGACGAGGCCGATGATGGCGCCTAGAAGGCGCCACTTTTTACGCGAATTCCATTCTTTTTTCATGGAGGAAACTCACACAAGGCAAAAAATGAACTTACATAATAGTTTAGACGGTAAGAGTTGTCAAAACTTCCCTGATTTCGCCACGGTCACCGGGTCTTCATTCACGTAAAGACCACCCCCATCTGGGACGCCAGGGGCGTCGCGACCGGGGTCGTGAAGACGTTCGCTTACCTCAGGGACGCCTTGGAAAAAACGTGGTCGGGGATGGCCGCGTTGAACTCGATCGATTCGAGGACGAACTCGGTTCCCAGGCCCTCCTTGAGGGCGTCTTTGAAGATGATCCGCGTCGGGACCCAGCGGTTTCCCAGACGCTCGACGTTCCTCACCTCCGTCGTCTTGAGGAGTTTGCCGCTCTTGGCGTACCTGTTCTCCTTAAGGACGACGAAACGCTCCTTGTCCACCCAGATCTTCCGGGTGAAATAGGCGATCACCTCGCCGCGCGACGTAAGGTCGAGGACCCAGCAAGCCCGGCCGTCGTATTCCTCTTCGCCGCCGATCGCGGCCGTGTAGAGGACCTCCAGGCGGGGGTCCTCCATCATGTCCTCGTAGGAAAGGTCCGAGCCCATGACGGACTGGCGGAGCATGTGCCCGGAGATGAGGATCGTCCTGTCCGCGGACGGTGAGTAGGTCCAGAGCTGTTCGTCGAGCTTGAGCATCTTGGTGCCCTTTTCCCGCGGCGGGTCGAGGTACTCCGTGAAGGACTGGGTCCGGCCCCGGATCCAAGATTTGGACCTGACGCTTCGCGAGCCGCGGCGGCCGTAAATGATCATCTCGCTCGTCGTGATCTTGTTGTCCGAGCCCATGTTCTCGTCGGCCCGGCGCAGGATCGCTTCGGCGTCGGGGGCCTGGGCGAAGGCCGCGGCGGCCGCGGCGAGGAATACGAAAAATACGAGCAGAAAGATGACCCGATATCTCATGCTTCGAACTCCTTGGCCAATTGGGACGTCTGGCGCTTATAGATGCCGATCCCGGAAACGGCCTTGCCGAGGAACGTTGCCAAGAGGCCGGGCACGAATCCGATGACGTAGCTCACGGGCGTCACGCGGGCACGGAGGACGTCGGTGATGATCATGGAGGCGTTCTTCAGCATCGATCCGATGTTGACTCCCTTGGCCTGAAGATAATAGGAGACGCCCAGGCCCAAAGCGGTCCCGACGGCGGAGCCGAGGAAGCCGATGATGGTCCCTTCGGCAATGAGCGACCTATAGAGATGGCCCTTGTCCTCACCGAGGGCCAGGCGGATGCCGAACTCGCCGTAGCGGCGGAGGCTGCCCATAAGCCCGGTGTTCCAGAGGACGAGGGACATGACCAGGACAAAGAGGACGAGCATGAGCGAATAAATGGCCGTGGCGAAATCGAGGGTCTGGGCCAGCCCCCCCTGGCTGCGAAGGGTGACCATCTCGGGCGTGAACTCGTCGGTCTTTTCCCGGCGGGCGGCGTTGAAAGAGGCGGCCAGGTCGGCGGCTTCGGCGCTCCGGTAGAATGAATCGCGGAAAAAGCCGAGGACCTCGCCGGCGGAGTCGGCCATGTCCAAGGCGCCCTGGATGTCGCCGATGTCGGCCAAGACCGCCCCCCGGTCCATGGCTGTGATCCCGAAACGGATGGTCCCCGAGACCGTAAAGTTCTGGACGACCAGGCTGCCGTACATGGTCGCGCCGATGAGCGTCGCCGTCCCGCCGGGTTCCACCCCGAGCCGGCGGGCGAACCCATCGCTGAGAAGGATCTCGCCCGGCTTCCCGGGCAGGCGGCCCCGGACGACGGCCGTGTCCAGGTTGAGAAGTCGGCGCTCGGGGCTCTTCGCCGACCTCAGGTCGACGGCCAGGCCGGCGGCCGGGCCCTGGGCCCGGGTCTCGCCCTTCTCGTCGGGGATGTCCAAGAGGCCGCCGAACCGGATCCGGGGCGTCCAGACGAGGCCGGGGTAATTCTTTTCGAGCTCAGCGACGAGCTCCCGGACGCCCTCAAGAGCCAGATCGTTGGGCGCCTGGTCGGCCTCCTTGGCGTAAGCCCGCGACATCACCTTGACGTGCCCCGCCGAAAAATTGGCGCTCGACTCGACGATCGTTGAGATGGCCCCGTTGAGCCAACTGAACCCGACGACGGTCAGCATCGAGCCCAGGATGACGGTGAGGATCGGCAGGAGGCTGCGGGACCTGTCGCGGAGGAGCCCTTTGAGGAGAAACCGGATCATGCCATCCGTCCTCTCAGCGCGTCCGTCGGCTTGAGCTTGGCGATCTTGCGTGTCGGCAGGAAGCTGATCACGGTCGTGGTCAGGAGGACGATGATCGTTGTGCCGGCGACGAGGCCCGCGCCGTAGGACGGGAAGAGCCGCTCCCCGATGGCGAAGCCATAGCTGTCGGTGTCGCCGGGCAGGGCCCAGCCGGTCCTGGCCATCCAGGTCAGGAGCGGGATGCCGTAGACCGCGGCGACGAAGGCGGCCAGCACGCCATTGAGCATGCCCTCTAGGGTGAAAAGCCCGATGACCTTGCCCCGGGTGAAGCCCAGAGCCATGAGCGTTCCCATTTCCTTGCGCCTGTGGAAGATGGACAGAACCTGAGTGTCGAAGATGCCGAGCATGGCCAGAGCGAGGAAGATGGCGTAGAGGATCGAACTTCCCGCGGTCTTCGACTCGACCATGGCCCGGACGTCGGCCAGAAAGTCGTCGCGGCTCTTGAAAATCCAGGCGCCGGTCTCGGAGGGGCGGGCCGCGTCCTGGGCCAGGACGACGAACGTCGCCTCGCCTTCGAGACCGGTCATGGCTCGGAGCCTGGCTAGGGGAACCCAGATCTGGCCGGCGTCGATCGTCTGGACCGAGGTCTTCATGATTTGGACGACCGTCGCGTCGCAGGCGTCGAAGGTACCGCGGGCGTCGCGCCACTGAAGGGTGAAGGTATCGCCCACTTTGAGACCGGTCGTCTTGGCCATGCGGTTTCCGATGAGGACCGGGATCTCGTCTTCCCCAGCGTCAAGGAAGGAGGTCGGGATGTTGATGACGACCTGGCCGTGGTCGATGCCCTTGACCAAGACCGTGAACAGGCGGCCGCCGGGGTAGATCGTGCCCTGAATGACGAGGACCGGCGCGGCTTTCCCGGCCTCGGCGTGAGACCGGAGGCCGCCGGGGACGGGTCCGTGGGCGTCGGTGAGGCTCAGCGGATCGTAGGGGTCGTAAGCCGGATGCCAGTATTGGCCGCCGCCGACCTCGGAGGCGACTATGGCCTCTTCAGCCTGCTTGTTCATCCCTTCGAGAATGCCCTGGGTGAAGATGATCAGGACGTAGGAGAGGGAGAGGATGAAGACGTTGAGCCAGGTCCGGAGGCCCGCCCCGAGCAGGTTCTTCGATGCGAGCTTGAGGACTATCATGGCCTCTCTCCCGTGCCACGCGCGCCGGCGCCTCCTCCTCCTCTGTCCAACCGTTCGTCCGAAGCCACCCGGCCGTCGACCAGAGTGATCTTGCGGCGGAGGTGCTGGATGACCTTGGCATCGTGGGTGGCGAAGACGAAGGTCGTGCCGAGTTCGTGGTTCAAGCGTTCCATGGTGTCGAGGATGTTGTGGGAGTTTTCGGCGTCCAGGTTGGCCGTCGGCTCGTCGGCCAGGATGATGTCCGGCCGTTTGACCACGGCCCGAGCGATGGCCACCCTCTGGCTTTGTCCGCCCGAAAGCTGGGCGGGTTTTGATTTAGCCCGGTCGGCCAAATGGACCCAATCGAGGGCGGCCATGACTTTCCTGCGCCGTTCCGCTGCCGTATCGCCGAGGAGCAGGAGCGCAAACTCCACATTTTCGTAGACGGAGTAGACGGGAAGCAGGTTGAAGGTCTGGAAAATGAAGCCGATATGCCTGTTCCGCAGGAGCGCGGCTTCCTTGTGGGACAGGCTTTCGATCCGCTGTCCCATAACGACGGCGCTCCCCTCAGTCGGCGCGTCCAACGAGCCGATGATGTTGAGAAGGGTCGTCTTGCCCGACCCGCTCGGCCCGACGAGCCCGGCGAATTCGGCCCTCGAGAAAGCGAGACTGACCCCGTCCAAGGCCATAATTTTGTGCTGGCCCATGGGATAGATCTTTTTCAGGTCCGTCGTCTCGATGATCGGCGTGTCCGTCATGGCGGCCTCTTATGCGTTCTCTAAAAATGATAGGCGAGGAGAAACTCGAATCCCTTACCCGCGAAGGAGCCGGCACCCCCCTGGCCCTGAAAGACGAGGAATTCTTCCGGGTTCCAGAATAGGATAAGGTCGAACGTCAACCGGTCGTAGGTCCGCTGCCAGTTGAGAAAGCGGTAGGCGTTCTCGTTTTTCCAGTCGTAGTAAAAGATCCCGGTGACTTCATCCAGGAGCCCGACGGGATAACGGAGGAGAAGGGCCGAAAAGCTGGTTTCACTTCCCGGTCCAAAAACCCTGGCGCTCGACTGGAGCCAGAAGTGCTCGGCCAGGGCGTTCAGCCCGTTGCCGAGGCCGAAGGTGTAGTCAAGTCCGACATTGAAGCTCCGTCGCCAGGGCTGCGGGACGAGTGTCGTCTTCTGGCGGATGAGGGCGCCTTCGAACCAGACGCCGACGCCGATGTCCCATTTTCCATCGAGCCCGACCCGGTCTTCGGGGATGGACGGCAGCGGTTCAGGCGCCGGCACGGGCAGGACGGGATTGAGGTCGACCCGCCGGTGGTGGTAAGTCGCGGCCAACTCGCCGCTCCCCAGGGGGACCTGGACGCGGCCGCCGAATTCGGGCGACTTTTTGTCCGGGGGAGCAATGTCCCAGCCTCGGGTCTTGTCGTTTCCGTACATCCCCCATATCCAGAAATTGGCGTTGCTTACGGTATAGTAGCGGAGGAGGAGCGCGTAGACACCCTCCGTGATCTGAAGGGGATCGCGGGGGTCGATGCTGTCGAACCACATCAGGGGCCGGAGGAGGCTGGCCGAGCCGAAGTTGATCTTCTGAAGCCCGGCCCTGGCTTCGAACTGGGACGTCGAGATCCTAAGCCATGCCCGGTAGGATTTGATTTCCACCTTGGGAGGAATGCCGGACCCGGAAAAGAAACGGGCTGTACCGAACGAGTTTGCCGAGACCTCGGCATCAATGGTGATACTTCCGCCGGCCTTGAAGGAGAATGCGAATTCGGGGACGAAGCGGAGGCTCCAGACGGGCTGGATTTTTTTGTCGAACCTCCCCGAGGCCCACGTCGAGATCAAACCCTTGAATTCGAGCCCATGGGATTCAGCCCGGAGGGGGAGAAGAAGGCTAAGCCCGACGATCAGGAAAGGGCGGAGACCAGCGCGCATCATCCTTGCTTGCCTTGATGACCTATCTTTCCACAGGAGGCCTATTTAGTCAATTCGGCCAAACCGCCCGGCCTCGCGCCTGTCAAAAAGCGAAGGTTTCAAAGCCGGCGGAAAAGAACCATGAGGGCCAGGGAAAGAACGACGGCGATCACCGGCGCCGGAAGCCCGGCCCATTTCACGTCGTCCCGCATCTTCTCGCCGGCGCGGAGTCCCAGCGGGACCGTGAGGAGCGAGATGCCGACGGCCAGAATCGCGTAATACCAAGCCAGAGGGGTCGTGGTCCCGGGGACCAGGCAGGCGGCCGTCCCGGTCGCGAACTTGACCAGAGGAAAAGCCGCGGCCGAGATGAGCGCCGCAGCTCCTCCCCAGACGGCCCGTCCGGCCGTCCGGCGTTTCCACGCCTCCTTGAGGATGACCGCGAGAACGACGAAAGCCGCTCCCTCGAGGATGAACGCGAACAAGGGATTGGCGATGGCTCCGTTCCTGAGCGGAAGGGACAGAAGAACGGCGTCGAACATCTTGAAAAGGACCGCGATAGCGACGATGAGTGCGGCACTCCAGGCTTTCCTGCCGGAGGCCCAGGCCGCGGCGATGAAGAAGAAAGCGACTCCGGTCATCACCGAACCCGATATCGACGACGCGCAGGCATGGAGGGCGGCCCCCAGGAGACATTCCGAGAGCCCCCAGACGGCCCCTAACATGATGATAATTCCGACGTTCCTTCGGATGTTCGTATTTTCCATCTTTTGCTCCTGCGTTCGACTCAGCCCGCAGCGGCCTTCGTCAGGGCGGCTTTCACTCGCTCCGGGGTCATGGGCAGCTGGAACAACCTGGCCCCCGTCGCGTCGAAGACGGCGTTGGCCAGGACCCCGCCCATATTGATGATGGCCGGCTCGCCTCCGCCCGACGGCGGAAGCTCGTTATTCTCGATGAGCACGGTTTCGATCTTCGGCAGCCACGAGAAGCGCGGGATCTCGTAAGTGTCGAAATTGAGGTCCAGGACCGAACGCCCCTTGAAATGGACCTCTTCGGTCAGGGCGTAGCCGAGCCCCATCGTGATGCAGCCTTCGATCTGGATCTTCGCCCCTTCGGGATTGATGACCTGGCCCATGTCCTGGGCGCAGACGACCCGCTTGACCTTGATCTCACCCTTCGTCTTGTCGACCTCGACCTCGGCGGCGGTCGCGACGTATGTTCCCGTGTAATCCGAACAAACGATCGCCCATCCCCTCCCGCTCGGCGACTTGGCCGGCTTCCAACCGAACATCTCCGCAGCAGCCCCGAGGACCTTCTTCATCCTGGCGTCGGCCAGGTTATTCATCCGGAACTCGAGCGGGTCGACGTCCGCTTTCGCGGCCATGATGTCGATCTGCGACTCGCGGGCGAACACGTTGGTGTTGGAGCCGGGTGCGCGCCAGGCCCCGACCGCGAACGGATGGGCGCCCCCCCCGCCGCCGCCCCACTCGCCGCGCGAGGCCGTCCGGTGATGGGGGATGTCATAGAATTGGGCCGAGCTCCTGTCCCCGGCGAAATAGACATCATAGTCCCAGAAGACGATCTTTCCCTGGGCGTCGGTCCCGGACCGTATCTTCACGACGGCCGCTGGCCGGAAGGTGTCGTTGAAGAACTCGTCGGCCCGGCTCCAGGCGACCTGGACGGGCTTCCCGGTGAGCTTGGCCAGCCGGGCGGCCTGGACGGCCTGCCTGTTCATGGTTTTGCCGCCGAACCCGCCCCCGACGAAGGGCGCGATGACCCGGACGTTCCCGGGCGGTAGGCCCAGCGCCTGGGCGATCTCGTCCTTGGCCCGGAAGGGCGCCTGGGTCGAGGGCCAGACCGTGGCCTTGTCTCCCTCGACCTTGGCCGTGGCGGTGTGGGTTTCGATGGCGGCGTGGGCGACGTAGCCGTTGAGATAGGTCTCATCAAAGATCGTCGCCGCGAGCGACTCCCCCTGCTTGAGGTCGCCGCCTTGGGCGACGACCCGCGCCTCGGGCGCGACGGCGAGGAGGTGTTCGAAGATCGTCTTGTCGTCGAGATTCGTTTCCGGGGTGTCATATTCGGCCTTGAGCAGGGAAAGGGCATTCTCCGCGGTGTCCGGGTGCTCGTGAAGGACGGCGACGAGGTCGCCGTCCTGGATGACCGTGACCCCGGCGATCTTTCCGGCTTCCGACGCGTCGAGCCTCTTCAGCGCGGCCCCGTGGGCGGGCGGCCTGAGGACCTTGGCGTAGAGCATCCCCGGCAGGCGGACGTCGCCCGCGAAGACGGCCTTTCCGGTGACCTTGTCGCGCGCGTCGCGGTGGAGGAACGGTTTGCCCATGACCGCCCACTCCGCGACCGGCTTGAGGGAGGGCTTGGGAACGAGGTGTCTC
>Ga0315279_10010212_pt1 | contig 11062 bp, 19 predicted proteins | sample YL17G06_20_MG_FD_203694 | JGI IMG/M metagenome (GOLD analysis project Ga0315279, IMG submission 203694) | Sediment microbial communities from Yellowstone Lake, YNP, Wyoming, USA - YL17G06_20 | ecosystem: Environmental > Aquatic > Freshwater > Lake > Sediment | place: USA: Wyoming | collected...
CTCCCCCCCACCCACACAAAAACGGTTTCCGTCGGAGAGGTACTTGGTAAATTTTTGGAGTGTGTTTTTCTCCGTCGGTAAATCATAAAAACGATATATTACCGTCGAGTAATATACTGTCGAGAAATATTTACAATAACCGTACTATCATAATATCAGACCGTCTAAATATTTTTTGTAAAACTACTTGACAAATCTTTTATTATCTGTTATAACTAAGTATGATACTAAAACCTCTATTTTGTCTGACACTCACTAAGCTCTCAAGAGCCTCGAGCAAACAGACGTACAAAAATACGAGGTAGGGTACTACACTAAATCAAAGGAGTAAATCTAATGTCAAATATGACACCTCAGGAATTCGCAGATAAACATAACAGACGTACAAAAGCAGCGTTAGAGGATATGTCAATAGGTATATCAAAAGTTTCTGTATCTCCTACAGCCTTAGCAGCAGCTAAGCAAAATAAAATGTTAGCTAACCTACAGGCTTCTGTTAATAACGGTACGTGGGCTGCACGTTTGAAAGCTGTATCACTTGATAGCTGGAAGGATAAGATGATTAACAAGGGTATTCCGAGAGTAGCCGGTGGATTAGACGCTTCAATCGGTAAAGTAGCGGACTTTGCAGCTCAGCTATTACCAGCGATTGATTCAGCAGTAGCTAAGATTAAGACTATGCCCGACCTGACACTCGAGGACAGCATTTCACGTATGACAACGTTTGTTAGAGAGATGAGCAAGTTTAGCAAGAAATAACCAACCGACTTTAGTTTACGTCGGTATTTTTTTATTCTATAGACAAAATTAAGGAGCAGACTAATGGCAAAAATACAATCGTTAATGTTCAAGTGTCAACAAGGAGCGACTGACTTGACATTACAGGCAAAAGTAGGTCAGTCAATACTTGTAAAAGATATTTTGATACATAATCCTGTATCAAATTATATCACGTGTAAAGTTGACAAGGATACCGTCGGATATTTTAGGGTAGGTGGTAATTTAGGTAATCATTTACAGTTGCCTATAGGTAGCGTCGGACACTCTCACGACTTGATAGTAGCAGCTGCTAACGGAGCATTGACGGAAGACCACGCTATCAGTGACGCTTTCGGTATTTCTAATGCTCATTTAGCTGTAGTCTCAGACAGAGCAGCATTGACTACCGAGCCAAATGTTGTACAATTCGGTAATATACCACAAGTAAAGTTTCAGTCTATACTTTCATACCTGAATACAAAAGGTATATTCAAGGGTTTCCCGATAGCTGAGGGAGAGACACTTTTAATTACCGGCGCTAATCAGGCCGGAGCTATTCAGCTTGTAGTTTACGAGCTGTACGACGCTGGAGATATTAAGAATACTGACGAGAACGGTACAAAAGCTGACTCGTATGTATTTTTGAATTATGGAAGAGTAGCAGCTGCTATAGTTACAGGAGTTTCTACTATTTACGGTACAGTACAATCTCCGGCTGAGTTTCCAGACTTTCCTTACGGTAAGACCGTACCAGCTAAAACAAGATTAACTTTGTACGGTGTACTCGGTACTGAAATAGTTGACTATCGTTCAGCAGCTGACAGCCTTAATTCAGAGTATCTAAAATTCGTTAAGGGCAGAGAGACGCTTTTTGACGAGGATAAAAATGGTATTTTGTTTAAGGGTTTAACGGGTAATGTTGACGGTGGTTCTATTCTTGGTAGAGGGATAAGTTTTATCGGTAATCTCTCAAGCGTAAACACTAAAGAGCCTTTTATGTTTCCTGAGCCTTTAGTATTCAACGAGGGAGACGAGCTTAACGTTTATATTACTACGGTAGCAGGAGCAGTGATAGCAGTAGCAACGTTAGCAGCTGCTGATATGGAGATAGCGTTAATCTGTAAGGTAGAAAAAATAGCGTAAAATAATAAGTAGGTACTATTTAACAGTAGTACCTACTTTATTTATTTTTATTCCATTAAGGAGCAGACAGATGATAACTTATTACAAGCATTTTGGAGTTACAGGAGTAATAAATACTACTGTCCTTGACGGTGGTATTGAGAGTACTGAATCGGAAAAAGTTACCATTAAGGCTATACTTATTTCAGTATCAGCCTATCAGGGTAATTTAATCGAGGGTTGGGTTGAGAGAGAAAAAATAGTTGATATGCCTGACTATTTGCTCAATACTCACGAGGCAGCCGGAGCAGCTAATGCCTATAAATCAACGGTTAAGATGTTGAGGATTCCGGTTGATATAGTATTGGATATAGGCAAAATATTCAAGATAGGCGTAAACTCGGGAGCTACAGCAAACAATATTTTTGGCTCGTATGAATACGAGATAGCTGGATAAAAAATGGCAGATAAAAAAGTTATTTCTCCAGTACAGGAATATCAAGACGTTAAAGAGAACGGATTGATACTACCATTTTCTTTAGTACCTAAATTCGTAAGACGATACTTCGTCGATAACATTTTTACTCGTACTTTTGCTCAGCTCTTAGGCTGGACTGGTACAAAAAATGTTTTTCTTAGTTGTACTGACTCAGGCTATTTAAAAGTATCTTCTACCGGAACAGTAAACGAACATAACAAGACACTTGCTGGTAATTCTCCCGACGCTTACGGAGCAGCTCTTGACTTGGCTCGTTTATGTCCGACGGTAGATATATTTACTTTCGATTTTGCCTGTCTTGTCAAGCGTTCACTCGACGATATTACTTACGACGATGAAATTGAGATACCCGCAAACTATATGTATTCGTTTGATTGCGATACAAGGTACTTAAAGATTAAAAACAAGGTAGCTCTTAGCGTTTGTAGGTACTCAATAATAGGCTGGTATTAATTCACGAGATTATTACCAGTCTATTTTATTTTTATACCTTAGAGGTGTATTATGTCTAATCGAGGCAGCCTTACAAAAATTACCAGCGATGTAATCTTAGATGATACAATCATAAATGCCGATATAAAACCTACAGCTAATATTACTCGCAGTAAAATGAATGAGACTCAAGATGTATTGATTAAGACTGGAGCTAAATTACAAGTCAATGAAGTTGCTAACGTTAAAAATGTACAAATCTCTCACGACGGTACAAATGCTATTATAACTGTATCGTCAGGGGATATGGTATTAACAGCTCTTAGTGGTATAATGCAGCTTCTTAAGGCAGGAGTAAACGGTACATTAAAAATATTTGGTAGTGGTGGAGTTAATCGTTTAGACGTAGGGCACAATAACACTAACGGTTATATAACAGCACAAAAAGGAGATTTGAATCTATCGGCTGAGCTTAATGTATTAAGCTATCAGGATTTAATTGTTAAAGTAGCTAAGAATCTTATCGTACAAGATGCTGCTGGTACTAAGGATATAAGGTTATATCATAACGGTAATTTTGGATATTTAGCTACTCCGGTAGGTATAATAATAATTGCTACTGAGACAGGACTTACAGAGTTTTATAAATCTGGTGTAAATTCTACCATAAAAGTTTATGGCTCTGGTGGCTTAAATGCTGTACAAATATGGCACGATAATACTGACGGTAGGATATATTCTACAGCTGGAAATTTAGTACTCTCTCCAGCTGGAGTTATAAGATGTAATAATAAAATAGTTGACGAGATACAGGACTTACAGTATAATGCTGCTATTATCCGATATCTTACAATAACTGGTATAACATTTCAGGGTAACGATGGTGGAGTAGCAGCTGGTTCAGATAATGTTTTCCACGAAATTAACTCAGCCTTAGAATATAACGGAGTTGTACAACAAGTTTTTACACGTGGTATATGTTTACCTCACGAAGCAATAATTACAGCATTGAGAATGCCCTATTATCAGCTGAGTGCAGCCTCTGTAATACAATTATATTTATACCGTACTAATATGTTAAATACAGTTGTAGAGGTATGTCACTGTACTGACGGAGATGTAGTAGCTTCGTGGGCTAATGCTGATAGTGGAGCTATAGCTAATAATACTGTTGATAACACTCAATATGCCTATTATTTAACTGCTTATATGACTAATAATGCTGCTCAGGGAGATGTAAAACTTGGTGGAGCAAGAATATCATATACAGTACAAAAACCTCTACCATAAATTTATATACAGGAGCAAATAAATGAATAAAGTATTAGAGTTATGCCTTAAACGTGGTGGTAGATTTTTAATGTCTTATGCGTTAGCGTTTGCTTTGTGGATTATCAGCGTCAAACTTGGTGGCTTACCAGTACCAGAGTGGCTTACTCCGGTAGTAGCAGCGATAATTAATGCTATCGGTAAATATATCAGAGATACTATTAAACTTCGAGTACCTTTTTAATGGATATAGTAAATTTGGTTATTGCTGAGACACCTATATTTATATCGATTGTTATTATGATACTTCGATATGAGAATAGGCTTACTCGTATTGAGACAAAGCTCGATATATTATTGCCTAAAAAGGAGATTAAATAATTATGTTACCCGAGACACTATCAGCAATTAAAAAGAATATAGCAGACTCTGAGACAAGCCTAAAAATTATGAGAGATGATATTACAAAAGCTAAAAAAGCCGGTATTGACGTAGCAGAGCAAGAGAAAACCTACCTCGAGCTTAACAAAAAACTTACTCAGCTTAAATCTGTTTACTCGTAAATCTATGCCTGTAAAACTATATGGTTTAGATAGTGTCGGAATATCCACTACATCTCAAGCAGAGTTTTCTTTTCCTGTCGATACATCTTACCCACTAATCAAAGTTATAGTACAAAAAATATCGGGAGACGCAGACCCTGATATATATGTTGCTAACGGTTACCCACCTACTATATACAGTTACGATTATTTTTCTACTCTTTTAGGAGATAATGAGACGCTTGAAATTAATAATGTCGAGCTTGGTACACACTCGGGTATAGTTACATCTTTTAGTGGTACTGGCAGAGTATCAATTAATGTATATGGTTACTATTTAGCTGAGCTTGGAGCTGGAGACCCTATCGATGATATTAATAACGACGTAGGCAACGATATAATTAATATTGGTGGAGATTTAAACAATAAAATTGGTACTGTAACAGTTACAATTAATCAGGATATGTCTGGTATAGTACAGGCTATAAATGCTATTGACGAGAAAGTAGGAGCAGCTGTATCAAACTCTATTGACGAGTTAGCTGCTAAAATTGCCGGAGCTGTTACCGGAGTGGGAGACCTAAATAACCAACAGCTTATTGGTGTAGGAAATTCTCTTGAACGTTCATATAATAATGTCGGTATAGCTGTCGGACAGGATTTAAACGATTTAGGTACTGACTTGTCAATAGCTCTCCGTAGTACTGGTAATACTATAAACGACGGACTCTCTGAGCTTGGCAATAATATTTATTCAAAAGTAGGAGAGCCGAGCCTGATAATCCTTAAAGATTTATCAGATAATGTCAAGGGTATTTCTCACGGTGTTATAGACGACGTTTTAATGTCTATTTTTGAAAAGGTTGAATAATGGCAAACCCTAAATACAAAATACGTAAGCAATGGAGCGAAGAAATGAATCAGCGTATGGCTGATTCTACAGCGTTTGAGGATAAGGTTGACGATAAACGGTTAGGAGAATTAAATAAAATATACAGTAACTTTTCTAAGTTGCCTGACCCCTCAATAGCTCCTGAGCAATATTATCAGGCTATATCAGCCGGACTTGATAAAATGTTGGTTGATATTACTACTAGCTCTCTCGGTAGAGCTACAAGCTCGTTAATGTATGCTGCTTTGCTGGTTGCTACTTTGCCGGTTACACTCGGACAGGCAGCGTCAATACATTGGGAGAAATCTATAACCCGATTTATCCGTAAAGCTGAGAGACCAGAGCTGTTAGCAGCGACTGATTATATACAGGCATTTTATCGAGGTAAATTAAAAATTGAGGAAATGAAGGATAAGCTCAAACTTATCGGGTTACCTGATACAGAAATAGAATATTTACAGCGTCTTACTGAGGTAATACCCTCAGCGTCAGATATAATATCTTTTGCTGTCAGAGAGGCGTACTCTCCTGATATTGCTGCTCGATTCGGGCAGTATGAGGGAGCTGACGAGATTTTTGCTGTTGCCGAGACGGATATAAAAGCTGTCGGTATGAGTAAAGAGACTTTTAGTAAATATTGGGCTGCTCATTGGGCGTTACCGTCAATACAGCAAGGTTACGAGATGTTACAACGAGGAGTTATTACTGATAGTGATTTAGCTATGTTAATGAGAGCTGCTGATATAATGCCTTTTTGGAGAGATAAATTAAAAGCTATTAGTTATGTACCCCTGACACGTGTTGACGTAAGACGTATGAATAAAATGGGTATTCTTAATAAAGCTCAGGTAATTATAGCGTATAAAAACATTGGATATAACCAGAGAGACGCAGAGTTAATGACTGAGTTTACTCTCCAGTACAATAATTCTCCCGAGGCAGCCGAACAGACTGAGGCTGATAAAACTAAGGCTGCTAATAAAGATTTAACTAAGGCTGATATAACAAGAAATTATGAGCTTGGGCTTATTACTCGCAGTCAGGCTGTTGAATATTTAGGTTTAATCGGGTATGATACATCTGAGACGGATTTTTTAATGTCAAGAGAGGATTATTTACTTGAGGAAAAACGGTTAGACTCAGGTATAAAATATCTTAAAGAGGCTTATACAAAAGGTATAATTAATAAGGTTGAAGCTGCTCAGGAACTTGGTAAACTTGCTATAACGTCGGTAGCTACTGATAATTATTTACGTGATTGGGAGCTTGACAGAAGCGTAAAAATTGCTACTCCCTCTCGGGCTGATATTATGAGCTTTTTAGCTAAGGGTATAATTAGTACAGAGATTGCAAAGTCAGAGCTAAGTAAACTCGGATATTCAGATACATATATTGACTGGTACTTTAAATCTGCTGTTACTAAGGTAAAATAATGGTTGAGCCTATTACATTATCAGAGAAATTAAAAAAGGTTGTTATTACTCTATCGTCTCAGACTAAGGCTGTCGAGACTATTAAAAAGGAAAAAGAACAACCTAAGCCTGTACCAATTACTAAACTAAAATAGTGATACTCTTTCCTTGTACTATGTAAAATGTCATACAGACAGGACATAACCCGATTTTTAATTCTCCGAGCTGGAATAAATGTAATTGCTCGTCAGTCAAGGGTATTCTCCATATATATTCAGGCACGTTATATATATCTCCGTTACATAGCTGACAGTCTCCGAGTATATCCTCAGTATCAAAATAATAATATCCTACTCTCTTTAATACCATATTTAATCACTCTCCCTTAGTATAAGGCTCGATGTAAACTTTAGGCAACGAATGCTCCAGCTCTGTAAGCAGTAACCGAGCATTAGTTTTTCTTAACCATATACGTTTATTCTCGCTGTTTAAATCCAGCTCTTTTGTATTATCAGTAAATCTGTTTATCTCGTCTAACTTTTTCTGTACTACAGCAGTAATCCAGCTTTTAGCCTCAGTAAACGTTAGAGAGACTTTTGAGCTGTCTCTCATTTCACTGAGCTTGTCAGACCAGTCAAAAGATTTAGGCATTTTAAAACCACGGTAAGCGTTTTTATCTGATAGTTTATACATACCTGACATAATCATTATCCCCGAGCCTTTACGCTTTAACAGCATAGCTCCGAGACCGTCTCCGATATATTTTATTGGTAGCTCTTTCGTAGTAATTACAGCGTCAGTATGAACGGATAAGCAATCCTGTTTAAATGTATTTTGTATCTCACAAACTTTAAGCCTGACGTTAGCTGTAATTGTAGCAGCATATACAGGATTCCAACCGATACCAGCGTTTAAGTTACCCTCATAATCCTCAATGAGCTGACACATCTTACCGTAAAATGAATTATTACAGAGCTTGGCTATTTCAGATACAAACTTATCTTTAGTTTTGTACTCCTCTTTTATCTGCTGGAGCTTTTTGACAGTCTCTCTGTAAGGATATATCAACACATCTGTATATAAATGGTAAGCGTCAATAATCTTAACATCGACATTATTAGAATATAGGTACTCCAACTCGTTTTTAGTGATATAAGCGTAAAATGAGCCTACAGGGTATATATTAAGGTTTTTGACCTTAACCACGATACTATGAGCTATACCCCTTAAATCGTTAATATAGACCCTGTAGAACGCATAGATAGCCTCTTTATCATACTTTGCCTTGTGTCTTACCCTACAATCCTTAATTGAGGCTAAATTGGCTATCTCTGAGGCATAAGCAGAGTTTATATCATACTCATAACCGGTAAATGAACCTCTACTCGTTACCTCTACTTTACCTCCATAATAAGAGTTACAAGCGTACCGGAGTACGTCTCTGTTATTCTCCCATAAATCCCACGAAGTTACTATATGAGAATTTTGCTTGAAATACTGAAATGATATAGAGGCTGTAGAATATAGAGTATTAGGATATAACTTTATAACGTGTAATTTATTTAAAAGGAATAAGCATAAATTACGTGTAAGCCGAGAATCTTTTATACAATATTCTTTTAGCTTGTCTAAGTTAGCTCTGACATAATCAATATGAAATTTCTTAGTTTCAACGTGCTGCTTATTATCGTTTAAATACTTTTTACTTGCATTATCAAGAGACATCTTAAAGAATCCCATTATATCCCAAAAGCTGACTGAGTTTTTACCTTTCCCGATTCTGAGCAGTTTATGAGGTATATAACTGTATCTGTAACCCTCAAACTCAGTCTCGTTTTTCTCTCTAAGCTCATTAAGAGTATCAAGTGGCAGCTTGTAAAGTAAACTACCAGAATCGAACTTAAGATTATAGCAGACTATATTTTTACCTCTATACTTACGAGTAAAAAATATTTCTGGTATATCGTTAAGGGTAAAACTGTCTCCGAGAGAGGTACAAAATATAAATGGTTTTCCCGATAACAGAGTCTCAGAATCTAAGCCGATAACATCTTTAATATACCTTGAGCCAGACCGTAAAAACGGTTTACGGTAAACAATTTTATCAAAGTCAAAATTATCCACGTGTACCCTCTCATTTTATGGACTCTCATTTATTTCCTCATAATCTTTCATAGACTTGCTCATATTCTCGGTAATAGTATTATAGTCAACCTGATACTCAGTAGCAAGTCTTGCAGCAGTCTCTTGATACTTCCTTACTACCTCATTAACTCTGACAGGGTTAGTACCCTTGAATCTGTCAGCCTGTTTTTTACTTGCTCCTGAAGCTCGTAACTGAGTGTACATAACTGAACGGTAACGATTAAACAGTTTATTGTAATATTCGGTACTTGCTATGTTACCAGTATTTTTATATCGGTATAAAGTACTAAGTGAAATCCCTGTAACGTTATTTAATAATTGTACTGAGAATTTATCAAACAGGTATTTTATTGCTAAGTTAGCTATTGGCATTTTATCCTCTCTTGTTAAATCTTATCTCGTACAGCCTCAATGGTAGGTATTATCGTCTCAATAGCAGAGACTATCATACAAAAAGCCTCAAAATATTCAGGGTGTACAGTTTCAAAAGGCTGAGCTACTTCGACTAAGTGAGACTGAGCATTTTTTAAACAGCCTATACTCATATCAATTTTGCGTGTAGTGTACCAGCGTTTATTAGGTGGAGACATATTTTATTACCTCTCTTTATACTTCTATATGAAGATGAAAGTATCCCTTAGCGTCATTAAAATAAGCGTATTTAAAACCTATGTCAGCAGCTAACTTTAATAAATATTCAGGAGCTATACTTTGTACTGTAATATCTACAGCCTGTCCTATTAAATGTCTTGACTCTTTTACTCCATTAATTTCGCTGTTATGTTTCGGACAGCGATAACCAGAAGTAACATATATTTTACAATGTAAGGCATAACGTAGAGCTTGAATACACTTTATAAGGTAGGGCTCTAATTTTACTGTCTGACAGCAAGGACACTCAAACTCTTTAAGGTTGAAATGAGGAGAGAGCTTAAATTTGTTAAGGTATTCACTCATAATATTGCTCCTTAAAAAATATCTCTCCGAGCCTGAGTAGAGAGGATATCAGAACTCACTAGCTCAGAGAGATATTATATAAAATTTACTTTATATCGTAGTAGTCTCCATTATCGTAAATATTAACTGTTAATGGTAACTTAGTACGAGCTAAAGCCTCTTTTATCTTTTTAACTACAGCTACACCACCACAATTTAATCCAAACTCTTTACCTGTAGTTAAATCTTTACATCTCATACAAGCATACTCAGATTTAATTCCCTGACGAAATTGTACCTCAAATAGTACAAAGTCTTTATCTAACATATCAGGTATTTTTCTCCAATCATCTAACGTAAAAGATTTAGGCTGATAATCACTAAGTCTTTTACTACTACTTACATCTGGTTTTTTAACCATAGCTAACCTCTCTTTTTATCCTCTCTCTCGTAGCTGAGCTTAATACTCAGCTCTGACTCGACTGTTTTTATAAGCCCGTCTATATAGACGTACTTATCATAACCAGAACGATTAAAGAAATCTCCGAGTACCCTCAGCTCAGTTTTAATCTCAGCCTGAGCCTGAGTGAACTCAGATATATCAAGACTTGTAATATTTCTATTCATTATCTTATACCTCGCTTTGCTCTCTCTATAGACTCCGCTAACGCTTTTATCCAGCGTCTATAGTCTCTACCTTTTTTGTTATGCAACTCTGTTGAAGCTCGGAGTACTCTTTTATATAAGCACTCGTTACAGAGCTTACGCTTACTTGATACTCGTACCTTAAAAGGCTTTGAGCATTTACAGATTCTAACTTGTACTCTCTCTCTCATTAGTACTTACCCCCTATATACTACTTATGTACTATATTGTAACAGATAAATATAATTTTGTCAAGGGTTATTTAAAAATAATATTCTCCGACGGTAAATGATATAATCTATAAAATCTATTAATCATACTCACACACTACTACAATAAAACCTCCCCCCATAAAATATATATGAGGGCTATGTTTCCTCTCCCCCCCACATCGTGGGGGGGAGAGGGG
>Ga0315279_10010215_pt1 | contig 11060 bp, 8 predicted proteins | sample YL17G06_20_MG_FD_203694 | JGI IMG/M metagenome (GOLD analysis project Ga0315279, IMG submission 203694) | Sediment microbial communities from Yellowstone Lake, YNP, Wyoming, USA - YL17G06_20 | ecosystem: Environmental > Aquatic > Freshwater > Lake > Sediment | place: USA: Wyoming | collected...
TCTATATCCGCTCCAATCCCACAGGCAATGAGAACTTAGTCAGGATGCTTGAATCCCTTGGTGCGGAAGTGATGCTGCCGTCCATCGCCGAGTGGAATGATTATGTTACACTGATTCGCAAATGGAGAAACAAATGTGGCGCACGTTACTGGAGCGCCTTCAAAGACTACCTCATAGAGTTATACATGCACAGGACGGAAAGGAAGATGTCGCGTTTCGCCCGGATTCCCTCCGAGTCTTTCCCTGAGGAATTGCTCCATCTGGCGAGTCCGTATCTCCACCACAGTTTTACAGGCGAGGCGATTCTTTCCATTGGCAAAACCATTGAATACATCGTGGATGCAGGCGTGGCAGGTGTCATCAATGTCATGCCCTTTACCTGTATGCCGGGGACGATTGTCACGGCGCTTTTCCGGCGCATAAATGAGGACTTTGATGGATTTCCCTGCATCTCACTGGCTTATACTGGACAGCAGAGACTCAATCTGCGCATGCGCCTTGAGGCTTTCATGTTCCAGGCAACCGAGAATTGGGGGAAATCCGTAAGCTGTTTAAGTGAATAATCTCTTGTGAGTGATGGTCAGCCCATGCCGGATGAAACGCTAACACTGCGCATCCTGCCGAATGAAACCTGGGTGCCGGTTCAGTTAAAGACGACCGCACGCGATGCCCTGCTTAAGTCAGGGATAGTGCTGCATGATTATTGTGGCGGGGAGGGGCGTTGTGGAAAGTGCCGCATCCAGTTTCTGGAAGGTGTGCCTGAGCCAACTGCCACTGAAAGGGAATTTCTCACGCCGGAGGAACTCTCGGACGATTATCGTCTTGCCTGTCAGGCACGCCTGAAACAAGATACCGTCATCTTTGTGCCGGAAGAGCATCGCCGCCCGCTTACCAGTGTTTACATGCATGATGTGAAGGGTGGCTTATTACAACCGGAACCGGAGGTGAGAAAGGTCCATCTGCGCCTTTCCCCCGCCACACTTGAGCATCAGCTCGCCGATTTTGACCTTCTGCGTGAGGCGCTGAAAACCCCAACCCTTCAGCCTGAACATGAATTCCTGAAAAAACTGCCCCATGTTTTGCGCTCCAGCGGCTATGATGCCACGGTTATTTTGTTCGGAGAGGATTGTCTCGATATTGAGGCAGGGGACACGACCCACCCCGCAGGATTGGGCGCCTGGGGCGCTTCCATAGACCTTGGAACCACCACCATCGCAGGCGCGCTTTATCATCTGGACACAGGACGCCTTGTCGCGCGCACAGGACGGCTGAACCCTCAGACAGTTCATGGCGCCGATGTGGTTTCGCGCATCCTGTATGCCTCATTAAAATCCTCCAATCTTGAAGAGATTCGTCAAATGGTCGTGGATTGCATTAATGATATACTTTCCGAACTTTGCAAATTGGCGGGAATCGGACAGGAGGCTATTCTCCATGTGACGCTGGCGGGGAACACAACGATGGAACATTTATTCCTGGGGATTCCGACGGATGGGCTGCCTGTGACGCCATATGTGCCGGTTTTTAAAGATGGGCTTCTTATTCCCGCGGCGGATGCAGGTTTGAAGGCTCATCCTTGCGCCCGGATTTATGTCTTTCCTGCCATTGGCGGGTTTGTCGGCGGTGACACGGTGGCAGACCTCCTTGTGGCGGGTCTGGAAGCCGCCGATAAGCCCTCACTCATGATTGACGTAGGCACCAATGGTGAGATTGTGCTTGGTGACAGGGGCAGGCTGATGGCGACCTCGGCGGCGGCTGGTCCTGCCTTTGAGGGGAGAAATATCCAGTACGGCATGAGGGCGGAAAGAGGGGCAATTGACAGGGTTGTTATTGAAAAGGGGCTGACCATCCACACGATTGGAGAAGCGCCGGCGGCAGGGATATGCGGAAGCGGTCTGATATCTGCCATATCGGCGCTTTTTAAAGCCGGTATGATTGATGGTTCGGGACGTTTCATCACTGACTCTGTTGAAGAGATGGCGGGGCGATTTTCACGGACTGAAGATGGTTTTCAATTCATGCTTGTGGGGAAAAATGAAGGCGCATCGCGCGATATTTATATCCACCAGAATGATATACGCCAGTTCCAACTGGCAAAGGGGGCAATCGCCGCCGCAACACTCATCTTGATGAAGGAGTTCGGCATTGCCGCGGAACAACTTGATAAGATATACATTGCCGGTGCGTTCGGGAATTTCATAGCCCCCGCAGATGCCATCCGCGTTGGTCTTGTGCCCGTGAATGAGGAGAAGAGAATCAAGTTTATCGGGAATGCCGCCCTTGCGGGCGCGGGTGAAGTCCTGCTCAGGGCTGACATGCGCCGGAGGGCAGAGACGCTTGCCCGCCGGGTGGAATTTCTTGAACTTGCAGGACGCCCCGATTTTCAGGACGCCTTTGCGAGAGCTATGCTTTTTGGTTGAAAATAAAAATGACGGTGCAAACCTGCCGGATATTTTGCTCATGAGGCTTCAATCTTACTTTTATCTCACCTTGCGCAGTATCAGTCGTAATGCCGGAAGGAGTATTCTGAACATCTTCGGAATGATGGTGGGGGTCTTCTTTTTATGCGCCGCACTGACAGGTTATGTAAGCGTCCGCACGCCGCTTCTTTTAGAGCTGAGCCGCGCATTTCCTGAAAAACGACTCATCGTCAAACCCAAAACCCTCGGCATCGGACCTGTGCAGGTGGACCGCACCAGGCTGAACCAGGACATCCTTGACAAGGTCGGGCATCTGCGCGGCGTCAATAGTATTTTTCCCATCCAGCCTGTATTTTTCCCCGTGAGGGCGGAGGGACGCATCTTTGGTCAGGAAATTTCAACAGACATTGTTGTGAATGGCGCGCCGCAGGAACTTGTCAAAGACTGCATCCAGTCCGGAATAAATTTTACATCGCCTCTTGCCGGTGAGCCGTTGCCGGTTGTCGTCTCCCGTTATTTCCTCGACCTTTACAACCTGGGACTGGCGCAGAGCAATAATCTCCCGAAATTCAACGAGACTTCCGCAATTGGCAGGGAATTCAATTTAATTCTTGGGGAATCCACCATCAGCGACCTTATCTCTGTGGAAAAGTCAAAGACCATCACCTGTCGTGTTGTGGGTTTTACGCCGGACATCTCCCTCTTCGGCATCATCATCCCCCTTGATGCCGCACGGCAGTATAACGCCTGGTATGCGGGACATGAGGTGACAGATTACACTATTGCACATGTGGAGATTATTGACATCAAGGAGATGGACAGACTTAGCGGAGAACTTTCGGGCATGGGGCTCATGGTAGAAACCAACAGGGATGTTATCAGGCAATTTCGTCTGGCGTTGAATATCATATCCGGAGTCATGATTTGTTTTGCCATTTGCATCATTTTACTTGTGGCGGTGAATCTGACGCATTCGGAGAGCCTGACACTCATTGAAAGGCGCGATGAGATTGGGCTCCTTTACGCCGTGGGTGCGAATCGAAAAGTGGTGAGGCGCCTTTTCGTTGGAGAGAAAATGCTTGCAGGATTTGCAGCGGGGATTCTGGGCGTTGGTTTGTTCACAATCCTGTGGCGGGTTGCCATGACATCCATGCCGGAAATTCTCCGCGGATTTCCTGTCATCGGCAGTGCCATTGAGAATATGACGCTGGATTTCCGGGTGATGGGCGCTGTCCTTCTGTTTGCCACATTCTGGGGTGCGATGATTGGTTATCTTCTCATCTGCCGGTTGCTCCGCCTGCCGCCTGCACGTCTGATGAGATAGATGTCCTCTTTCTCAGACGGGCTGAATCCAGCCGTCGAAGCCGAGCTCCTGATGGAGGCGGGCAAGGGGGCGGTATTCTGCAGGTGAGACGCGCCGGGCAATCTCCGGCATTTCCGGTGCATGATATGCGGGAAAATACTGGCTCATGAGGGCGAGGTGAATATCATGAGAAAGTTTTTTAGCCATCCAGTGTAAAGATTCATCCGAGCCGGCGAGCCCTCCGGGGAGCACAAGATGTCTGACAATCAGCCCGCGCTGTGCCGCCCCCCGCTCATCACACTGCAAAACGCCCACCTGGCGGAACATCTCCTTTAATGCCATTCGGTTATGCTGGACATAATTCTCCGCGCCGGAATATTTTACAGCAACCGAATCATCGGCGTATTTAATATCGGGCAGGTAGATATCAATAATGCCATCGAGCAATTTCAGGATTTCCACGCGTTCATAGCCGCTTGTGTTGTAAACGAGCGGGAGGCGGAAGCCGTTCGGGATTGCCTCTAAAAGCGCTTGAAGAATCTGTGGGACAAAATGGGTCGGTGTAACAAAATTAATGTTTTCACATCCGCGCCTTTGAAGCAGACAGTACATCTCTGCCAGTTGCGAGATGGTATATTCATTCCCCACGCCCTGCTGACTGATGGGATAATTCTGGCAGTAAAGGCAGTGCAGGGTGCAGTTGGTGAAAAAGATGGTGCCGGAACCTCCCTCGCCGACGAGCGGCGGTTCCTCGCCGAAATGGCTGTTGTAGGAAGAGACCAGTGGAAGGACGCCTGAACGGCAGCATCCCCTTTCTCCTTTGATGCGATTCACACCGCAGGCGTGCGGGCACAGTTCGCAATGCTCGAGGATGGCAAAGGCTGACTCCGCCCGTCGCTTTAATTCACCCGATTCGTGAAGGGTCATGTATGATGGACTGAACATAGAAACCCTTGTGCGTCCTCACAGCCTTATTGTTCTTCAACTGCGCTTTCCGTCAGTTCAAGGAAGACATTTTCCAGCGATTGCGTCTTTGTCTCGATGTTCTGGATGAGTGCGCCGGAGGCGGTAATTTCCTGGATGATGGGATGCAAAGGTTCATCTTCCTTCAAACGGAGGACGATTTTTCGGGCTGCGCCTTCCGGTGAGTCTGAGGTAAAGGAGGGAAGGGATTTTATCTTTTCTAAAAGTGTCTCTGAGTATCCAGTGATATAAAAGGTAATGGTGCGGATATTCCCGCGCGCCTTTAATTCTGAAGGCGTCCCTTCCGCAATGATACATCCCTTGTGGATGATGGCAACCCGTTCACAAACCTCCTCCACCTCGCTTAAGTTGTGGGACGTGAAAAAGATTGTGCAATGCCCGTCTCTGACAAGGGAAACGATGACCTCGCGGATTTTTTTTGCGCTTGAGACATCCAGTCCCACCGTTGGTTCATCCAGAAACAGAAGGCGCGGGCGGTGCAGCATCGCCCGAACAAGGGCTAATTTCTGTTTCATCCCATGCGACCAGCGTGAGACCTTTTCATAGCGCCGTTCCCAGATTCCCGCAAGCTCCAGCATCTTGTGAATCCGTTCATCCCTTTCTGCGCCGGATAGACGATAAATATCGGCGTAGTATCTGAGATTATCAAGGGCGGAGAGGCGTTCATAAAGACCGGGATTTTCCTGGAGAGCGCCGCAGAGTTCGCGCACCCTGTCACCCTCATTTGTGGAGTCATAACCGAAGATGAGAGCCTTTCCTTCCGTGGGCTGGAGGAGTCCGAGAAGGAGTCGGATGGTTGTTGTCTTGCCGGCGCCGTTGGGTCCGAGGAATCCAAAAATAACGCCCTCCGGGACATGCAGAGACAGATGGTCAACGGCTACCGTGTTGCCAAAATGCCTTGTAAGGTTTTCTGTCTGGATGGCAGGAAGTTTTTCTGTCATAGTATTAAGAGACTAAATGAAATTTATTCACACAGAGTCACAGAGTGCACAGAGAGTTTCCAATATTTTTTTTGTTTCATTATCCTCTGTGTTCTCTGTGTCTCTGTGGTGAATCCCACATTTTTAGAGATTCTTAATTCACTTCAGGATTTTGTAGCAAGGGGAAAACGATTAAGGCGTGGCTTGATGTCTTTGTAAATCTCGGTGAGTCCTGCGGCAAAGAGGAGCGCAAACGGGCCGATACACCATCCGAGATAGCGTTCTGCCATAGTGGTGCCTTTGATATAAGCCACCGCCACGGAAAGCACCGGCGGCATCATGAGAAGAATATAAAATGAGATGTCGCGCAACCGTTTGACCGCATATATGCTTACAACGGCAATTATCAACCCTCCTGCCAGGACGGCTGCCATTGAAGAAGGCGGTGGATACCACAGGTCGGCGAGATTGTTTGTGAATATGTTAAAAAATAAAAAATGGTAAAAGAGAGAGACGGGCGATACGGCATGCTGGAAAAATCCGGCATTCATGGGACCTTCCACCAGATGCCGCCACAGGATGGGAAGATAGGGGATATAGGTTGCAACAGCAATCGCTGAAGCCAATGCGGGCTTTTTAAGTTGCGCGGGGTTTGTGCGGCATTCCCAGACAGCAATCATGCCATGTGTGGCAAGGATGAAGAATGAGAAATAATTCGTCTGGATGAGAAGGATTGTCCAGATGCAGTACCAGAAGGGGAAACGCCGCCGGTCATGGCGAAGCCAGGAAATAAGAGCCCACGAGGAAAGCGTGAATAACGGCGGGAGCATCTGGTGATTGCGGGCAAGGTGAGACCAGTAAATATTCCACGGCGAAAGGGCAATTATAAGCGCCGCAAGGTTCGCCGTTTTGCGGTCCAGCCAGAGATGTGCCATTTTCCATATCAGAAAAATGTTTGTTAGATTGAAGATGATGGAAAGCATCTTTGCCCAGAAATAATTGGGCGGGAAAATCTTCAGCCATACACGGAGGAGAAGGAAATAAAAAGGCGGGTGTGTGTCCAGTGAGACAAATCGGATTGTATCCCGCCATGTGGGTTGTATTGCGGCATCAAGGGAAAATTTCTCATCCGGCTGGGAGAAATGGGGAGTATAGGAAAGGTCAAATAATCGAACGGCGGCGGCGAGGATGATAATTCCCCAGATAACATGGGGGTTGCAATTTGTAGTTATGAACTTGTATGTCTTCGTGATAGTGTTCGTAATCCCAATCTGTGCCTTTCGAGAATGGGTTATCTGGGCTTCACGAAATCGGGATTCACCTTGTATTGAAGTTTTTTGCGCATGTCCGCCAGTTGTTCAAAAAGAAGCATCTTTTGCTTGGTTTGGACCACCGACCATTGCAGGCTGGGGATTTCCTGTCTGAACTTATTTTTATCGGGCGGAGTTTTGCTCTTCAGGCACCACACGGCATAGCCGGTGACCTTGTTTTTGGCAGGTCCACGCTGTGTGATTTCCGACGTCCTGATGGTTCCCTCTTTAGACTTGACCGTGAGTTGGGGGAAATTGGAGATGCCCGAAAGTTCTTCTGGTGAATTGATGTGGTTGAACGGTTCGGGTGTTTGAAACTTGTATTTATTTTTTTCCGCTTCTTCACGCATCTTATCAAACGAGGTTGACACTTTCAGGAAGGCGTCGGCGTCTTTCTTTGCAAGCACAAGTGCCTTGGAGAATTTAGCGTCAATGCCGACCTGCTCCTTTATTTTGCCCGGTTCGGGAATATGGGTCGGAACCTTTGCACTGAGTCTTATTACAGCGAGGAGTGTTTGTGATTCAAGGACTTCGGTCATTTCTCCCACCTTGAGCTCTGAAAGGGTGTTCTGGAAACGTGAGATGCTTCCAAGATTGGGGATATACAGGCTATCCTCATTTATTAGCTCGGTTTCCTTCATCTCAAGTCCCGTCTCTTTAGCAAGACCGGGCAGTGTCGTGGCATGTTCATATTTTGCATATATGATGCCCCTTTTGTCCTGGAAGACCTTCTTTGCCTTTTCTCGTTTGACGGCGCTCATTGCCTGCTCGTGTGCCTTATCAAACGGGATGATGTGTTCGGGGGTCACATTTTCGGCTTTTACAATATAGATGCCGCTGGGTCCTTTGAGAGGGCGTGATATCTGACCTTGTTCCAGTTTAACAACCTCTTCCACTACAGTTTTGCCATAAGGTGAGCGCTCAGCCATACTAACGTTCCAGGGGACTTCAAGAAGTCCGCCCATCTTGACCTCTTTACCGGTTGGTTTTCTATCGGCGTCAAGTTCTGGTTTTGTGTTTTGTGGGTCGGCGGACAGGCTGTCAGCGAGTATGGCAAAATCCGCCCCTTTCACAGTAAGGGAGGTGTAGGTGTCATCGGCAAGTTTTTCTATCTCCTTGAGTTGCTCAGCGCTGGCATCGGGGGGTGTGGCAAGCATGATGAGACGCACATTCACCTGACGCTCCTCCTTGAACTCCTTGTTCTTATTCTTCTCATAATAGGCAAGGACTTCTCCCTCGGTGGTTGCGGCATCAGCGATGAGTGTGTTCATATTGACGGCGATGTATTCATATTTCACCTGGTTCGGGATGCGATAATCCTCCTTGTGCTCTTCGAAATATTTGGAAATTTCCGCATCTGAAATCTCTGTTTTGTCAGTGTAATCCTGTGCGTTGAATATGACAAAGCTCAGGTTCACTTTTTCCTCCATGAGGAGGTATTCCTGCCAGAGTTCAAATAATGATGTCTTTGCCTGCATGGTGTAGAGTGAACGCGCCTTGTCCAGAGTCATGCGGTAAAGATTTGCACGGATAAAGGCTTCTTCGCTATCAAACCTCTGGGCACGTATAAGATATGTAAGTGCCATCTGCGGATCCTTGGGATAAAGGCTCTCAATGAATGACTTGAGTTCACCGATGGTTGCCTGAAGACCCTTTTCCCGCGCCACTTTTAGTAAAATTCTGTTATTGAGCGCCTCTGCTACAAGGGCGGAAGGTGTTATCAGCCTTTCCACCTGTTCCGAAACTGCCTGGTCACGGACACCGATTAACTGTAAATATTCCCTTGTAAGACTTGTCTGTGCCTCCTTCATCTCCCCCTCGCTCACATTTGACCATCGCAATATCTGAAGGGGATTTTCCTTAATTCTGATATAATACCATCCCGTGCCGCCGCCCATGCCTCGTTTTGATGATACCCAGCCGAAATACACAACTAAGGAGGGAATCACCAGAATCAGTGTTATCATCATGATGGTTCTCATGGTCTTCCTTGAACGGAACTGCTTTAACATCTCACTTACCTCGCCTTGATGAGATTGGCAAAATTTGTCTTTCGCCTATGACTCTGTACCGATTTGGTGTTCAAACTTCAGAGTTATTACTGAATTATGATTTTCAAAAACCGCCTTTTGCCCACCTTGACTATGTGTTCACCCGGCTCGAGTCTGTTCTCGGGGGATTCCACTCTGATATTGTCCACGTATACCCCCCCGCCGGAGACAAGTCTCCGCGCCTCACGGTTGGATGGCGCAAGCCCTGTTTTGGTCAGAAGATTCGTGATGGTCGGCTCATAGTCCTCCCTGGAAAATATCTTTTGCAAAATCTCATCCGGCAGTTCCTTTTCCCGGAAGATGCGGTTAAATTCCTCCTCGGCGGCTTGTGCCGCAGAGGCGCTGTGGTAAAGCGTGACCAGTTCACGTCCAAGGCGTGCCTTCAGGTTGCGTGGATGAATAATCCCCTTTTCCACATCGTCAGTAATTTTTTTAACATCCTCTTTTTTATATCCAAGCGTCAATTCAAAATAATCGCCCATAAGGGAATCGGGGATGCTCATTATCTTGCCGAAGATTTCCCGCGGCGGCTCTGTGATGCCTATGTAATTACCCAGGGATTTGCTCATCTTGTTGACGCCGTCCGTTCCCAGCAGGATGGGGAAGGTCATGACGCATTGAGGGGTCATGCCTGCCTCGCGCATTATATCTCTTGCCACAAGACAGTTGAATTTCTGGTCTGTTCCGCCGATTTCCACATCCGCCTTCACCACCACAGAATCCCACCCCTGGGCGAGGGGATAGAGAAATTCATGGATGAATATGGGGCGCTCCTCCGAAAAGCGTTTTTTGAAATCCTCCCTTTCCAGCATCCGGGCAACGGTGTATTTGGCTCCCAGTTCGATAACCTGTGTAAAGGTCATCCGGTCGAACCAGGAGGAATTCTTCACCACTTCCGTCTTTTTTGGGTCAAGGATTTTGAAAATCTGAGCAAGGTATGTCCTGGCGTTATCATCCACCTCTTCCGGTGTCAGGCGTTTTCTGGTTTCAGACTTGCCGGTGGGGTCGCCTATGCGCGCGGTGAAATCCCCGATTATAAAGACAACCTTGTGACCCAGCTCCTGAAATTCACGCAGTTTTCGGATTGGGACAGTATGGCCAAGATGGATGTCCGGGGCGGAGGGGTCAGCCCCATATTTGACGCGCAGGGCACGTCCCTCCTTACGGGCAGCCTTCAGTTTCTCGAGAAGTTCCTCCTCAAGGATGACGTCCACAGCACGGGATGTGATTATCTCCCATTCCTCTTTCAACGCTGGTGGGATGTGCATCGGGAAATTTGCTCCAGAAAAAATTGCTCCGTCTTTCGATATACAAAAAGAAAAAAGACTCCAGTTTGTATATTGCATGGGAACCAGAACGCAAGTAAAAATTCAGCGGTGACAAAATTTCAAAACCCACTTGACTTTTCCGGGCAAGCGCTCATAAGCCTCTCTGTTTCGTTTATAAAAGTATCATTATCATTCCCCGAAGGATTTTCTATGGGCAAAAAGGGCATTATCTGCCATGTGGTTTCTGAAACTCACTGGGACAGGGCGTGGTATCTCCCCTTTGAGCGTTTTCATGTCAGACTTGTGGATATGATAGACCATCTTCTAACTGTTCTGGCGCAACCGGATTTCAGGCATTTCGTTTTTGATGGCCAGATGGTTCCCATTGAGGATTATCTTGATGTCAAGCCTTACAGGAGAAAGGATATTGAACAACTTGCCCGAAGGGGAAAGCTTATTCTGGGTCCGTTTTATGTCCTGCCGGATGAATTTCTTGTCAGTCCTGAATCCCACGTGCGCAATCTCCTGATAGGGCACAGCATGGCGGCGGAGTTTGGACCCGTTCAGAAGGTCGGTTATCTCCCTGACACCTTTGGACATGTGTCTCAGATGCCCCAGATATTAAACGGATTCGGCATCGATTCCTTCTTCTTTATGCGTGGAATGGGCGATGAGGGGGATGAGCTGGGGCTGGAATTCTGGTGGGATTCGCCGGCGGGAACGGGTCGCGTCCTTGCCTGTCATCAGGTGAACGCTTACTGCAATGCACTGATGCTTGGAATTCCTCATACGGAGCAGGACCTT
>Ga0315279_10010216_pt1 | contig 11060 bp, 11 predicted proteins | sample YL17G06_20_MG_FD_203694 | JGI IMG/M metagenome (GOLD analysis project Ga0315279, IMG submission 203694) | Sediment microbial communities from Yellowstone Lake, YNP, Wyoming, USA - YL17G06_20 | ecosystem: Environmental > Aquatic > Freshwater > Lake > Sediment | place: USA: Wyoming | collected...
TCCAGTACTCCTGGCGAGACTTCGCCCACCACCAGTCATAATAGGTCGGCGGCCAGAGGTGCACTATCCCACCAATCTCAGCCTTGCCTATCTCATACATGGCTTCAATCGCCCCTCTCAGGGTGGTATAGGTAAAGAGGTACCACTTGAACCTCTCCTTGGGCAGTTCGCACTTCTTATCCGGTGCCACCCCATCAGTGGGTAAGACACTAGGCCCAGGCCACGGGTAGAGCTTCACCGCCATCTTCATTATGATGCGGAAGCGCTCTATGACCAGGGTACTGCTGTTTGTCTTGGTTGGCGTTATGGTCGTCCTCTATCTATTGTTGTTGGCCGTATCTAAGGTTACTATACCTGCCCATGGCCCTTCGGAGATTGGGAGCATACAGAATCTGCTGGGGCTTCCGCTAGCTCTTCCCTTTGTGTAAATATTTATCCCCAACAACAAAGGCAACGTCCTCAAAAGCTCGGCGCCCAAATTCAGTTTCATATTTGAATTCAGTCTTTAACTCTTTAGCTACTCCTTTACAAATGCTAGGAAAGTTTGTAGTGATTACTTGCTGCACTTTATCTCCTATCGACCTAGGACTAGCTCCCATCTCATCAACTGTGAACCGATATTGTAGCAGAAATCCCTGAAGTTGCTTCTCAATTTCAGTATAGATATCCAAGCCTTCGGCTACCTCGGACTTAATCTTTCGGTAATTATAAACATTTTGCAGAGCAAAGTAAATTGGTTAGCGTGGTTTGGAGTGAAGTGCCTAGGGGTAAAATTAAAATGAAGTATATATCGCTAGCATTGGAAGGAGTTTCGCACATCCCTAATTCCAATACAAGGGCTTGACTTTTAGCAGAAAATGGATTAATATTTTCAAAAATATTTAATATTTCAAAAATTGAATCAGACCTGACGCCGTTACGCAGGAGCCGTATAAAGTAAATAGGGAGGTTAAACATGGGTACAAAAGAGGAACTGGTAGCTATATTAGGCCCGGAACACGTCATTGATGAAACCGAGACGCTGGAGAGCTATGCCAGAGATTATAGCTTTGTTCGGCCAACAAGGCCGAGCTGGGTTGCCTATCCTAAGGACACACAGGAGGTACAACAGGTAGTCAAGTATGCTAACGCCCACTTAATACCGGTCACCCCCCGCTCCTCAGGCGTCAGTTTTTACGGAGCCGGCATTCCCACTCAAGGGGGGATTATACTCGACCTTACCCGGATGAATAAAATCCTGGAGATTGATGGGCGGAATAAAAAGGTGAAGGTCGAACCCGGTGTTACCTGGGCTCAGGTGCAGGAGGAGCTGGGAAAGCAAGGGATGATGGTCTGTAACCCGCTACTCCCCCACCCCACCAAGTCAGTGCTCACCAGTGCCATGGAACGGGAACCGATTCTTATTCCCAAGAGCGAATATAGCGAGACCTTTCTTACTGCGGAGATGGTCTTGCCTAGCGGAGAACTGTTCTGGACAGGCACAGCTATAGCTAAGGGCATGTCAGGGCAGGCTTTCCCCGATGCCCTCATCCCGGGCACCAGGCTCTTCCTCGGTAGCCAGGGCACCCTGGGCATCATGGTTTGGGCCAACATAAAGGCTGAGCATCTACCTACTATGGATAAGCTCTTCTTCATACCGTTTGAGCGGATCGAGGATGTGGCTGAGCCCATATACCGGATACAGCGGCGTATGCTGGGCAACGAATGCTTTGTCTTAAACAGCTTCAATCTGGCCGCCATTCTAGCCAAGAAGTGGCCAGGGGGATTTGATAGCTTACGGGAGACTCTGCCCCCGTGGACGCTCATCCTCTGTTTATCTGGCCTCCATAGACTTCCCGAGGAGAAGATAGCGTACGAAGAGGAAGCCCTGATGGATGTTGCTTCCCAGCTTCACTTTCAGCCGCAGCGCACCCTGGGCGGCATACCGGGACTGGAGAGGACTATACTCAAGCTGCTGCGAAAGCCGTGGCCAGGAGATGGCTACTGGAAGTTCCGCTACAAAGGCTCGTGTCATGATATCTTCTTCCACACCACCCTAAACAGGGTTCATGAGTTCACCGAAGCCATGAACATGGTAGCCGCTAACTATGGATACCCAAACAAGGATATAGGTGTCTATCTCCAACCAATAGAACGAGGACGCATCTGTTTCTGCCAATATGGTTTCCACTGTAACCCTGAGGATGTTAAAGAGGTGAGTTTAGTGCACAGTCTCTTCCTGGAAGCCAGCGAAAGGGCTATCAGCATGGGCGGAATTTTCACCACCCCCTACGGCCCCTGGGCTGATATGGTGTACAGCCGAGCCGCTAGCTGTACTGCCTTGCTAAAGGTGGTCAAGAATGCCATAGACCCCAATAACATTGCGAACCCGGGTAAATTGTGTTTCTAAAAGGCTATCAACTTAATAAGGAGGCAGAGAAATGGCAATGGTAATGGAAAAGCAGAAAATACTACCAAAGGATGACTGGCATAGAAAGTACTACTGGGATTTAAGAAAGAACGCCTGGTTTTGCGCCCGATGCTCCGTCTGTAAGTCAGTAGACCCCTGGGAAGTCAAGAGTGCCAGATTCTCTAAAATCTGCCCATCAAGCGCCTACTACATTTTTGACGGCTATTCCTGCCAGGGCAGGATGGATGTGACAGTGGCACTGATAGATGGAGAACTAAAGTATGACGACTCCCCAGGCCTGCTGGACGTGTACTACAGGTGCAATATGTGTGGCGGCTGTGATGCCATGTGTAAGCGCGTGCAGGATATGGAGCCCCTCAGGGTGATTCAGGAAATGAGAAGCAGACTGGTTCGAGATGGTCAACTCCTGCCTGCCCACATGCCCATCATCGATAGCCTGCGCCAAGAGGACAACATGATGCTGAAGCCTAAGGCGGAGCGGGGCAAATGGGCGGAAGGACTGGCAGTAAAAGACCTCACCGGTGAGAAAGCTGAGGTTGCCTTCCATGCTGGCTGCAACTTGAGTTTTGATGATGAACTGGGGAAGGTGGCCAGGAAAGCGGTAAGGCTGCTCCAAAACGCTGGCGTGGATGTCGGCATTATGGGTAAGGACGAGATATGCTGTGGCGGTAAAGCCTATGAAATGGGTTATCAGGGAGAGCTTACCAAATATGCTCAGAGCAACATGGAGGCTTGGGCCAATGCTGGTGTCAAGACGGTGGTTACCACCTGCTCTGACTGCTATAATACCTTTAAGCGCCTTTACGCTGAGCTTGGCTCCAAGTTTGAAGTCCTCCATATCGTGGAAGTCATCGACCGCCTCATGAAAGAGGGTAAGCTCAAATTCACCAAGATTGTCCCTATGACTGTCACCTACCACGACCCCTGTCACCTGGGGCGGCGCGACCACGTATACGTCCCCGGTGAAGCCATTATGGGCATCTATGACCCGCCCCGGAATATCATCAAAAGCATCCCCGGCGTAGAGCTAATCGAGATGGAGCGAATAAAGGAGAATGCCTGGTGCTGTGGTGCCGGCGGCGGAGTCAGGGAAGCGTACCCCGACTTTAACGCCTTCACCGCTCAGGAGAGGATTGAAGAGGCAAAATCCACCGGTGCCGAGGCACTGGTAACCGCCTGCCCCTGGTGCGAAAGGAATTTCATTGACGCCATCAGTAAGAATGGCGACCAGATGAAGGTCTTTGACATCGTTGAACTTGTTCAGCAAGCAATCTAAATAATGCTTGTCAAATTTCTCACAGGAGGTAACCCAAAATGCCACTAGGGGATGAAAAGCACAAGGTAATATATAATGAGCTGGTTAATGTCCTCGGCGCCAATTACGTTTGTGATGACCCGGCGGTGACACAGGCTTACAGCCGGGATTACTATGCTGCTGGCATGCTACGAAGACGAAGGTCGGAGTTTGTCGTGGCACCGGGGAGCACTGAGGAAGTGCAGCAAATAGTCAAACTGGCAAACCGCTATAAGTTTCCTTTCTCAGTAATGGCCACCGGTATGTTTCTTCCCACTGCTATGGCTGCCGCGGATTACTGGTGCATAATCGATACCAAGCGGATGAACCAGATAGAGATTGACGAGAAGAACATGTACGCCATAATAGAACCCTGTAGCACTCATGCTCAACTACACGCTGAGGCCATAAAGAGAGGCTTATTCAATGGTGTCCCCGAGACCGGCGGGCAAGCCAGTGCCTTCGTAAATGCCATATGGGGTGGCAATCAGGGTACCGGTTACCGAACTGGAATGGCTTCTCGCAACCTGTTAGGCATCGAGTGGGTCTTGCCCAATGGCGACATCGTAAGAACGGGTTCACTAGCCACTCCCGGAGCCGGCTATTGCTGGGGTGAGGGTCCGGGACCAGACCTCAGGGGTCTGCTGAGAGGCGTCTCTGGCAACCAGGCGGCTCTCGGCATAGTAACCAGAATAGCACTCAAATTATACCCCTGGCCGGGTCCCCCTGTCTGGCCATCAGAAGGGGTCGCCCCTGATAAGAAAAGTGAATTACCACCAGAAAAGTTTAAGTGGTATCTCATTGCCTATCCTAGCGTGGAGAAGGCAGTCGATGCCATGTATGAGATAGGAGACTCCGAAATCGGAATGTTACTCCATCACTGGCCAGCGATTTATTTTAACTGGTGGTGGGCGAAGTCCCGTGAGGAATTCTGGAGCACCTGGTTGGAGGAATACTGGCACAAGAACTGTAAGAACGTGGTCGCCATCTGCCTCTGGAGCCTGGCATCAGAAAAACAGGTACAGTATGAGGAAAAGGTGCTAAAGCAGATTATCAAGGAAAGCGGTGGCGAACCGATACCGAAGGATGTATACGACAGATGGGCTCCGTACGCCGTCAACAACTGGATAAGGGATACTAATGCTTGCCGATGGATGCGAATCGGTGGTGGGCTGGGTAATACTCACATCGTATTTGACACGATGGATAACGCTCTGGCGCTTTTCCCGGCCGCCTGGGAGCGATTGGATAAGTACACGCCACCAGCCCTAGGTGGCATACATTCCGCCTGGATTCTTCCCTTTGACTTCTGTCACCAGGCACTCGGTGAAGTAGACTATACGTTTGAAAAAACAGACGAGGTGTGCCAAGTCGTGCAGCAAAGTTTCGTAGAGCTTATCAAACAAGATAGGCAGGATAGCGTAATTTCTCTGGCCAGCGGTATGGCTACACTCAACATAACAGGGCGGGATTTTGCCAACGTACATTTACTGGTAGCCAAAATCAAGAAGGCGCTCGACCCCAACAACGTGTCTAACCCTACTCGACTTATTGATATGGAAAAATTAGAAAAGAAGCTGGCAAAAGCTGAGAGTGAACCTAAATAGAGCGGCGGTGACTGAAGCCGCCGCGTAACAACCAGTGGGCTCTCGTCTGCAACGGCCAACTGAGAGCGGGGTGTACCATCGCTATAGGGCTGCGCTTTATGGCGATGGCACAATGGTAAATACTGCAGCCTACAACCTGTTTTGACACGTCATTTCGACGCTACAAATACAAAGTGGGCCTTGCTGGACAGTTCCCGAACTTTTCTTTGAGAAGAAGCGACTTATACCAGCTTTGCAGCAGTTATTGCTATGCTATTCAAAACGCAGGGCATAAGTCATTGCTCTCACCTCCTTCCCCATTGCTAGCATTTTTTTGATGTCCGCACATATTGTACCATCAGCAAAGGGGCTCTTTCGCACTTTCAGGCGCACTATCTCTCCCTATCTGTAGCATCGTATCCACAGCCGTCTTTGCCTTAAGGCGAACCTCTTCCGGAACCTTCACCTCGGGAGCCATATCTTGCAGAGACCACAGTACCTTTTCGAGGGTGATTAGCTTCATGTTGGGGCAGATGGCGTGCTCGGAGGCAGGGATGAATTTCTTACCCGGGTTCTTCTTTTTAAGTCGGTGGATTATCCCAATCTCGGTGCCCACAATTATTTCTTTGGCATCTGTTTTTCGGGCAAATCTACACATCCCCCCAGTGCTTAAGACTTCATCAGCAAGGGCGATAACCTCCGGTCTACATTCGGGGTGAACCATCGCGTTAGCCTGAGGATACTGCCTCTTTAGTTTGGCGATGTCTTCTGGCTGTATCTTGACATGGGTAGGGCAAAATCCGGGCCAGAGGAACATCTTCTTATTGGTCTTAGTAGAGATATAATGACCCAGGTACTGGTCAGGGACAAATAGTATCTCTTTGGCGTCCAAGCTTTCTATAACCTTGACCGCGTTAGCCGAGGTGCAACAAACGTCTGATTCTGCCTTTACCTCTGCCGTAGAGTTGACGTAGCAGACCACAGTAACACCTGGCAGTTCTCCTTTTCTCTCCTTCAGCCTTTCTGCGGTTATCATATTTGCCATCGGACAACCGGCATTTATATCCGGCAGTAAGACCGTCTTATCCGGGCAAAGAATAGAAGCAGTCTCAGCCATAAAATGAACCCCACAAAACGCAATGACCTCGGCATCAGCCTTAGCTGCGTTTTGGCTTAACTCTAAAGAATCACCCACAAAATCAGCTATATCCTGGACCTCGCCTCTCTGGTAGTTATGAGCCAGGATAACAGCGTTCCTTCTTTGCTTGAGACTCAAAATTTTCTCAGTTAGCTTGGCATTATTTCCCACTAATCGGTTACCCTCCAACCATGGGTGTAGACATTCATCCTCTTCCCCCTGACAGAGGCGATTAGAGTGATACCCAGGTCATCAGCTATTCTCACTCCTAGGTTAGTCGGTGCGGATATAGAGATGATTACGGGGACTCCCCTTTTAGCCACCTTGTGCAATATTTCGGAGGAAATTCGGCCACTACTGATTACTATCCGGTCACGGGTGGGGATATCCTCTAGGAGGCACTTCCCAAATATCTTGTCAATAGCATTATGCCGACCGATATCGTCACTAAACACCAGTATACTTCTCTGGTCGCATAGGGCAGCACTATGAACCCCATGAGTTGCCAAATGAAGCTCGGAACCATGTTGAAATTCTAGCACCAGGGCAAAAACTTCATCTGCTGAGATTTTCATCTGAGACTCCACTTTTTGGCTGGTAGCATCAGCCGCACTGTAAAAAGAAGCGCCCCTGCCGCAGCCTGAAGATATGACCCGCTTGAACAATACATCTGAGGCGAATCCTTTATCCTCCACAGTTTCCAGCCGAACTACGCCCCTCTCATTATCAACAAGGATTTTCTTGATTTCGCCCTTGCTCTTGAGTAACCCTTCGGAGGCAAGGAAACCAACTACCAGATACTCTAAGTCCTTTGGAGAAGAGAGCATGGTTACTAGCTCCTGGCCGTTTAGGATGATGGTAACCGGAAGTTCTCTGGCCACTACCTCCTCAGTATCCACCTTACCTTCCCTGGTGATACGCTGTATAGGAAATCTTTCTACATTGTCCATCACCTTTCCGCCCCCAATACTCTTATTGAGTCCCCTCCTCTCACCAATCCCCCCTGGATTACCCTGGCGAATACCCCTCTTTAGGCATAATGCATTTGCCTATCTGACGATAGATAGCACATCCGATATGGCACTCCTTGCCTATTTGGGCAATTTCTAAGATGGCTTCTTTCCCTATGGAGATACGTGTGCTAACAGGCAAGAAAACGAAGTCTACTCCTTCAGTGGTAAGGTTATCGGCAAAATCCCCCGGGCCTGCGTCAAAGCCTAGATTTCGCATCTTACTAATACTTTCAATCACTAGTAAGCTTACCTGACGATGAGTGCAGCAATCGGCATGAGCATCACCAATAAGCCCATAATCTTGCCTCAGGACACCTTCAGCTGTAGGTTCCTTCTTGGTGCCCTTTCCCTTGCTCCTACAGACTGCAATTATTTTACCCATATCGTTACCTTCCTGTCCTCTCTACTGTCCCTCCGCCTATTACGGTATCATCGTCATAAAAGACCACTGCCTGACCTGGAGTAATCGCCATCTGTGGTTCTTTAAACCTTATGTAGACCTTGTCTTCATCTAACGGGGCTATTACTGCCTCAGCCTCCTGATGGCGGTACCTTATCTTCGTTTTTACATCGGCAGGTTGCTGTAGTCTCTCTATCGCTATCCAGTTTAGCCCCGAGGCTATAAGCTCATCGTGATACAGTTCTTCTTTGCTGCCTACTATAATGGCGTTCCTTTCTAGGTTAATATCAGTAACATACGGTGGCTCTTTGGCAGAGATGCCCAGCCCCTTGCGCTGTCCGACGGTGTAAAATGAGACTCCCCGATGCTCCCCCAGCATATTCCCTGTCTTATCTAGTATGGGTCCGGGCTGTGCTGCCTTAACAAGAGGGAAGTAACCCCCAGCAATAAAATCCTGGCTCTCCGGTTTCTTATCAACGCCCAAACCAAAATCGGAAGCCATCTTTCTTACGACTTCCTTAGTATAGTCGCCCACGGGAAAAAGTGAACGACCAAGCTGCCCTTGGGATAGTGAGAATAGGAAATAAGACTGGTCTTTTGTTAAGTCTCTAGCCTTTTTGAGTAGATAGCGGTGCTTACTCTCATCGTATTCTATCCGGACATAGTGGCCGGTGGCAAAATAATCAAACTCAATTCCACTATCTCTAGCCTTTTCAACTAGAGCATCAAACTTAATTTGGCGGTTACACTTGATGCATGGATTAGGTGTTCTTCCCGATAAGTACTCATGGCAAAAGTAATCCAGAACCTCGGCTTTGTATTCTTGCCTCAGGTCAAAAACATAGAAGGGAATCCCTAAAGTTTGGGCGACTTTACGAGCGTCCTCTATATCCTTCTCCTCACCCGGTCCATAGCAGCCGTGTCGCCTTCCTTCTCCTGAGAAAACCTCCCCAGCCCCTATTTTCATTGTTACCCCACTTACCTGGTAACCTTGCTCTTTAAGCAGAGCAGCGGCGACGGATGAGTCTACCCCACCGCTCATGGCTACTGCCACCTTGTAGCTTGGTCGGCCAGGTTTTGGAGAAAGACCGACCGAAGGAACAACTCGGCTAGAGTTTAGCATTTCTTTCCCGCGCTCACCCCTTCATCTCCCGAGATTCATATTTCTCAAGGGCACGGTAGAAAGCTGTCCAGAAGGGGTCAACGATAGGATGTTCAATTTTTTTCTCCCTCCCGCCTTCCACTAGAACCATTCCCTTTTCTGGCTTGGTTAACTCCCCAACAATGGAAGACTTGATACCCTTTCGAGACAGCACTTCGACTACTTGCTGGGCTTTATGTTCCCGACAGGCGATGATTAGCGTACCTTCACTAATAGAGGCGTAGGGGTCAAGGCCAAAATAGCGGCATATCTCTTCTACACCATCCTCCACTACAATCTGCTCCTTCTCCACCTTCACTCCTAAACCAGCCGCCTGAGCCAATTCATACAAAGCACCCCATATCCCGCACTCGGTGGCATCATGCATAGCAGTAACCCCTTCTTCCCTTACCCCAACGCCTACCGCAGTCAGAGCATCCTCTACTACTGACATCTTATAAAAAATCTGCTCTGCTTTTTTACTAAAGTCATGCCCGAATTCCTTCTCAATAAGCCGCGGAAACATGGTAGCAAAGATACCTGTCGCCTCAATTGCTGGTCCTTTGGTAATAATTATCTTGTCTCCAGCCCTTGCCATCTTAGGAGTAACATACTCATCTTTTTCACCAATACCAACTACGGTAGCTCCACCCACCATCGGGTAATGGCAATTCTCGTATCGGGCAGTATGCCCAGTGATGATCGAGATGCCGAGTCTTTCGCACTCTTGGTGCATGGTATCCCACATTATCTCCAGCTGCTCTTTGGTCATCTCCATGGGGAGGTTCAAATCTATAGACAGAAACTTGGGCTTTAATCCACTGGTCACGGAGTCGGAAGCAAGGATATGAATAGCAAACCAGGCAGCCCTCTCCCAACCATACTCAGGGACGATGAATACCGGGTCACAGGTAAATGAGACTGCCTTGTCCCCAATTCCTACTATCCCTACATCCACCCCATGCTGAGGCCCGACCAAAATCATATCACTCTTAGCTCCCAAGCGGGGAAATATCAGCTCGTTGAAGATTTCGGGGGAGATTTTGCCAATTTCCGGCATTTCACTCATCTCTATTTGCCTCTTTTCTCTTGCTTTGGGCAAGGTAGTCCTCAATAGCTGATTTAAGCGCTTCCTCAGCCAGAACGGAGCAATGCATCTTAATCAGCGGTAACCCATCCAAGGCTTCAGCTACTGCCCGATTGGAGATTTGCAATGCCTCCTCTATGCTCTTCCCTTTTACCATCTCGGTAACCATAGAGCTGGTGGCAATGGCAGCTCCGCAGCCGAAGGTCTTGAACTTGGCATCAACAATGATGTCATTATCTACCTTAATGTAAAGCTCCATGATATCACCACAAACGGGGTTCCCCACATGTCCAACGCCATCAGGGCTTTCCATTTCACCCACATTCCTCGGGTTCTTGAAGTGCTCTATTACTTTTTCGCTATATTGTGACCAAACGCTAGGCATCTTCTCCTCTCTTTCTAGTGCTCTTCAGCAATGGCGACATTGCCCTAAGCCTAGCCACAATTCGGGGCAGGACTTCTAGAACTCGACCCATCTCTTCCTCGGTAGTCCACTTCCCTAGGGTAAACCTCAACGAGCCATGCGCTTGTTCATGGGAAAGCCCCATCGCCAAAAGGACATGAGACGGTTCAAGGCTTGATGAACTGCAGGCTGAGCCGGTAGAAACGCAAATGCCTTCCAGGTCAAGATTCAGAACCATTGATTCGCCTTCAACATAATCAATACTAACATTGGCATTGTTTGGTAGCCTCATTACGGGATGACCGTTTAAGCGGACGTGGTCGATACGCTCCAGAAGTCCCTTAACAAGCTGGGCACGAAGATAAGTCAGCCGCTCTGCTTCTTGGCCCATATCGTGCTGGGCGAGTTCCACAGCTTTGCCAAAGCCTACAATTCCAGGCATATTCTCAGTGCTAGCCCGCCGTCTCCTCTCCTGCTCACCTCCATGCATAAAAGGGAGCAGCTTTGTGCCTTTTCTGATATACAGTGCTCCTACTCCCTTGGGACCGTAGAGCTTGTGTGCCGAGATAGAGAGTAAATCCACGCCAA
>Ga0315279_10010218_pt1 | contig 11058 bp, 9 predicted proteins | sample YL17G06_20_MG_FD_203694 | JGI IMG/M metagenome (GOLD analysis project Ga0315279, IMG submission 203694) | Sediment microbial communities from Yellowstone Lake, YNP, Wyoming, USA - YL17G06_20 | ecosystem: Environmental > Aquatic > Freshwater > Lake > Sediment | place: USA: Wyoming | collected...
CCGAGGCTAAGTCCTTACAGCAACCATGCTTGATGGCGAGCAGTTCTCTAGGCTCGCCGTGTACAAGACCGTGGAACCGTTCCAATCGTACGTACGGTTCATTTGAATTGTCACACAGTTCATTTCTAGTGTCAGACAGTTGACGCATATGCTCCTCAAGAATCCCGTGGGCCTGTTCGGAGTGACTTGTGCCGCGAGTCTGTGTCAGGCAAAGGTAGCGCGTGCCTGGCAGAGGTCAGACCTGTGGAAGTTGACGAGGGAGCGTCCCAGCTTGCCTGACTTGATTCTACATATTGAGGTGGGGTCCCCCCTGGGGGAGGGGGGGTGGGTCGACCTGTGACCAAGCATGAGGAATCATCAACCCACGAGCTAGCAGGAGCAGGATGCTGGCCAGTGTCCCCCACTCATCCACGTACGATGAAATCCGCGGCAACTACGGATGATACGGAGGGAAGATCGTGGTGCGGGAGGGGGGATTCGAACCCCCGAAGGCCTACGCCGCAACGGGAGACACCTGACGGTTTCTCCCCTTGCATGAACCCTCTTCCCTCATTCGACATTTCATAATTCCCTCTGCGTCCAAACATGGTATGTTCAGACCTATAGGGCATGAGGGTTCAGGCAGTGACTGGATCATGTCACATAGAGTTTCATCTGTACTGAATCTATTATGGACCTGAGTATGTGGTGTCTCGTAAGCGATTTTCCACTCAGTCGCTGATTCCCTTTTGATGTCTTCATTTGTCTGGTATGCGCAAACTCACATGCCCGCCACGCACTAGACAACGGTAGACAGTCTCATCAGGACTCTTGAATCTCAGAATTGGTACTAGGATGCTTACACGTTTCACGCCTCGCTACTGGCATGGTGCCTGTACGCCACAGCGCAAATAGCAAGCGGGGCGAAGCTTAGAGACTCAGCTAACAGAAGTGTTGTCTTGGATTAGAATCTAGCTATCCCCTTCGGGTCGAATCTGGCTCAGTGCAGGAGATACCAAAATGCAATGTACTCTCCGTAGGCATACAAGGTGAATATCAACATGAATCTAATTGGCAACCAACCATGAAAGATAGGGATTTGTTCTCGGTGCGACTTACTCCTGAGGTTTGCACGGAAATGGCGAATAAGGCGACCAATGCTGTATGTCATCGAAGAGAGGATGATGATTGCGTCAATGGTATTGACGATCACTACAAAACTGAAAAGGTCCATGACTGACGGAACCAATAGCGGCCTGATACCCTCAAACCAAATTGAAAATAGGTAGACTAACCCAACCGCAACGATGCATATGATCACCATTGCCCAAGAATAGAATCTTGCCTTCGCGCTATCTAAGATGATCCCGCCAACTTCTACGAAGGCAGGTAACACCAGTGCTCCAACAAAGACTACGAGAATGTAGGTTTTGAAATCCGCAAGTAGCTGAGCTACCATTGACCAGAGCAAGGTCGCGGCAACCGCGAACAGGAAGGCCCACGCTCTGTCCATCCGCTCCAAGAAGGCCTTGTCGCTCTCCCTGATCTTCGACAACGTCGAGACTCAGACCTCCCATGAATGGATTTCCAAAGACATAACAGTGTTGGCACCACCTGCCTGTGCATAGTTGGGGATTTCCACATTTCTCTAGCTCTGCCTCTGCAAAGACCCATACCTTTCCGATAGAATCAGGGACGGACATATCATACGAGGAAATGAAGAGTGGGACAATCGGATGCGTGCCGCATCCGGACATACGCCTGCGTGTGCCCTATCTCATACTGATTTCTGAACGTTATCGGGCATAATGCGGTGGTTGTCACTGTAGATGAACCCGAGATCATCGTATGGAAAGTCATTTCTTCTCAATTAGGATATACAATATGGGGTCAGCTACGTCGATTCACTCGTCGCCTAACCGTGCCCTGAGTCCAGTTACCGAGACACAGCTGAACAGCCGTACCGCAGGGGACGACTCGTCAGGTGAACTCGCCCAAAGAGATGGACATTTGAGGGTCTACTTGCCACCGCAAGCGCTCCAAGGACAGGTTCTGCCATTTTTCGCGCTTTGGAAGGCCGTTACATTTCGTAAGATAGAGGTTCTTTTCCCTAGCGAACTGGAAATTGGCGAAATCTACAACGTGGCTCGGAATGATTACACGGTCGAACCTGGAAAACTGGTCGTGGAAAAAGTGGAGGTTGATGGCTACCTCGGCATGTCTTTCTCTTCTCGCCGTTTCGGGACTACCTCTGAGCAGGTCTATGTTGAATCCAATTTCCACGAGCCGAGCGGCAAAGTCTATTCGAGGAGATGTAGAATCCACCTATTCCGCCCATTCTTGGCTGTCAAGGAGATTCCCAGTAATATCCGGGTTAACGTTGCCAGATGTCAGCCCTTGGATTTCATTCACGTCGCAAACGAGGGTACCGGCACGATCAGGATGGGGATTGTCTCAGAAGAAGGATCCGATCTACCGATCAGAGAATCAGCAGCAATGTCAGATTTCCGCAAGAATCTCAGGAGCGATCTCGACACGGGGTTTACGGACTTGGCAGGAGCGTTTCCTGAGCAAGCGGACCTAGTCGGGAAGGTGAAAGAGATCTGGCTAAGACCCGTTGATCTTGGAGACAAAGAAGCGCTTGCAAGAGTCAAGTCAGCTGCAAGTTCTCTTCAGGAAGCGATTATGAACAACGAGAGATTCGGTAGAGCCGTGGCCGAAACTTTTGCGGGGGCTATGCTGAAGAATCTGTCCCTGCTCAACATATTGGAACAACTGGTAGACTATTTTCATTCGGTTCCCGCGAAGAAGGTGTTGATGATTAATCCACTTGATGTCGTAGAGGTCGGGCCGAAGCCTGCGGTGCTCAAAGTCAAGCTGGTGTACACGGATCTTGCCAATGGCCATTATGAGCCCGTTCACGTGCTGACTCGTGTGGTCGCAAAACGGAGATGCAATCTGCCTGTGTATAGATTACTTCAGTGGGGTCAAGGTGACTAGAATTGGACTTAGGTGCAAGTGCCGATGCTGCTGAAACCATGCTGCGAGTTGTAGGAAAGATCCTGGACATCATAGAACTTCACAAACGCCAAGTCAAGGTCTCATCTCAGGAGCTTTCGATCCGTGTTCCTGAAGGTACTGGAGAGCTCTGCCTTGCGCTGGAAGTACAGCCGGGCGTCTATGGGGGTAAGATTCCACTCAATATCCCTAATGTCACAAGGATTTCCATACACTCATCACCCGCCTTCAAGCGTGAAGATCAGAGTATATTCAAGGACGATATGACGCTCGGTTTTGATCCCTCAAAACTGTCAAAAGACACGAAGATGGTCCTGCTTCGTGTCGAGTACCTGTTGGAGGACCGTGCATTCCTAGACACTCTGGTTCAGAGGAGTTCGCATCTTGATCCACAGGATGAAGGAGATATTGAGAGCTATTGGATGACTGCACAGTTGAAGAACCTTTCAGTTCTGCAGAAGGCATTTGCGAGGCTTGACCTACGCGGGGTGGATTTCAATGTGGACGTTGGGGTCTACGAGGACATAAAGACCAAGATACCGCATAAGGCTATGAGATCTATTGAGCGTGCAGCCGAATTCATAGGAACGAGGGACCGCAACAGACTTCTGCGCATCATGTTGGACCAGAGGAAAGGGATGGACTACGTCGGGGGCGATCTCGTGAAGGCCGTGCGCGAGCTGACGGATCTTTTCTTGCCTACTAGGTTTGCCAGTTTCCTTAATGTCGGACTGGGGTTCAGATACCACATGTGTGTTCCGGGAGCTGAAATGATTGAATCGATTCTTTTGGCAATCCCGAAGTTCATGACTGTTGTCTCGAGAACCGATTTGAGCTTGGAGGAACCTGCAAGGGACGGTATACTACGATATCACAGAGGTCGTATGAGGAACAGAATCGAGAAAATATTCTCTTGAAAGGCGCGGTCTCTCTCTTTCATTTAGTGTATCCGTCACCCAGCGCGTGTGCCTCACGAGTCAGCAAGCAATCGCGCTATGCCTGTTCCTTTCTGATAGGGACTGGCTATAGAAGCTCGTATCTTGTGACACACACGTTGCGAACGTGTTGCGGAGCCCTAGGGCCGAACGGGAGCGAGGGCTGGTTCGGAGCAAGGCTTGTCCGATCGCTTAGGTCCCAAGCTTCCAGTGTGTTGCTTGCAGTTTCCGCTTCTTCGACCTCGAATGTATGACACGAGTGAGGGCACTTGTTCACGAGCCGTCAACTTCTTGTCGGGTCACGCAGCGAAACGGGCAAAAGGAGAATTGTCTTAAATCGCAATTGAGGCGAAATCACTATGGCCGTATGTGATGTTAGATGAGTTCTGACCGGCGAAAGCTATACGGAGTTGGCAGGTCAAGAGCAATAGGGAAAAGGGTTCTTACAAAACGCAGAACCAACAGATTGAAAGTCATGCCTGTTCCACCATTCATAGTTGCCGAAACCGAGCGCACAACTGAGGAAACGATCGAGTCGAGAGCCCTCAGAGGGGCACCAAAGCGAGTCAGAAAGCGAATGCTGGCGTAGCGTGCCGGCACTTTCGCTCACTTTGCTTCGGGTCTAGCTCCGCTTAGACCCGTGGCTTTCCGCTAGAACGAGATATCATAAAAGCACAACGAGCCGATTTGTATTCAGTGAGTCTTAGTGCTTGAGTTGATTGTTCAGCAGACTAATTCCACGGTTACGACAACGGTTCTGCAATCGGCGGGCGGTCTTTCGTCAATCGATTACAGTCAACTGATTCTTCTAGCCTCGCTGGTGCTCGGAAGCTCAGGCATTGTTGGGTGGATTCTGACCTATATACAGCTGAGACGCGAGACAAAAGAGAGAGCGTTACAGCAATTCCGAGAACTTGTGCTCACACCGGATTTCTTAGAATATCTTGGACTCCTTCGTCGTGCTGTTGAGGTTACCGCAAAAGGAGAATCACTCGCGAGAGATCGTGAACAGATCCTTAAGGATGAATCTTTGACCGCGGAAGAAATAGCAAGAAGAGTGGAGGAATCGGATAATATAAGGGGCTACTCGGTCGCGCAATTTTCAGATGAAATCAACCGAGCTAGAATCGATTACACGGAGGCGCTCAGAAAGATCAAGAGGACTGGCGCGCTTTTCCTGCTGTCTGACAAGATAGAGAACGAGATCAGCGAATGCACGAGCTCTTTTGCTGCGGCGAATGAACCTGACGAGTATTTGGCGGTCGTTGGTCAAGTGGAGACAATATTCGCAGATCTCAAGAAGATACTGGGACTTACGGTCTTTGAGTGACCTAGACTGGACGTATCCGACGACCCTCTGAGCACAGTGATCATATTCTATTCCTGTTTGATTTTTGGCCTCCTTGCCTATCGGGGCGAGTCGGCCAGCCCCGTCTATCGTATGGATTCGACGTACGCGTTTCCAAGACTAGGATTAAGTGGCCGAGTTAGAGGATATTGTAGTTGTGAGGTGAGATGTATTGGTACGAGGAGAAAGAAACCCCTACATAACAAAACATCGGTTGCGAAGGCCACCGACTAGGCGTAGAAAGTGGGTGGACATTGAGAAAAAAGTGACGACAGGGGTCGAGGGGCACGCCTTCCCGCCCGATATCATAATTCGTAGGGAGATAAGCGTCACCAAGAAGAAACTGCCGCGCCGCTTCACAGCATAGAATTACTCTTATCCTAATGTATGGTACAGCATAATCGGTTGTCTTGGGAGGTGATACCATGGCAGATGGTTACAGTGTCAGCCTATCGATTGCGGGATATCCCCAATGCAGGAAATGCGGCGCGGCCGACCTAGTTCCCGCTTTTCGCGGCCCGATTATCCAATGGGTGTGCACTAATCCGAAATGTGGTCATATTGTCAAGGCTCCCTGATATGTTTCTCTTGGCCTGTTCCTTATTGGGGCTCGACGGCCAGGCTGATCTTTCTTATCCTAATTATTGGTTGAGTCACAAGCATCAGGGAAGCGGCCAGAGAGGCTCATGAAGCGAAGCGGAATGAGGGTGGGCCGCGCCAGTTCAAGCGCAACGGCGAAGCAACACCGGTAACAGTCATTCGCTCTCTCTTCTTCCGGGCTCCCTTCTCATAGAAAGACTGGATAGATCAGTTGGAGCCATGAGGCATAGTGTGGTGGTTGTCACCATCGATGAACCCGGAGGCAGTTCTATGGAAAGTCATTTCTCCTGACGCATGGAGCATTGGATATTAGTGAGAAGCTTTGGGATCGAAGCTTTGGGCCTTTCTGCTTCTATTCTCATGCACTCTCGGTGTCGCTGTGAGCGCTTCAAGCTCATACGCGGTCCAAGGTCTCAGCGCGCTGGATATCGGGGTAGATACAATCCACGTTGATGCGCCGAACCCCTATGTTGAGCTTCGCTATCTTCGTCTCACGAATCATGTATACACCGAATCCACACCTTTTTGGTGGCTTCTGTTGACCAGTGCCCATGGTGTGTGTTATCCGCAGATCAGTACTGACCTTTTTTCGAAGGCCGATAACAGGACAGATTATGTGGGGCAGGATGCCAGCGTGAAGTGGGAGAAAGAACCCACCACCAGGAGGTGGAATCTGACGCGGGTCGATGAGTTCTCCTACAAGATCGGCTTTCTCCTGGCATTCCAGGTCGATCTTGCCTTCGAACCTGAACCGGTGATGCATGTTGGCATACTCGACGCGAAGGTCGATGATGAGTGGCGGCACGTCGAGACTCCCACGCGACGGCTCAACAGCCCCCCAGACAACGAGACATTGGCCGGTTTGGGATTGAATACATCCGTGTTTTGGAGGTTGCAAAGGACGTACGAATACAAGACATTCTACCTGTATGAGATAACCTTCTTTCGGCCAGAGAGTTACGAAATGCGGGTGTCCTACACTTTCACCATTCCGGCAATCGTACTATCTCTCATCTTGGTAGTTTCGGTCCTCGCCTTGGTCTTCGCGAAGCTTACTCTACAAGCTGAACTGACGCTCTATCTTGGCACCGCGTTCTTCTCCCTGCCGTTCGTTCTGAACTATACCAGGCTTGGATTGGGGCCGATCACGCCTACCGAAACTGCCTTCTATGTTGTCATCACGATCTCGACAGGACTCGCTTTGTTCTCGGTGATCCTGAGCGCGCTCGGCAAGGGGGATGATGAATCTCTCAATGAGTTCTACCACCGATGCAGGTTAAGGGACGAAGACTTCGAATGGGCTGTTGACTGAACGATGATTCCTCTGGCATCTCTATCTCCCAAGGGGAAGGCGGAAACCCAATTGTGGAAGGTTTCAGCTAGAGAGAGGCTGGTGTGAAGAATCCCGCTTTCTTCTTCTGAACTATGACACTTGTCATGCATTGCGTTAGTACGTTCTGATTCTTGGATCGTATCATGAAGTCAGCCAAATCTAGGATGCCCCAAACTTCGAGCTTGGCGTTCTTATAGAGCACGATTTGCTTGCCTTTCGTACCGAACAAGCCGTGTGCAAGGGCGTTACGGAAGTCAAGGTCGAGGTAGGGTTCGAGTCGCCTGATGGCGTTCGGAGCTGCGTCCGGTGCTCTCAATTGGTACAGTAGTTTGCCGAAAGCGGTTTCCGGAGCGAAGCCTTTCGAATGAAATAGCAGTAATGTGCGAAACACCTCGGTATGCAGGATTGTCAGCAGGGCACCAAGCTCGATGAACATGTGAATAGTCGACTGTTCGTCGATTCCAAGCGGCATCAATGCACGAGAGGACTCGTTGTATTTTGAGCCTATGTGCAGTAACAGGTTGTGGTTTCTTGAACATCTTTCCAGAGTCTCTAGAACTACGACGAGATGTCTGAGCTCTGAGTCAACGTATACGGTCTCGATCCTATTGTTCGCTTTCAGTTCATTCAGCAGGTCATGCAGAATCGGTTCCAGAGACCCCCAGAGCTGTTTCTCCCTTTCTCCTAAAGATTCAGGATTCGCGACCAGATTGGTCCAGTCTTTTGAGGTGGACGCTGCCTGTCACCTCTTGGTTTCATGTCTCTTGGGATAGGAGATTGGGCTGTGATCTTAGATAGAGTCGTGATAACTGGCTTAGGCTATTATGGGGCTAAGTCGCATGTAGGGCGTCATATCTCATCTTAGCAATTGTGTGTGGTAGCACGCCAATGGTGTCCGACTAGGGGCTACTTACGTGGGGACCTAATTGTGCCGTCCTAGCACAGGCTAGCGACGAGGCGTCCGACGCGGAACAGCCAGGTTGCTCATCGCGGTAGGACCCGCTTCCTAAGCAGCTCTATGTTCACTATCTGTAACGTGATAGAGGCGCATTATCGTAATCTCCTGAGGATAGTGGTTCTGAACTTTTCTGACTCCTCGGTGCATTCCTTGCTCCTAATCGTCGACGCGTGAGATGGGCTTGGGCTAAATCAGCATCAGACAGAGTGCCACGGGGATTTCTACATGTGAACGCTTCTGTCCCAACGTACCTTTGGTGAGGAGCAACCCCGAAGTGGATTTGCCTCCCTTTTGGAAATCGATTATTGGCTGAGCATCGCCTGAGTTTATTTTGTTCTGGTACTTCACTTCGATGGGCAGGTAGCTGTTGTCCATCCTGATTGCAAAATCCAGTTGTCGTTTACTGCTCTCCCAATGGAATAGGTGATTGACATAGTCAAATTGCGATGAGGGCTGGTAACTGAAGAGTAGTCTAACTAGGTGACCTGCAACAACGCATTCCACCAATTTCGATGTCTTGTCAGATTCGGAGAGAAAGTTGAGGGTCTCCTGATAAGGCTCTCTCCCAAGAGCCCATGCTCTAAGCGCGTGGAACAGGAACGGATCGTCGAAATGGACTTTTCTCGAATTTCTGAGAACTGGAGCGTCTTTGTTCTTATCCAGCTTGTGTATGACTGTCACAACAAAACTATCTCTTAGGAAGTCCAAGTATGTACCAGTTGTGTGGTGAGACGAAACATCAGTTCCTTCACGTAGATTGTTCAAGGTAACCGGCGACGCAAGGGTCTCCATGAGTCTCCTCACGATTTGTCGGAGTATTATCTCGTTACCATTCCATCTTCTTATGTCACGTAGAAGCAACTCGACATATCCTTCGTACAAACTTCTTGGGACTGATCCGGCTGTAAGGTACGTGTCTATCGCCTTTGGGACGCCGCCTATGATGAGAAATTCGTCGAAGAGTTGTTGCAAGTCCTTTGCCACGACCTCGAGTTCCTTGAGCTCTCTTGGGAGCGAACCTTTGCATATTTGGCTCCACATTGCGTGCCTTCTCTCTCTCTTGAGCAGATCGAGATCGAGGACAAATTTCCTAATATTCTCGCTCCTCTCGTCGACATACTCCGAGAACTTCATTGGAAGCAATATCTTGTCGGGTAGTTGGTCCTTGAGCCTGTGAATTTCTCCTCTCCTTCTAGCGAGAGTTTCGGAAGCCTTTCTCAAATCGATGCTGTGGGAGCCTGTAAGAACGACGGTGCAATTGCGCAATCTTCCGGAATCGTAGAGCGACTTGATCCCTTTCTGCCAGTCCCTTACCGACGAAATCTCGTCGAGAACGATGTAGAGCCTATTTGCTTCGTCTCTTCGAGCCAAATTGAGGTATGCGGTGACAATTGCAGCTAGGTTCTCGGGTCCTCCGACAAGATCACATGGCCAGTAGAAGACACGCCTCGGTTTCATCCCCGATTGTATGAAGCTTCTGATTTTCAGCTTCAGTAGAGTGCTTTTGCCAACTTGGCGTGGGCCACGGAGAACGTAGATCACATCTACGTCCCACTGAAACGTCTTCTCCAGTCGTGGGTCCCATTTGAAGGAGGATGAGTCGTATTCGGAGATTAGCCTGTCCTTGCTGATCGCTGTGCGGTCCAGCCACCAAGGATTATGTTCGGCGAGTTCACTGATCGACATTGGCTTAGGCATATCGCTGCCAAGTCTTATATAAATAGCTTGGCAATAGATTGCCCAGCTGGCAAGTGAGGAGCAGAGATGCCTCGAGAATCACAATCAGGAGGCATCTCATGGCGAATCTTCGAGCCCTTTGTCCAAGGTTTCTGGAGATTGCCCACTGCATCCATCGTAGGTTGGTCAATGTCACTTCCTCTTTCGGAATAGTTTTGTAGAGTCGATGTTCGTGATGTAGTCGAATCCGTTTTCTACTAGGGCTTTGGCTTCGTCAATGGTGTTTGCTACTTTGCAGATGTATTCGTCTCCTTCGAAGTTGACGAGGTGTGTGTAGACCAGGGTATTCTTGATGCTTGTATGGCCGAGTAGTTGCATGACGTGTAGGATGTCTTTGGTTCGATGATACTCCATTGTGGCTTTGAAGTGTCGTAGTGTTCTGAAGCTAATGGCTCTGAGGCGTGGGTTTCCAAGTCGTTCTGCCGCGTCCTTTCGAGTAAGCTCGAAGTTTCTTAGGAAGTGTTGGTAGGTACGGAGTGTGCCGTCTCCGAATATCCAATCATGGTTTCGCGTTAGCTGGCTTGGCTGATTCACAGTTCTCGTAGACAGCTTCAGTCTGCGAGGTTTCGAATGTTTCAGGGGAGTGATCGTAACTGTCGAGTTTGCGAAGTCTATGTCTTTCCATTTCAGGTTCCATGCTTCCAGTGGTCGTGCGGCGCTGTCTTTCAGTAGGCTGAGAAACGCCGAATATCTCAGTCCCATGGCCCCTATCAGTTGTTCCACTTCGGAGTCGAGTGGAATGAATGGTAACTTCTCTACTCGTCTGTATCGTGGCGGGGCGAAAGTGAATCCGTGCTGTTTCGCATAGATTGCATATGCTCCACACGCCATCTCCTTCGTACCGTCAGCCCAACCCGTTTGTGTTAATCCGATCTTGACTGATTCAGAATCTCGTAGGTCGCCGTGCTTGGCAAGCTCCTTCAGCAGCCTCACATACCGCTCGATTGTTGTCTCGGAGTATCCTTCCTTGCGCATCCAGAACCCATACGCTAGAATCTCAGGCAAAATGCGGGAGGTTGTGCAGTGGTGCGGGAGGGGGGATTCGAACCCCCGAAGGCCTACGCCATAGGCTCCTGAAGCTAAGGCAGCGGCTGGACGCTTCTACCCCTTAGACCTGGTTCCCGCCAGCATCAAGGCTGGCCTCGGGTAC
>Ga0315279_10010221_pt1 | contig 11057 bp, 24 predicted proteins | sample YL17G06_20_MG_FD_203694 | JGI IMG/M metagenome (GOLD analysis project Ga0315279, IMG submission 203694) | Sediment microbial communities from Yellowstone Lake, YNP, Wyoming, USA - YL17G06_20 | ecosystem: Environmental > Aquatic > Freshwater > Lake > Sediment | place: USA: Wyoming | collected...
GTTCGCTTTCGTCATTTCAAATCACCACCCAGTTGCTAAATGGTATATTAGTAACGTAAATAACATCCCAACAACAATGCCCCATACAAACGCATTCCAATCTATATCCATATTCGTCATTTGCTCAACCTCTCATAAACAAAACTATGCAAGAAGCCACATTGCGGACACTGCCTTATGCCAATAGTCAAATCTGGAAAAACTCGCCCGACTTGATGCAGTTCTCCGCTATAGTTGCAACGCTTACAGGGCTCAATCATGTTTGCTTCCACTCCTAAATATCAGCCAATGTTTTCGCAATTTCCTGACAATCTTTCTCCTGGTCTTTGCAGGTATCTTGAGCTCGCCCGTTTTCAGATCCTCGTGCCAGTTTCCCTCAATCCCCTTAAAGTCGTTCAATTCCCTTATCAGTTCAGCCATCAATGCTTCCATGTTGTTCATGAGTTTCCCCTCTTTCTTTTTCCAATAGTGAGCGTATATGGTCTTCTTCAGCAAGCGTTGGCCAGTGCCTCCCCGAACTCCTCAATTTTTGCTTATAGTGGGATTTGCACAGACCCCTAGCCCATATCTTTCCGTGACAGCCTAATACCGAGCACCTCATTTTACTTTCACATCCTCAAACTCAACCGCAAAGTCCGTATCCCTGATTGTCAGTTTGCAGTTCCCGAATGTTTCCCTCAGCAGTTCAATAGCTTGGTTAACGGGCAGTATCTTTATATGCTCGGGTTCAGGTTCCGAAGTTTTGACGGCTTCTTCCTCTTCTTTCTCTTCTTTCTCTATATGGACTTTATGGGCTCTTTGCGGTACTTGGGCTGGCATTATCCCCTCTTCTTGTGCTTTGTTTGTTGGAATCCGTTTCCCCCGCTCCGGTCCTTTCCATACCCTAACAGAGCCTTCTGGATACTTTCTCGGTCGTCCAATTTTCTTAGGTTCTGCGGCGAACTGAACACCTTCCTCTTCTATGCTTATCCTACTTGGTTCTGGAATGCTAACGGGTGCAATCGGTCCTATCATCTTTTCAATCGCGACAACACTTTTCTTTGGTCTCCCTACTTCAACCCGTTCGTCTGACCTATGCATCGGACAGTATTCAATCCCAACTGATATAGCCCTCCCATAGAGCTTTTCAGTACAGCCGGGATGTGCGCAGAAATGCCTCCCGATTTTTGGACTTTCAATTATCTCGCGGATTTTAACCATATAATCTTCTTTTTCATCGTCAATCATGATGTCTATCTTATCGAAAAGGCAATTTGAGCATAGCTTCTCTTTTTCTTGGATAACCAGCCGTTCAGCATCCGTTATCTGAATGCCCGCTATCCTATTGTGTATCGGAGCCCATTCCTCACACATCTTTCCGCATTTGGAACATTCTTTCAGTTCGCTCATGTTACCAACCATACGATAGCCAAGCACGCGATAGCCACCAAGATAAGGATTAAAGAGGCTATCTTGGCTTGGTGCATATCCTTTACATAACCTTCAGATTTTTTCCACCGCACATATTCTTTTTCTCTTTCATCCATCTTTACTCACTCCCCTATAACTCCCCCGATTAGTATGGCGATGAATCCCCCGACCAGCATAGCCAACCACCAGGGCAAAGAGAATATAATCTCCTCGAAGAATCCGACTGCTCCAGTAAGTATCATGAGAGAACCGATTGCCACAAATGAAGCAGCCAATACGTCCTTCTGTTTTGACTTATCTTTCGTCATTTTCAAATCACTCTCTTTCTACCCACCACGAATGGTCTTCAGCCTTTATCAGCCATAGCTCCATGAAATAGCCCATGATGATTCCGAAAAGCACTACGAACCACGTAATAGCTACTGCTAACGGGTCCCTATCGCCCAGCCAGATAGATGCAAAGATAAAATACATCACAAGTACAAGTAGCTCGTATTCCGGGAAATGTAAATGTATAAACCAATTCATTTTTGACATCTCTTTTCTGGCGTTGGGTAATAATCACACCACGCTTTAGGGGCGTTAAACCAAATATTACGACCTAGCCCAATAACATTCAAATCCCAACACATGCAATCTATATAGCAATCCGTACAATTAACCTCTCTACAAACCCAATCGGGGGGTATTATAAGGTATTTTTCACTTTCGGAATAAGAAAAATTTGGATGAACTGACATCTCCTTGCTGTTCTCCATCCCGATCGATATAAAGTTGTGATATGCGAGATTTGTTGCTTGTAAATCCGATACAAAATAGGAAAATGCTATTACTATAACCACTAAAATAACAACTTTCCAAAACGCATTAAAGTTCGCATTTTGTTCTTTCTTCATTTTTTCATCTCCTTTATCTTGTCTTCTTCTTTTTGATGTGGGCAGTAACCATAATGTGCCTTTGCTTCCTGGCAGTTCCAACAAAGGACTTGTAGCTTAGGCTCTGGCGGGAAGTTATTTTTAATTAGCCACCAATAAATATTATTACTTAAACCGATACTGATTCTATGCTCTTTTCCATCATTATTTACGTGGTCAATAGTCAAAAATTCTATGCGAGATTCATTACAGCAAACACATCTGTGACCATAATGATTAAAAATAGTTTCTTTTATCTTCTGAAAATATTTTTTTCTACAGTCTTTATTAGGATTACTTTTGTAATATTCTTTCATATAATGCTTTTCACATAACCCTTTTCCAAAAACTATTTTAGCGCAACCTTCTATTTTACATATTCTTGAAAATAGCAGTTTTTTCATTTTCCATCTTTCTCTTTTTCTTTCACAGTCACGATAACGCGCTTGCCCACATAACTCAACAGGTTCACTGAGTTGATCCTGCCCGTTTCTATGTTTCCTTTCTGTTTTCTTACAGTAGCTTCGAATGTCAGTTTCATAATATCACTTATTAGTATATCCTATATGGCACGTAACTACTATTTAAGCCTATCATCAAATCACTCCGGCAGCTATCCCCGACCAGAAACCAATCAAATGAGCTAGAGACCCTAACGCCAGAAAGTTCTTCAAGCTGTAATGCCTAGCTATCAAAACCCCCACCCTACCAACTCCTTCCAGTCCTTTCTGGGTTTTGTACTTATGGACATAATCGCTTACCGCTTTGATTATTAGAACGGCTATTGCGGAGAAGGCAAAAGAGAAAGCGATCCAGATATAAAGACTGGCAGACATTGGCAGTTCAGGATGCAGGAATAACTTGGCTAGCGGGTTTATCTCAACCGCCGTATTGAAATAGACTCCGATAAAGGTAGTCGTGCCGTCTAATATGGTGGCTATCGCAAAGAACGCCAAAATCCATCTGATGTCCATAATCTCTACCCTTTGATACCCATATCCTTCAGATACTCCTCCCCTTCCTTGGAATTTTGGTATCCGAGCCAGCACATTTGGCAGTACGGGCCGCCAAGATGCTTCTTTACCATCACACGCTGGGCAATGGACATCTTCAACGTGCAACGACAGCTAGGATATTCTCGTTCGATGGCTTTCCCACACTTCGCACAAAGTTTCATCCGTTCCCCTTCCCTAACTGATACGCTACAAATCTTATCGCCAGATTGCTTATTAATATCTTTTCTTCCTCAGTCAGATGCTCATCGACTTTTGCGTCAAGCAGTAAATTCTCTTCATCGCTCTTGGCTATCCTATGACCGAGGATAAAATGCAAAAACTCATGATTTATTATGGCATTAAGTTCATCCTCAGTTCCCACTTCACGGAGGGATTCCCTGAGCAACACTATAGCATCTACTTCTTTCTCAGCACCATCGTCTAAACTCCATCCATACTCTTTAAATTGGTCAAAAGAGATGACCGTCGCAAGTGCATCGGGGTTTCGCATACGCATTTGAAAAACATAATCCGGAGCATATACGACATCAATTAAACAAGATACCGTTATCTTCTGCCTTCTTGCTTTAACATCAAATCTCATACCTCTATCTCCTTCAGCGTCTTTAGGTTCTGCTTGTAGTATTTCCAATATGGGTTCGTCTCCTTAACCCACATGGTCCCGCAGGGCATTCCTTTCCACAAGTCTCTTCTCAGGAACTTAGTCATTTTCATCTCACTCACCTTTAACCCAAATAGGAATCCTCTGCCTATAATGACATTTAGGGCACTCCAAACAATGTAATCTTTGCCTATCCCACCACGTTACCCTTTGATGACAATTCGGGCAAATAGCTTTATCGGGCATATACTTCTTTTTCTGTGAAGTCTTCATTCAAATCAACCTTGGAAATTCTTTTATCTTTTCGTTCCACTTTAAGTTATCTTTCAGGAATACAGGTATGTGCGTGTATCTGCATTCGTTTATTATATTCTGCACCCATTCTTTCTTTGGCTGGACATTAGGATTGGTCTGCGCCCCTATTATTACCCAATGCGTTTCAATAAGCATCTTGGATATTTCCCCGAGCAGAGGTTCAAAGGAGACAAAGGTGGTGTTTGTATGATACTTGCGCATTAAGTCGAACAGCCGCTTCTTATCCTTTTCAGTGTTGATGGTCGCCCCAAGCCAGCAGTTTTTGGGAAATTTGAAATGGACATAACGGCGAGGATTTTTCGTGAGGAACTGGAAAGTGTGCCTTGGATTATCTTCAGCCACCTTGATTACTGCCTTGATCCATTCCTTCGGCACCCAATCGCCAAACAGATCGCCCATGTCTACTACGAATATCTTGGTCGGTTTCTTCCACGAATAGGGTTTCTTCAATCGTTCTGGGAAAAATCTCGGCTCGAAACTACCATAGAAGCGGTTGGCTATCTTCCTAGCATAACAATAAGAACAACCGTGCTTACAACCTATCACCGGATTCCATGATTTGTCTGCCCACCCAATTGTATCTTTTACATCACTCATTTCATCTCCTCCATTTCCCCTATCGCAGTCCAGGTCAAGACATTCCTATTGGTGATAACATCGAAAATGGTCCCGTTGTCAGTAACAGCGCCCATATCTCGCAATTCCTTCGTGCGTCCAGTTATCGAGTTGATCGGCAACCCGACTCTCTTGGCTATCTCGCGGTTAGACAAAGGACCGGTCATCTTCAGGCAGTCGAACACCTGGCGTTGGCGTTGCCCTAACTCGGTCTTGCTAAATTTGTAGTAGCTCTCGGCGCTGGTTGACTGGGCCCCTCTCCTCTTGGCTTTCCTACTCTTGTAACAGAACCATAAGAGGCCCCTAACATGATGGCAGACCCCTTTATACTTGAAACCTAAGCATTCGCAGGATAGGACTCTCGTCGAGTTGTCCATGGTAATCGTGTATTTGACTTTATCCTGACTCCAGCTCGGCACGGCTATTTGGGTTATAGCTAGGTTGTTTCCAGTTATCCATTCTTTCGGCACATTGGCTTTCAACGGCAAGACTATCATGTTAATCATTTTTTCCAGCTTCCTTGTTTAGCAGTATATGATTATGCTTCTCGCAATAGTCGTATTCTTTATCGTCTATCGTCCTTTTGCCCTTCAATTTACAAGTATCACATATTTCTTTCTTAAATTTGGTTCTGACTATCTCCTCATTCATTTTCTACCCTCCTTGAACAATCTATGCCTGGTTATTTCATCCTTGTTAATCCCAAAAATAGTCCCGTCTTTGAGCTCGAGTTTTATCTCTCCATCGGTTTCTAGAAGCAGAACCCCGAACATGCTGTGGGGATGAATGCTCTTATCCTTGAAATAGACTATGACTCGTTTCCCCAATTCGTTTTCAAACTCAAACACAAACTCAACCTCAAACGATTAGGTACCTAACGCGATGCTCTATTTTTTAGGTACCTAATCCACACGGACACACGTGATGACCAAATCCTTAACCCCTCGGTCTATGTTGTGCAAACATGATTAGCCTCATCCCCACAGACCTTGCGGAGGCTCTTGTGGGTCAGCTTTGTATCCTCGTGCATCTAAGATGTTTATTATATGAACCAACTACTTTATATACTTATCTATATATTACATATACCATGAACAAAACAAAGGTTCCTGCGGAAAAAGCAGTTACTAAATCTATTACTATTTTGCCAAGACATCAACAGTTTATAGAAGAAAATACTATCAAGTTGTCTAAATTCGTACAGAAAAAGATAGATGAAGAAATAAAAAATAGAACGGCGAAAAATGAATGAAGCAATCTATAACACACTATCGGAAATTCATTAAAGACAAATGCGAAAGATGTGAGAAACCAATGCTGAGATTTTCAGACGGATGGGGGATAAAATGAAAGTAAATTGGAAGTGCCATTTAAAAGATAAAAAGACATTCATTCCTTGCAAGGGCATGAGCGCGATGATAGATAGTAGGATGACTTCTGGGATTGGTGCCGACATTCTCCATCTATTTAACTTCAAAGACGGCAGTGAAAGAGATGCTGGTGTTTTTTACCAATTCACAAAAGAAGCGGTTAAAGATAAGTTGAAGAATACAAAGATGATGTTTAATAACTGTCCCTTTTGTGATGCAGAAATATTATTTGAAAGGAGGGAGAAAAAATGAGGGACTTTGAGATAACCTTTTGGACGCTGGCTTTTTTGGCGTGGATGGTTTCAGTAATAGCCTTTTGGAGAGTACTGAACTTTGGTGAAGGAGTACTCGGCACATTGGCTTTTTTTCTCGGAGCGATGGCTATCTGGGCGTTACATACGGAAGAGGCGGACCCCATAATAGTTGATTCCAAACCACGAAGAAAGAAAGCACAAGGGGCATTAGAGTATATGATTATCATCGCAGCAGTCTTAGCCATCGCAGCCGTAGTAATCCTTTTCATTACTGGTGCTTTTAACACTAATCTTGGCTGGGTTTCGCACTATACATACCCCGTCTATACGACTTATGAAAAATCAACAGACGGTCTAAATGCTTGGTACAATAATGAGATAAAATCCTGCGGAACTCCTAATAACAAAGTTGAAAAAATAGATGAGTTCCTAGTCAATGGAACGACCTATAGAGCGTATGAATTTATATGCGGTAGATAAAATGAACCTTGAAGATGAAACAAAGTTCGCAATACTGAGAAAAGAAGGAAACGGAATGTCGGCGATGGCAATCCTAATCCTACAACGGATACTACATCAAAATATGGTAAGTGATACTGTTATATTTGAAACTGAACCTAAAGATGATTTGAGATGGATGAGATAGTCAAAAACGCACTATACGGCCTGGAGCCAACTCCGCCAATTCCAAAGGGGCTGAAAGAACCACCGGAAGAACCAGAAGCCCAAGTAAGGACGAAAATACTGCTGTGGGTTATAGTGATACTCCTAATAATCTTAGTCATTATGAAGATGCTGGGCTGGATATGACAAAATCTAAAATAATATTCAAAGGAAAGGTAAAAGTTGGAACACAATGGGTAGGTACTCATTTTCAAACAGAAGAATTCAAGGACAGATTTGGCAAACTTAATGTTGGGCAAGTCAGATGTATATTAATAGATACTAACTGGGGGCAACTATCTATCCCAACACGCAGAGACATGGATGCATTTGGAAACAAAAAGATTGAAATAATTGTTAAGGAATTGATATGACAAAGTTTACGGAAATCGCAGTGGCTGGGGTATTCGGACTATGCTTACTCTTCTTCACTTATGGCTGGTTCAACGCCGGAGTCCTATTCTTCGGAGCAGATCCGATATTCTGGTTCCCATTCACAATCGTTATGACCTTAGTGTTTTACATAGTCACTCGAAGCACGACGGTCAAGGAGAAATTCAGGGCATTCTTCTCAAAGAGGGAGGAGACGACTCTGGTTCAGTTGGAAGACCCGGAAGACCAGTTTGAGAAGTTCGAGATGCACCCGGCCAGGACAAGGCTCCCGGATACATTCACCGAAAAGCCAAGATATTTAGCTTATGAGAACATTTGGGTATATACTATAGAGACGGTGCTTGGAAGGTATTATGTCCTGCTGAACGGCTTGAAGGGCTACGAGATTCTTCCTCAAATCATCTACCCGAGCGACTTCAAGCAGGGCGGATGGTCCGACATCAAAGATTTCCTGACCAAGGGGAGAGACAGAAGGGTGAAGGACCTGCTGAACATCGCGTCCAGCGGTCAGCTCGAAGGGGTATTAAAACTAGCCGAACTATCTGGCTAAGGAGAGGAGAAGATGAAAACTGATAGAAAAATTAAAAAAGACGATAAAGAATATTGGAGATTGCGCAAAGTTTATAGTGCCCAGAAAAAGAAGCATGGCCGCATAGAACGAAGGATTAATGAATTGAGCAATCAAAAGCCTGAGTTGTGGAAAATCTCCGAGAAGATGTCTGCTCTCGCCCACGTCTACGAAAGAAAGGATGTAGTCGTTCTAAGGAATTATGAGATTGCCGAAATCAAAAGGCGGTTTGGACGGAAGATGTATGAAGTATATATCTATCAGCCACTACTCAAACCACACCTAGTGACTATGCGGGAAATCCATGAAAAAGATATTTTGAAGCACATTGGAAACCTGAACCTACAACAACTAATGGACGACCTAAAAAAAATCGAACAACAAGAAGAACGAATCAAAAATTTAGAAGAGATTAATAAAAAAATTGTTAGATTCAAAAAAGGTGAGAAAGATGGAAATTGATTGGAGTTGGATATGGTGGTGTTTGTTAACTATCCTTTTATTTTTAGCGATAGTGTTTTGGTGGATGATGGATTATATCAAAAGCAAAGATAGGCACATCCAAGACTTAGAACGACAAATTAAATAAGAGACAAGATGATATGAAAATTCCAATAGCAATCTTAATGATGATAGCAACAGGTTTCGCAGGGTTGAACATGACCGTCAACCAGGCAAACGTCACCCAGGTCATGACGGCGAGCGGCTATCTGGTAAACGATTCCACTAACAGCTCAATCCCTGGGATAATAATTGTGACCTACTTCGATAATTTCGGGCTGAACTTCTCAACTACTGACTCTAACGGGTTTTACAGCAACTCAATCACCGTGCCTATGGTGGCTACAGGAAACTACTCAATAAATTCCACTGCAACGTCTGGCGAACAGAATTTGACCAATATCCAAATTTATGGGAGAACCGCTGGAGTGCTAAACGTCTCTCCAAACATCATTTATACCTCCGGCGCAAACTTCTCGGTTTCGACCAGTTTCAACGGGACCGTCCAGAACTTCAGCGTGAATTTCTCCGCTTTCAACATCACCTACAACTCGACGCATCTCCAAGCCAATTTCTCTGTCCCGACGGATAATTTCTCAAGCGGCACTTATACGATACCAGTGTCTTCATCCTGGATAAACGACGACGGAACGAGGGGGGTGAGCGACTCCAGCTTCTCGGTGGTTTTGCAGAACAATTACAGCCTATCCTACACCTGCACCTCCTTCAATCTGAACCTCGCGATAAATTCAACCCAGAACGCGTCATGTATCCTGAAATCCAGCTCAAACACTCCCCTCACTATAGATGTATCGACAATAGGGGCCGCGAGCCAGTGGATAAATTTAAGCAATACTTCATTCGTTTTGGAGCCGGGTCAGTCCATTAACTTTTCAATCCCGATTAGTATCCCCTATTCGACGAGAGCGGATAAATACCCAGGAAAAATCTTCTTCTCAAGCGCGGCAGGTTTTCAATCATTCGCGATGGTCCTAAACTTGACGGAGCCTTCATTCGCCATCACCGGGTTAGGGCCGATATACAATATAGAGGCAATCCCGACGCTCAACGTGACTCTAACATTGAAGAACACTGGTTCGCTGCCCGCTTACAACCTGCGGACGAACGTCACCTGCCCGAGCGGATGGGAATGCTCTATAAGCCCGAATGAGTTTCCCATCATGAATGCCAGCGAATCAAGGACGATACAGTTGTTGGTCGAAATAAGCAATCCGCAGTCAATCGCCAATAAGCAGATAACCCTGACCGCCTATGATGGGATTAGAACGAATACAGTATCGACATTCATAACTGTCGTGGCTATGTCAACCATCCTGACCTCGGACCAATTCATCGTGGAAGAATTGATGAACCCCATCCTCAATACCTATTATTTGCTTGGTGCGGATGGCAACCTGTTCATATCACCGACTCTGAACGTCACCACTGCCGTTGCCCGCACCCAGCGAAATTCGAGCCTGACTTCCTGGATTGTGAAACTGGGCAATAGGTCGGCAGGAATAGGGACGATATGCGATGTTTCCCTAGTCGTCGGGAGCAACAAATACGACATCAACCCAGCAACCGCCTATACCACCGGCCAGGTCCTAGAAGGGGAAGTCGGGTCGTTGGTCTATGAAGCTTATCGAGTGCACCAGTTAGGGATATGCAAGATAGACCTAATCTATAGCGGGGAAGCGGAAACGGAGACCTGGCTCGTCGTGCTCCCGAACCTGCCTCCAGGGACGATGGAGTTCACCCAGAAGCAGCTGAACGACACCCTAAATGGATGCGTTGCGAGCTGTGATGAGAAAGTATCTAATATGTGGGCATGGATAATCGGTATTATAATCATGGCCTTCGTAGTCATGATGATAGTATATTTCATCAGAAGAAAAGAAGGGTATGTCAATGAGGACCAAGTGCCACAAACAACGCCGAAAGAATTATTGGGAGGAGAGATAGATGGAAGAGGAACAGGAAAAGAAGGAGACACCTATATCTAAAGTGACTGATTTGTTCTCAGCGCCATTCAGGGGAAAGAAACTGGAAGACGTGCCGAACCTATCGCAGTCCCAGAAGATAAGGTACAAACAGCGCGAGGTATTGATGAGACAATTCAATGATGTCAAGAAGATGTCCCACGAACCTAGAAGCTATGACAATGACCGCGAGAAGTTCGCCAGCCTGATCGGAGAGACGATAACCAGCGCGTATAGCGATATAGTCTACCTGGAAGAACTGCTGGAGAAAAAGGACAATGTGATACACGAGCAGAATCTCCAGATAGCCAGACTGAGCGGTATGGTAAAGGGAGCCTAAGGAGATAATGGTATATGAAAATCTGTTCAATTGAAGGATGCGGAAGAAAGCATCATGCAAAAGGACTGTGTAAACCGCATTATTACCAGTTACCGAAGTGGAAAGAATATCGAAA
>Ga0315279_10010222_pt1 | contig 11057 bp, 9 predicted proteins | sample YL17G06_20_MG_FD_203694 | JGI IMG/M metagenome (GOLD analysis project Ga0315279, IMG submission 203694) | Sediment microbial communities from Yellowstone Lake, YNP, Wyoming, USA - YL17G06_20 | ecosystem: Environmental > Aquatic > Freshwater > Lake > Sediment | place: USA: Wyoming | collected...
TTATTTGTGTTTCTATAAAACAAGCAATTGTATCTGAATATTCTATAAGATAGCCAATAGTTCAGCCGGCTGAATGACTGGCACGGGAGCGGGTTGGTAATCTCGTGGGTTCCGGGTGAGTAAAAAATCGACCTGGTTTCGAAGTGCAGCGCTCATTTGAACGGCATCTTCAAAGTCTCGATAGGGCAGGTTCAGTGCTTGTTCGATTGTATCCTGATCTATCGAGGCAATTCTAAGAAACTGCAGTAAGCTGGTGATAGCAACCCGCGCCTGTTCAGGCGATTTGTCTTTGGCTATCAAATAAAACAAGGTGGTCACAGAATGAGCCGCTAACCAGCCCTGGATAGCCCCAGTCTCGGCGCGAGCCAGCAAGAGTGCGGAAAACTCATAAAATTCCACCCGTTCCTGAAGGACATCCAGGATAATATTCAAGTCAAACAATACATTCGGCTTAGTGGCAGCCATACTTCTCTTCCAAATGCTTTTTATAATCTTCCACGGATACCTCAGCGGATAACAGACCTGTCAGTTGCCGCACGACTGGTGCGTTATCGAGGGATTCTTTCTCGGTCGGAATTCGTTGCAGATAGGCAGAGATCAACTCAGTAAGTGTGGTATGATGCGCGGTGGCATAACGCTTGGCATTTTTTAGTAACTTTTGTGGTACCCGAACTGTTAATTTTGTGTCCATTCGTGCCTCCTTCTGCCGTACAGAATAGCATGAATTTGTACGGCTGTCAAGATGATGAGAAGTTGGCTTCACGGCTTTCTTAAAGTCACATTTTGATAGCGGCGTTGGTCAAGGCGGGCGAAGACCGCCCGTAGACAGCTGCTGGTTTCGATACAAGCGCTAAAACCGACGCTTTACTCTACCAGCGGCTGTCGTATCGAGACCATTCTTCGACTTTAAGAACACCCTAAAGTTGGCTTGTCGAGTAACATTGAAAATTCGGGGTTGTACTCCGAATGAGATAAAAAACCATCCTGAGCCGGATGGTTTTTTATGTGCCTCCCTACGAGACCGCACAAACCGTCTCGGGCGCCAGCCAGAAAGGCGGTAAGTACGCAGTACAGTCCGTCAGGGGCAGCAGCTCTTCTGCCGGTTGGATTCCCAATGCATCGCGCATCAATTGTCTTCTACTTTGTATACGTTCCCATAAATCTGGATATTTCCCCTGTATTTCAGCTCGTAGACTTGCGTCGGCAATTGCCACAGTATCTTCGCAGTTGATCAGCTGCCCAGGCGGGAGCGGTGTGGGAATGATATCGCATTGGAAAACCATCCCCGAGCGGATTCTTTCGGCACTATCGGGTTGTACAGGCGAGCTCAGCCATTCATCAAACGAAGTCAGATGGCCTGGGTTCAGCGATGAGCGCAGTGAACTGCCTTCAAAAGCTAGCGCAACTGCCTGGAAGATATCCTTCCCGGTAATCTCCAGGCGCATGGTCTGGTACCAGGTGGCGATTACCCGGAAATAAGGGGCAGCCACTTGCTCAAAGAAAGCTGCATCCGGCTGGCCCAGCATCATCCCCGCCCGGCAGACCAGGCTGCCCCAATACCCTAACCCGGTCGAGACCGCATCTCCGTACTCGATCAACTTGGCGCTCGGGCTGCGCAACCCGTTGATCTCACCTTTCCCTGAGACGAAAATTGGATGCATGCTCATCGGCTGGCCGGCATAGTGCATATTCTGCATGGCCTGCATTTCACTCATCCCCGGGCGCGCGTTGCGCAGGATATTGAACACCGCTGCAGATGTATTCCTGGCGGCCCACTCGAACGCCGCGATCTGATCTGCGCTGTTGGTAGCCCGCAAACCGGTTTCCGGGTGCATCATCAGGGCACTCCCATCTACCAGCTTTCCACGTGGGCCAACGAGGGTGCGCAAAACTTCTAGATAGAATGCCGGGATGAAGGCTGGAGTCTGGATCTCATCTGTCTCGTAGGTTTCCAGGAACTTCCAGCCCACCACGCATACGGTTTGCCCGGAGGCGATGCCGATTTTCGAGAGGACGTCTTTCAAGCGGGGAGCTGTGCTGCGTGGCTGCGAGTTTAGGCTGAAAGTTTGGCACAATTCGACCTCTACGGGAACCGGTAAAACCGAAAGGTACCCTAATCCTTCATTGCCAACAATGAGTGTGCGCTGCCCATTACGTCCCAGCACCAGCAAACCTTCCTCGAAGCGAGGATCGTAATTGATCAAGTATGTCAGGTTGGCATAGTGTTCGCGGTCTGCGTAGACCAGCACCCAATCGGTTGCTGCCTTTTGAACCAGGGATGCCAATCGGCGTTCGTACTCCTCCACAGGCACGGCTGGCACATCCTCCGTAAATTCGAATGACGGCATGGGGACATGTTTCAGGATAATGTTCATCTGGTCTCCTAACCGTAGGGGCGGGTGAGCGTAAAGATCACGCTTCAGAACCCGCCCCTACGATGCCATAAACGCCCAATTTACCGATTTCCGGTCAAATCCACAACTCCGCCGCCTCCGGTACGGTCCGGCGCGGGATCAGGTCGATAGCGTTGTTGGGGCAGGCCGCGCGGCAAACGCCGCAGCCAAAGCATTTCTTGGGGCTGATGTACACCCTGGACAGGGCGGAGGAATAATACTGCGCCCCAAACTGGCACTGGCTCATGCAGGTCTTGCATCCGGTGCACTGCTCCCAATTCACCTGGCACACATATTCGGCGCGGAAGAAGTTGCTGGCGCCGTACTCCATCCAGCCGCGCAGCGCACCGCAGTCCCGGTCGCAGTTGCACAGTCCGATCACGTAGGGCGTCACCCCGGTCCAGATGCTGTGCACCAGCCCTTCATCGTCAAAGGCGCGGAAGATACGCTTGGCCTCTTGTTTGTCGAGTGTTTCCAGCGAAGAGGCTGCGCCCGGGAAATTCCCCAGGATGCCCCATTTGTCAATCCCGAAGCCAAAACAGTAGCGTTTGTCGGTCAGCCCGGTGCTCATGAAACGGCAGCCGCAGGGCATGCGGGTGATGGAATCGACGCGGTCGATCACCTGCTCGACATCTTCGATCGGCAGCACCTGGCCGAAATGTTCGATTTTCGTCTCTTCAAGCGTGCGGGATCGAAATGCGCTGTTGTCAGGCGGGCAGGCCTGCCCGTTGACGGCCGGCATGACGAAGTACTTCCAGAACAGCTGGCTCCATTCATACCGCGTATTCGCTTGCACGATATCTTTTTTGTCCGCGGAGAGTTCTTCGTGAAAGAGCTCATCCGCGTAGTTTTTCATCTCGAGATACCATTTTTTACCCTCGCCATGTTGGGTACAGAATTCGCACATGAGGATCTCCTCTGATAAAAAAGCTCCGAAAACTGGTATATTGAGCGGGCGGCGGTATAGAACACCGCTCAGCCGCTCAATATACCAGTTTTCGAAATATGTGGAAATTTGGAGTTGTTTTTGGCAGTTCCACTGCTAAAAACAACCCTAAATTTCCATCCTTTTCCCTCTCTTTAAGGAAAGTGTCAATGTGCTAAGGCTGCAACATTACCTTGATCGATCCCTTGGCTTCGTGAACCATGTTGAAAGCCTCCCCGTACTGTTCCAGCGGGAAGGCATGTGTGACGATATCCTCCGCCGGCACCTGCCCCTTGAGCAGCATCTCGATCGCCAGCGGGTAGCAGTAGGGACCCAGGTGGGAGCCGTGGATGTTCAGCTCCTTGGTATCGCCGATGATGGTCCAATCTACCTGAGTGGGCTGGCTGAACACGCTGAACTGGACCATCGTACCCAGGCGGCGGATCATATGCAGGCCCTGTACCACGCCGGAAGGGTCTCCGGTGGCTTCGATGTAGATGTCGCAGCCGTACCCACTGGTTAGCTTTTTGACCTCTGCTACCACATCTACTTTCTGGGGATTCAGGGTGAGGTCGGCCCCGGCTTTACGCGCCACTTCCAGGCGGTTGGGTTTAAGATCAAGGGCGATCAACAGTCCGGGGTTTTTGAGCCGCGCCGCCGCTACCATCCCCAATCCCAGCGGTCCGCAGCCGGCTATGACCACCGTATCGCCCAGCTCGATCTCACCACGCTGGACGGCGTGGATGGCGCATGCCAACGGCTCGATATACACCGCCTGGCGGGTACTGAGTGCTGTTGGCACCTTGTAGTTGATGGCGTCCGCTGGGAAGCGCATGTATTCTGCCATGGCGCCCGGGGTGCGCTGGCGGAAGCCGTAGACATCGTGCTTGCGGTCGCACATCCAGTACTGGCCGCGCTTGCAGAAACGGCATTCCCAACAGGGCACGATCTGCTCGGAGATCGCCAGGTCGCCTAATGACAGGCCATATTTCTCGGACGCGCCTGCTCCCAGGGCAACTACTTCGCCGACAAACTCGTGCCCGGGGGTGATGGGCGGCTGGCAGTACCCCTGCCGGGCTTCATCGCCCCAGAACAGGGGTGCGCCGTGGAAGCATTTGGAGTCCCCGGCGCAAATGCCAGCGCCCAGGATGCGCACCAGTACCTCGCCTGGCTGCACCTGCGGGATGGGGATCTCCTCCAGGCGGTAATCCTCTGGTCCGTGGCAGATGATGGAACGCATGGTTTTCGGTAATGAGAGGGTTTGCATAGGTGTGTCCTTATTCGAAAGAGAAAACGGGTAGGGAGCGGTTTAATGATGGGCTATATCTACTCTATTGTACAATGCCTTTTGGTTTTTGCATTAAATTATCCGATTCCGATATCGAGGTCTATCAGCGCCTGCCAGCATTCATCAGCTTGATCCTCATCGGCCTGCACCAGCGGCGGGCGCACCAGTCCGCCGTTCAGACCGCGGCGGGTGAGTATGGTCTTATATAACGACAACTGGCTGCCATCCCGTAAGATCTGGCGCACCGCGTCTACCTTGGCTTGCAGCGCGTGGGCGGTTGTCCAATCTCCAGCGCGGGCAGCAGTGTACAGGCTGACCACCAGCTCGGGAACCACGTTGGCATTCCCGGAGACACAGGCGTCGCACCCGGCCTGGAAGGCAGCCAGGATCTGCTGGTCGCTGCCGCTGGCGGTGTTGAACTGCTCGTCCTTGAGTGCGGCGCAGGCAGACAACAATTCCAGTCCACCGCCGCTGTCTTTCATCCCCACCAGGTTGGGGATGCGCCGGACCAACTCGGCGACCAGGCCAGCGGTCAGGGTGTTGTTCGAGACTGCCGGGTAGTTGTACAGGTACAGAGGAAAGTCCGAGACCTGCCCGGCGACCGTTTCGTAATGCTGGATCAGGCCCTGATCGCTGTGGTGGTAGAAAAATGGGGGCATGATCGCGGCGGCCTGGGCGCCTGCCGAACGGGCGTGACAGGTCAGCGCCACGGTGTCGGAGGTAGTGAGTGCTCCGGTATGCACGATTACGGGCACCCGGTTGCGGACGGCTTCCACACATATTTCAGCCAGCTTCATCCGCTCTGGCAGGGAGAGCAGCGCTCCTTCACCAGTCGTACCCCCTGGAAAAAGGGCATGGATGCCGCGCTCGATCAAGAAATCTACCAGGGCCTGCATAGCCAAACGGTCCACACCTTCCGATGGGTGGTAGAGGGTCAAGATGGGAACGATCACCCCTTTGATTTTATATTGCATGTTCAGACTCCTCCCCGGCCAGCCAGGACTCGGTAAAGCGGGTGTGTTGGATATGCTGGCGTTTGTAAGTATAGACCAGGTGGATGGACTCATCCGAGGTCTGGGCCAACGCCGGGTAGGAAAATTCCCCTTGCCCCTGCTCCAGCGTGCGCCTCGCCTGCCAGCGTTCATCTTCACCGGAGATCGCCACACACAAGGGTGTACGCAGGCGGTCGCTGGGATTATAGGCCAGTACCAATTTCCCGCTCTGCAGGCGCAGCAAGTCGATGCCGCTGTTCGGGTTGGGTAGTACGGTAGGGGTAGGGGCTTCCCAGGTTTCCCCTTGGTCCAGGGATATGGTACGCCAGATCCAGCCGCCAGAGCCACCCGTGCGCAGGTAGGCCAACAGGCGTCCGCCGGAGAGTGGAGCCAGGCATGGCTGGATGTTGCCGGGCGGGGTGGAAATGGGCTGCGACAGCCGCCAGGTATTGCCATCATCACCGGACAGCAGCATGCGAGACTGCCAGGTATTTTCATCATAGCTGGGCAGGATGATGCTACCCGGCAAGATCAGCGGGTGGCTGCGAAACATCAGACCAGGGTAGTCCATGATCTGCTGCGGAGCTTCCCAGGTCTTGCCTCCGTCCAATGAGCGCTGCCAGAAGGGCTGGGCGCGGCGCCAGCCGGAAACCAGGGAAACAGAATCTGCCGCCCGGTGCAGGAGCGAGGGCGGTTCAAGCCCATCAATGATGACAAAGAACAGCCACACCTCGTCATTCGCGCGCGGCAAAAATACAGGCTGTCCAACGGAATGGCCGGGTATTTGGACGATCAGGCGCGGTTCGGACCAGACTCCACCTAGGCATATGGCGGAGAGGATGGCGACATCATCGGCCCCCTCGCGGCTGCCAGCATACCAGGCAGCCAGCAGCACACCGTCCGGTAGGGCGGTCACGGTGGCGCAGTGGGCCATGGGCCGGGTGGGCATGGGTAGGAAGATGGGATGTGTTTCCATAGATAAATCCTGTCTGTTCAGGCCCTTACCCCTTTATGATCGGTTGGCGAGAGCACCCAATCAGCGCCCTTCCTTGCCTAAGTATGCGACTACCCCAGCTGATTATGTGGAAATAAGTATTGTACCACTGCCTGATATACAAATCTGAAAGGGTGAAATTCAACCCTAAACCTCGAATTGTGGTATATAATCTACGAACCGAAAAACTCCTACGGCATAAATGATATAATCTAATACTATTAAGCCGGTTATAGAAGAAAGGTGAGGAGGGGATCCTTATGTTATCAAGAAATAATTTCAGGGTGTCTCTTTTAAGTTTGACATTAATCTTGGTTGGAATATTAATCGCAATCCCACCGTTCGCGGTACGTTCCGATTATGGAAATGGGACAGGCCCTGGTGGTGTTGGTACTACAAATGGGACTAGCAACCTGGTGCTTTGGTTGTATGCCGGATCATTACCACAGAATAATGGTAGCCCAGTCAGTACGTGGACTGATAAAAGCGGCTATGGGAATCATGCGAACCAATCCACTGTTGATAATCAGCCCACATTACAAACGAACATCATGAATGGACAACCGGTTGTTCGATTTGATGGCAGCATAAGCGCAAACGATTACTTGGTAGTGCCAGATAATGCTAATCTAGATAATACTACAGGTCTATCAATCGTTACGGTCGCAAATCCCTCTAATTTAGGCAGCGAAATCCCTCGCGGCCTAATCTCAAAGCGGGGTGGTTATCGAGTAGAGGCCTCTTATTCTTTGTTTTTCTTAACTGGGGATTTTTTAACGGTGGATATTAATACTTATAACGCTACCCCTGACGATAGATTTTCTACAACCACTGCATATCTAAATGGCACATCGAAAATAATTGAACTAATTTATGATGGATCTTTAACCCCATCAGACAGATCAAAAGTCTATAATGAGGGCCTACTGGATATAACCGCTTTTGAAACGAGTCCTACCATACCTCACTACAATCGGAATTTGGTTATCGGGACTCTTAATGAGGGATATGGAGCCTACTTCGGTGGTGACATTCCAGAAGTTATCATCTTTCGTGAGGCTCTAAATTTAGCACGCAGGACATTGGTGGAAAATTACCTGGGCGCAAAGTATGACCTAACGGTGCTAAATAATCGTTATGGTGGCTCAACAACAGGTAAAGGTGATTTTGATCTCAATGTCTCGGGAATTGGTCAGGAGGCGGATGGAAGCAATACCATCGCCGACTCGGCTGGTATGATCATAAGTAATCAAAGCTACCTGACAAATAATGGCGATTATTTACTTTTCGGGCATAGAACTTCCGTTAATAGTAATACAACAGATGACCTTCCCACTGACTGGGCTTCATTACCCTATGCTCAACGCTGGTCACGCAGTTGGTACATTGATGTGACTGATATCGCTGGAAATGGTGGTTCTGTGAATATCACTTTTGATTTTAGTGAAGCCAATATGACTGGTGTCCCTGGCGATCCAAGTAATTACCGTCTATTGAAGCGCTCAGTCGCAGGCGATCCGTTTGAGGTTGTGGGAGGTATCTCTGCCTCAATAAGTGGAGACCAGGTTATATTTAATGGCGTTGGTGTAACACAATTGGGTAGCGATTTCACTCTGGGAACTCTTGACTCGAGTTCTTCACCGACTGCAATAAAACTGTTAAGTTTTACAGCCTCCACATTGTCATCGCATACAATCGTTGGAATTTTATTTGTTCTGATTGGGAGTGTCATAATGGTCAGCAGTAGGCTGTTACCAAAACAAAAGATTTAATCATTACCTTCGCCAATTTTTCGGTTCACACCAGAGACCGCCATATATGCGCAATATTCATCTAGTCAACTGTTAGATAGGGCGTAGCGAGAAGGTAACTAAAATTTTGGCGAAAGTATTATTAATCAAAAAGTTTATCCCACGGGCTTTCTCGCAGAAAGTCTGCCCCGCTTTTCGGGTCGGGTTGCCCTTTCAATAAACGATATGGCCCGCTGATGGTCTTGGTTTCGTTGCTGGTGAGAAGCGCATCCACCATCTGTATCAATTGCCGTATTTGTGATTGGTAAAGTACGATATTCAGATCAAAATATCCTTTCCTGCTTTGTGGAAATAGGCGCGGTAAGCGGCAGTTTCTGCAAGCAAGGCATTCAAAGTTCCGGTAGCTTGCTCTAACTCGCCGGATTTAACCTTGCTGCCTGGCGCAAGCTTGACCTGATCGTTTTCTCCCGACGCGATGATCACATCTCCATGCGCCGCCAGCCAGTCCAGCCCTTTACGCACCGTGACCTCGCTCTGCGCAGTGGCAGCCGCCAAACCCGCCAGTTCAACCTGTCCATCTTGGTGGTTGAGAGCATAGATCACCAATCCCGCCAGTCGTTTCAGGAATGCGTGCTGATCCATAGCCTCAGGGTCCACGCCGAATACGTACACCACTTCAGGTGCAGCTAGCTCCAAGACAGCCTGTAATTCGCCAGGGCCGGGCGGAGTGGTCCAGATCGCCAGGGCCGGGCCGTTGGTCAATTCCTGGCGCCTGCGCGCGGTGATCCCAACCACAGACAGCTTTTGGACAGCTTCGGCTTCGCCCCATACCTGGATTTCCCTTTCCGCAGCAAGCTGTTTCAGATTAGCCAGGGGATGCTCTTGCTGGCGATAATCCACGACTTCGATCCGGGGGACTGACTCTGCCAAAGTGATCTCTTCCAGCGGGCGGGCATCCACCCATTCCACCTGGATATCCCTGGCTCCGCGGTAATCGCTGGCCCGCACGGTAAAAGCCAGGTCGAAGTGGCCCTGCTGAAGGGTGTTCCTTACGGTCGAAAGCCAACCGCCTCCCTGCCACCACAATACCTTGCATAAATTTCCGTTTTCATCTTCCACGATCAGCTGCAAATGTTCGTCACCGCGGCCGATGAGGGAATGTTTGGTCAGGCTCAGGTTACGCGCCACCAGTACGAGTGCAGGGTTACCCGGGCCAAAGGGGGCCAGGCGCTGCAAGTCTTCGACCAGGTCGAGGGATAACTCCGGCAATGCCAGGTAGCCATCCAGTTGCAGGTTGGTTTCGGTGCGGACACCTTCCATCATCCGCTGTATGGTGTGGATCAGCCTGCGGCGGAACTCGGGTAAAAGCTCTGCTTCTAGCGAGAGCCCGGCTGCCATGGGGTGCCCGCCGAAATTCGCCAGCAGATCCTTTTGTTCGGCGATTGCAGCGGTGATATTGCAGCCTGGGACCGAGCGCGCCGACCCACGCGCCAGCTCGCCGGGTGGAGAAGCCAGCAGCACCACCGGGCGTTCATAATGATCCACCAGCCGGCTGGCCACAATCCCGATCACCCCTGCCGGCCAGGCGGGCTGCCATAAAACCAGTACTGGATCTTCTTTCAAAGCAGGCTCGCGCTCGATCTGCGCCTGGGCTGCCTGGAAAACCTGGCTGGTGAGTAATTGGCGGCGGGCGTTGAGGCCTTCGAGTATGGTGGCAATCACTCGTGCCCGGCTGATATCCTGAGTAGTCAGGAACTCGACGCTCAGGTTAGCATCCGCCAAGCGTCCCAGGGCGTTCAGCCTGGGGCCGATCACGAATCCGATGTGCTCCTCAGTCAGCCAGGCCGGGTTGAGCTCGGCGGATTCCATCAGCGCCTTGAGACCCGGACGCTCCGTTTTGCGAAGCATTTCCAGCCCACGCTGGACCAGGTAGCGCGCCTCGCCGGTCTGGACAGCGATATCTGCCACGATCCCCAGCGCCGCCAGGTCAACCAGGGAGGAGGCATGGAAGGAGAGGGGGCGTATCAGATTGCACAGCTCTTCTGCCAGTTTGTAAGCCACGCCCACGCCGGGCAGCGTGCCCAGGGGGTGGTTATCAGGCAGTAATTTGGGATTTACGATCGCCAGAGCCTTAGGCAGAGTTGGGGGTAGATCGTGGTGGTCGGTGATGATGAAATCGACCCCCTGTTGGCAGGCATAATCGACGGCTTCATGGGCGGTGATGCCGGTATCGCAAGTCAGGACCACTTTTGCGCCCCGTTCGATGACCTCGCGCAGCGCTGGCAGGTTAACGCCGTGTGACTCGCGTTCGCGCACCGGGATGTGGAAAGTTACCTCCGCTCCCAACGCCCGCAATGTGGAGACCAGCACTGTGGTGGCGGTCTGGCCGTCCACATCGAAATCTCCCCACACGCAGATGGGTTCGTGCTGCCGGACAGCGTCTGCCAGCCGGCTGGCAGCGGCGGCAAGGCCAGGCAGCTCAGTGGGTGGGATGGGCTGGTAGTGGCTGAGGTCTAAAAAGGCGCTTGCCGCGGCTGGGGTAGTGATGCCTCGCCGTGCCAGGGTTTGCGCCACGAGCGGGTGGCCGCCCACCATGTCTGCAAGCTCCGAGGGTACGGAAATTTCTTGGGGTTCGAGCCAGGTTCTGGGCATATGGATAAATTCTATACCAAACGTGATTTCTCTGAAACTCCCCTTCCTATCCTCTGTCCCTT
>Ga0315279_10010224_pt1 | contig 11055 bp, 6 predicted proteins | sample YL17G06_20_MG_FD_203694 | JGI IMG/M metagenome (GOLD analysis project Ga0315279, IMG submission 203694) | Sediment microbial communities from Yellowstone Lake, YNP, Wyoming, USA - YL17G06_20 | ecosystem: Environmental > Aquatic > Freshwater > Lake > Sediment | place: USA: Wyoming | collected...
TGAGGAATTTTATTGCCGTTAATTAAAGAAAAATCCACCATTATGCAATTGAAAGTTTTACACGAGGAACTAATAAATTCATCTTCCATGCAATAGTCACGATAATACGGATAATTTTCAGCAAGGGCTGTAGTGCTCATGAAAAAAGTCAAGAAAAATATTGTCGCTATTATCGATTTCTTTACCATATTTTACATCTCGCTTACAAGAAATAAATACTTCATAAGTTTGGATTAATTAATAATGTATTCATGGTAAAATTTATGGAAGTCAGATTCACTAACCCTAATTTGAGACTTCTTATTGATGATTTTTATAGAGATATCCCCGAAGTTACTAATTTTGAAAAAAAATGTTCTGATTTTTTTATATTTTTAGATTCTTTGCCCAAAGAGGTAGACGTAACAGCTCTATCTGTGGAAGATTGGATGTTTTTAAGATTTGAAAATTATAACAAGGCATGCGAAAAATTTAACAAAGAGTTAAATCAGAATATAAAATTTGTTTGGGTGATTTCTTCATTTAAGATGCAGAGATTACTTGAATCTATATTAGCTCTCTTTGAAAAAGAAGATTTTTACTCCGCTATTACATTAATTAGAACCTTAGTAGAAGTTTCTTGTTTCTGCAACCATCATTTATCAGAAATAGGACCTATTGTCACAGAGGCAAACAAAAATACTAATAATTTTCTTAGATATAACAAATTAACTGAAAAATTAGAATCTATTCTACAAGTTAGCAAAAAAAGTACTAGAGTAGAAATTATGCTTAAAGAGGCTGCAGATACAACGGAAGCTCTGGGCATTTCGTCTTCTGTAAATTGGGTATCACGCAAGAAAAAATATGAAAATTTGAAGATAAATTACAATCTTCTTTGTGACTTTGTGCATCCCAATTACCTTTCTAATTCTATTTTTGGTGTTCCGACACGATTTTATGAAAATAAAAAAGAGAAAGTGTTCAAAAAGGAAAAAATGATTTTTTTACCAGGAGAGATTGACAAATACTCTAAAAATGCCGCAAAGAAAAATCCTATTCTTTATCTAATGTACTTTGGACTGCTTGTAAGCAGTATTGAAATGTGTATTGATTTATTTAAGGAAACCTTTGAAGAGTTCAAAAACTTGAATATTAATATTTCCTATGTTAAACCGCCTGATTTTGACAAACTTCTCAAATTAAGTAAAGATGAAAGATACAATCTTGTGAAAAGTGGATTGAAAGATTTGAAGTTAAAATAAATTATGTGTCTAAGATTTCTTAGAAACACAGTTATGAATAATACCCAACTTATTTTTAATATTACTCTAAAAATATAGCTGGCCTTCCGAACTTCGCACGCCTGGCCCTGTCCTGCGGGTCGTGCTTCCTCGTGTCGCCTGCTCTGAACATCTCCACGCGCTTGAACCCGAGCGTCTTCAGATGCTCTGCGGACTCGCGGAAGTAATCTATCTCCTTGTCCGTCGCGAAGTACAGGTACAGCTTCGACTTGGCCACGTCCGCCTCGGCCTTGCCCGCCAGCTTCGCCACCTGCTTCACGTCATCGATAGTCTTGCGGTATATGTCCTCCATCTGCAGCGCATTCCTGTCAATCTTCTTCTCGTCGTGCTTCGGCCAGCTTTCTGTTGATACGAACGTCTTCTTGCCCAGTGCGTGCCACAACTCCTCTGCGGCGTGCGGCACGAGCGGAGCAATCAGCTTCACGAGCGTCTCGAAGGTTTCGTTCAGCACTGCGCGGTTGCAGTCCTTCATCTCGCCGACGCGATCGATGTACCACTTTAATTCGTTTGTTAACGCAAACAGCGAGTACTGCGTGGCGCTGCGGAATCGCGTGTTCTCGTAATGCTCGGTCGCGATTTTTATCAGCTCATGCAGCCTGCTTTCCAGATAACGGTCGACGGGCTTCACGGTCGTGCGCTTCGCCTTCTTCAGCTTAGCCGCAAGCCCGAACAAAAACTTCAGCCTCGAATCGTACGTGCTGATGGAGTCCTCGTGCCAGTCCGCGTCGTCCATGTTCTCGTTCGACGCGACTATGTTTATGCGCACGAGGTCGGCGCCGTGCTTTTTCACAAGGTCGCGCAAAGGTATGAAGTTGCCCAGGCTCTTGCTCATCTTCTCCCCGCCGACGTTGACGTAGCCGTTCACGCCGATGGAGCGCGGCCAGAACTTTTCGAGCGCGGGCTTGTCCCAGATTGCAATGTGGTGGAATATGAAGAACGTCAGGTGGTTCTGCACCAGGTCCTTGCCGGAGTTTCGGAAGCCTACGGGGTAGAAGTAGTCGAACTCCTCTCGCAAGCCTTGGAGTATGCTTTTGTCCAAGCCGCTTTGCCTTGCCAGCTTCGCAGGTTCGCCAGCGCCGAAAAATATGTAATCGAAAACCTCGTCCGTCAGCTGCGCGGCGCGCACGCCTTTCTCGTTTATTATGCGCGCGAGCGTGTAGTAGGCCATGTAGATTGTCGAGTCGCTCAGCGTCTCGACGATCCAGCTCTTGTCCCACGGCAGCGGGGTTCCCAGCCCGCTGCGTCGCGTGCACGCCTTGTCCTCGAGCCAGTCGACGGTGTTCTCGAACTGCTGCCGCGCCCCCTCCGGATAGAAAGTCATGCGCTTTATGCATTCCTTCGCCTTCTGCTTCCATCTCGCGTCCGAGAATTTCAGGAACCACTGGTTCTCCAGGATTTTGATGTGGCAGCGCGTCTTGCAACGGCACACGACCTTGGCGGTCGTCTCCCACATGCTCGTCGCAATCCCCTCTTCCACGAAATGGTTTATCAGCTTCTGTTTGGAATCAGCAACCTTCATGCCGCCGTACGGCCCGCAGTTTTCCTTGCAAACTCCTGTGTGGAACTCCTTCTTGTACAGCATCTCGGTTGCTTTCTCCAGCTTGTCCGTGTCGCGCTGCGTCTGCACGCCGAGGCGCTCGCACGCGTCCTTGGCAGGATGCTCGCCGAATCCTTCGGTCGCGATAATCGATATCGGCTCAACGCCCTGCACAACCGCCTCGATGCCGTAGCATTGCAGCGTCTTCTTGTCCTTCTTCAGATCCTGCAGCCCGATCCAGTCGTACGGCGCATGCGAAGGCACGGACATCACGATGCCCGTTGCGACGTCTGCGTCGCACAGTGCTGCTGGCAGAATCGGTATCTTCGCCTTTGTAATGGGGTTGTCGCACGACTTGCCTACGAGCTCCGAGCCCTTTACTGCGCCGATGACCTTCACTTTCTTCAGCTGGTCCTCGAGCTTTTTCACAGCTGCTCTGCCTATTATCCATTTCTCGCCATCCACGTCAGCGCGCACGTATTCCGCGTCCGGATTCACCCAGATGTTCGTCACGCCGTAGACGGTCTCCGTCCGCAACGTTGCGCACGGCACGATTTCGCAGGACGCGAGCTTGAACTTGATAACAGCGTATTCCGTCGGAGACTCGCCCACGCCCTCGAGGCGGTCGTGGTCGCCCGTGGGGCTCTGGCAGTTCGGGCACCAGACAACCGGATGTGTGCCCTGCGTGACGTATCCGCGTTCCTTCAGAGTGTTGTACTGCCACTCGACGAAGCGCGAATAAGTGGGCGTCAGGGTTGTCGTGATGAACGTGCGGCGCCAGTCAACCGAAAATCCAGTGGCCATCAGATCCTCCTTCCATCGCTTCTTCCAGAATTTCGCGACGTACTCCGGTCCCTTCTTCGCGAAGTCCTTGATGTCATTGTCGCTTACGCCGTAGATTTTGAACGTGTCGACCTGCGACTTGTCGCCCTCGCGCAGCCGCTTCACCGCTCCGACAATCGGCTCGCCTGTGGCGTGGAAGCCCTGCGCAAAGAGCACGTTGAACCCGCGCATGCGCTTGTAGCGCGCGTAGACGTCGCCGCGTATGAATGTGAATCCCGCTCCGATGTGCGGGGCGCCGTTCACATAAGGATAAGGCACCGTGACCATGAAGCTCGGACGCTTCCTGTCCACGTTCGCCTCGAACAGCTTCGCATTCTGCCAGGCCGACTGCCACTTGCGTTCGATTTGCCTGAAGTCGATTTTCTCGCGGGCCGCCTTTTGAGGTCTGGCTTTGGCAATTGCAGCCTTGTCCCTAGAAACTTTTTTCTTTGCCTTTCTGGCCCCAGTCTTCGCCATGTAAATTAGAATGTCGGACGTAGGTTTTATTCTTTTGCCCGTGCGCAGGCTACTTGGCCGCCTCGGCGACCGCGGTGCCGGACATCACGCGGTATATCGGACCATAGCCTGAATTCGGCAGCTCCACCTTGCTTATCTCGTTCATGCTCGCAAGGTCGTTCGCCTTTACAATGCTGCTCGAGACTGTGTAGAGCGTGTCGTCCATGTAAAGCGAGCGGTGTATCTGCGTGTCATAGTTGTAATAGTACTTGCTCTCGTCAGCCGCGGTCTCGTTCGCGTGCGTGATCCTGCCTTTCAGCACGAACCCGTCCTCTAGGTTGAGCTTGAACACATACACGCCCTGCCAGCTCGCATAGTCGGTGCCGTTATTGTCCGTCAGCTGCACCGGTATGACGAGCAGCTGCTTGTCGCGGCTGAACAGGAAGGCTTTGTGATCATAGGACGCCTCGGACCAGCTCCAGTCGCCTTGCACGACGTACTTCGAAAGCTCTGTCGGGTTCGCGACATCCGTGGCGTCGAACAGCGACAGCTTGACACCGAGCACACGGCCTTGCGCGTCCGCCTCGCGGCCCACGCCTATCACATGCGTATCGTCGTACGGGTGCAGATAATCGGAAACGCCCGGCACCTTCAGGTAGCCGAGCACCGCAGGCGCCTGCGGGTTCGAAAGGTCTATCACGAACAACGGGTCTATCTGGCGGAACGTTACCATGTAGGCGCGGCTGCCGATGAAGCGCACTGCGTAGATGCGCTCGCCCGATGCGAGGTCCTCCAGGCGGCCGACCACGCTGAGCGCGGGGTCGAGCACGTACATGTTGTTCGTGGTGCTGCCAGTGCCCATCCACTGGCCGCTGGTGGTCGCGATGCGGAAATAGCCTCCCGTCTCGTCCATCGAGAACTGGTTGAGCACGGTGCCGGGCACCTCGCCGCTGCCCGCATAATCGATGCTGCCACCGCCGATTGCAATCCTATGCACCACAGTCCGCTCGTACTCCTTCGCGATCTCCGCGTACACCGCCTGGTAGCGCTCCTCCATCGCCTTCACAACGCTAGCGCCCTCCTCCGGGCCGAGCGTGCCGTAGTAGTCCTGCAACGCCTGCTGGATTTCGCTCTCCTTCTCATAAACGTTCGAGCTAGAATCGCGTATTGCGATTATCCTCGCCTGCACGTCGGCCGGCACGGACGGGAGGATTGCATCGTCTACTATGCGGTCGAAGATGTCATTGTAATTCATCCTCTTCTGCGAGACCAGGTAGATGTTGCCCTGCGAAACGTACATGGACTGGCTGTAGCCCAGCAGGAAAGTCTTCGTGCTCGCAGCCGCGGAAGCGTCCTGCACGTTCTCCGCCAGCACGGTCGTGAAGACGTACGAACTGTCCGGATACGGCGAGTAGTATATGTCGCTCGCGGCGACCGTGCGCTCCACGCCGCCCGTGCTGACCATGGGCATCGCTATCGGCCCGCCGCCGTAGTAGACGTTCTTGTTAGCTATGACGTAGACATAATCGCCTATCATCCTCGAGCCATAATAGCTTCCTTCCGCCGACGATTCCTTCACGAGCACGGGGTTCGCGCGGTCGCTGACGTCGTACGTGCCTATGACAGTGGACGCGCTGCCGATGTACGACGGAGCCATGATACCGATCAAAGGCTTCGCGTAATCGTAACTTCCGCTTATCACCACAAGCATGTCGCCGTTTATGAACAGCCCGTTCACGGTGCCGTTTGCAGTGAAGTTCGAAACCACCTTCGCCTCGGCTGCTGGATATGCGTCCACTATCGCTACGCTGCTTCCGTAGCTTGACGCGATGTACAGGTACTTGCCGTCGCTCTTCACGATGTCCGCCTCGTCCACGCCCTCGACCTGCACGTTGGTGCGCGAATAGTCAGCGGCCTTGCTTTCGCTTACCGCAGTCGCGCCAGCCGTTTCGGCCTGCGCCGCGAACACGCCCGGCGCCGAAGGCCCGATGCCGCGGGATGCGCCGTAGGATTCGGAGCTGCTCTTCAGGAAAGCCTCGAGTTCGTAATACGACGAGAACCTCTTCAGGCCGTCCTGGCCCGTGTAGGCATGGTACTGGGAAAACATCGCAGAGCCGGCCAATACCACCATCAGCGAGAGCGCGATTATAATGACGAGCTTCCTGGACTTGCCGCCCACTATGCTTTCGCCTCTTTCGGTCAGGCTGTAGAAAACCCACTTCCTGCCGGGCGCGGATGTCTTGCGCACAAGCCCGGCCTTCTCCATCGCCTTCAAATGCTCGACTATCGTGGCGTCGCTCTTGCCCAGCCTCCTCGCGACGAACGACGGCATGCGCCTCCCTTCGGACAGCGCCTTGAGTATGTCCATGCGCGTGTCCGCTGACAGCACCTTCAGCACTTCCCTGTCCACGATCGTAACTGGTTCGTCGACCATTTGCGTCACAACTTCGATACATCCTTATTGAAACCAGCCTTATAAAACGGTTTTGATTATGTTAGGCTTTAACCGAATGATGTTAAAAAGGCCACGGCCAGAAAAAATAGATTAGTTTCGAATCCGAATAATCATCCATGAAGTACACGCTGCTTTTGATATTGCTGAACGTAGTTGCGTTCCTGTTCACGCTGCCCAATCTCGATTACTTCATCGACAACTACGGCTTCAGCGTTGCGAGCTTCCTCGCTGGCAGGTACTACACCGTAGTCACGAGCATGTTCCTGCACGCTGACTTGCTACACATCGGCGGGAACATGTTTGCGCTGCTCGTGCTCGGCTCCGCAGTCGAAGGCAAGACGAAAGCATGGCAGTACTTTTCAGCATACATCCTGACAGGAATGTTCGGCTGCCTGTCGATGTTCGTTCCGTTCTTCGGCTACGGGCCGGATACGATTGTAATAGGGGCGTCGGCCGCCATATCCGGCCTGGTCGGACTGGGGATTTTCGTGTGTCCTGGTAAGCTTGTCTGGTTCCCGGAGATAATACCGCTACCGTTCTCGCTCGCCGCGGCAATCTATCTCCTTGCCAACGTTTCAAACCTGCTCGCGCCCGGCTACATCGCATACTCGGCACACGTCTTCGGTTTCCTCGCCGGCTCGGCGTTCGGGCTCGTCTGGGGCGAAAACCGGACGAGAAACCTAGCGATATTCATTGCGCTGCTGTTGTTGATAATTTTCCTGCCGAACATAATCGATTTAACGACTTTTATCCTCTCGGCAAAGTAGGTTTTATATAGTTGAAATCGGGCATAATAGAATCAGGCTCCCATAGCTCAGCTTGGATAGAGCAAGTGGCTTCTAACCACGAGGTCGTGGGTTCGAATCCCACTGGGAGCACATCGTTTTTATCTTGGAAATAGAATTATTAATTGTGGTGCGATGACCAGAACCATACTTATAACTTCTGGGAAAGGCGGTGTCGGCAAGACGACTCTGACATCTAACCTTGCTTATGCCTTGACGCAGCTCGGTGAGAACGTCATCGCCATGGACGCGAACCTGACCACGCCGAACCTCGGGATGCACTTCGGCATGCATCTTGCGCCACGGACGCTGCAGGACGTTCTGAAAGGCAAGGTCAGGCTGGACCGCGCCATCTATCCGCATCCGTACGGATTCAAGTTCATACCGGCCAGCATATCGACGAAGGAACTTGCGGGCGTGGACGTTGCGAAACTGCAGAACGTGACGCTCGGGCTGACCGGACGCGCGGATTACGTGCTCATGGACTGCGCTGCCGGTCTTGGCCGCGAGGCGATGAGCGCCATTGCGGCGGCGGACGAGATACTGCTTGTTACTAATCCAGACCTGCCGAGCGTGGCGGACGCGCTGAAGGCAGCGGAAGTCGCGCGGCAGATGAACAAGAGCATAATAGGCGTTGTCGTCAACCGTGCGACAGGCAGCAGGCACGAGCTCGACATAAACTCGATCAAGGAGCTGCTTGAACTGCCTGTGATTGCGCAGATACCCGAGGACAAGCTGATTGCGGAAAGCATAGCAGCGAAGAAGCCGATAATGGATTATGCGTCGGACTCGCCTGCTGCCGTCGAAATCCTGAAGCTCGCGCACAAGCTGAGCGGACGAAAATACAAGCCGAGGAGCGGAACGAACATCGGCATTCTGAGGCGGCTGATAAACTGGATGAGAAGGTAGCTTCGCTCACACGAGCATTTCTATGTTCAGTTCGAAAGCCGCCGCAGGCATGTCCATCTTCCAGTTGTGCAGGACTTTCGGGCTTATTTCGCCGATTATTCCAACAGCTTTGCCTGAAACCACAATCTCAGCAACGCGGCCCTCGATGAAGCTCGGGTGCTTCGCCGGCCGCAGCTCGTACTTCACGCCGGCGCTTTCCATGAAGCTTGCCAGCGCTGATGCTATGTCAGCGTAGCTTACGCGCGTGTCCGCTATCGCGGCCGCAAGCTTCTTCACGTTTCTTGCGCCAGTTTCGTACGCAGAATCGAGAATGATCACGTCGCCAGCTTCGAAAATCTTCTGCGGATACTCATGGTGCTGGTTGTTCGCGAGCACGTCCATGAGCGAAGGCAGCACGTCGCGGCGGCAGACGTTGCACTCGGGCGTGACCGCGTTCAGCGTCTCCGCAACCGGCTGGCGCGGGGCAGCCATGCGGTCGAACTCGTCCTCCGCGTTCGAGAGCGTGAGGCAGACGACTTCTTGGAAGCCTATGCCGGCCATGATTTGTTTTACTGCATAAAGGTTGTCGTTCTTCTCAAGCGGCTGCGCAATCGTCGGCACTTTCGGCACCGTGGGTTCGAAACGGTCATAACCGTAGGCGATTGCAACGTCCTCTGCAATATCCATGGGATGCATCACGTCCGTGCGGTACGGCGGAATGATTGCGTTCGTTCCATCGAAGCAGATGTCCATTTTTTCAAGCAATGCCGCCATCTGTTTTTTATCCAGCTTCAAACCGAGAATCTTGTTCACATACGAAACGTCGGTTTTCATCTTCCACGCCGAGAGGTTTGGCGTGCTGCGCCTCTTCCCGCCCGCAACGACCTGCACTGTTTCCACTTTGCACCCGCGGTCAGCGAACGACGTTGCGAGTATGTTCAGCGCTTGGTTTATGGCGCGTTCGTCCGTGCCTGTGACATCTATGAAAATGTCCTTCGTGCGGTTTGTCACGCGCGTGAGCTCTCCATTTATTATCGGCGGGAAGCTCAGCACGCGCTCGCGCTTGTCAACAATGACCGGCCATTTCTTCGCAGACTCTATCACGTGCGCGTATGCCTTTCCTTTCGGATGCTGCTTCAAAATCTCGCGCAGCGTCATTTCTCTGCGCATGTCGAGCGGAAGGAATTTTGTCGCGTCGGGCGCAACGGCCTTGTACGTGAACGGAGGCTGCACTTTGCTCATGTCGTGTATGCCGATCGCAACCTTCTTGCGCTTGCGTCCGAGAGTGTCATGCAGCTTCTCCTGCACCTGCATCAGCGAGGCTATCAGGTCGTCCGTGATTTTCACTTTGCGCACGACCGCGCACGTCATGTACGGACGCACCTGCTGCACACTCGCATCGACCTTGAGCGTTATTCTGCCTGCTGCAGTTTTGTAGTTCGAAAGCTTCTGCTTGCCAGTCGCGGTGAACCTGCGTATCGCGCGGCCGAAGCCCTCGATGCTGAACATGTCCGGACGGTTCGGCGATACTTCATAGTGCACAACGTCAGCTTCCAGCTTCTCGAGCGGGCAGCCGAACATCGGTATGCGTTCCTTGCAATCCGCCTCGGTCAGCCTGCGTCCGACCATCGCTTCCAGATGTTTCTTTTCGAACTGTACTACTGCCATAATCGAAACCTCGCATGCGCGCTACTGCAGCACCTTCGCCTCCCTGAGCATCTTCAGGTCGTTCCTATAATAGAAATTTCGTATGTCGTTCATCCCCAGCCGCAGCATTATCGGACGCTCGAATCCGAGTCCCCATGCGAGCACGGGCTCCTTTATGCCCAGTGGTTCCGTGACTTCCGGCCGGAATATGCCGCTGCCGCCGAGCTCGAGCCATTCCTTGCGGTCTTCGAAGTACACCTCGACCTGCGTGCTCATCTCGGTGTACGGGAAGTACGACGGCGTGAACCGTATCTTCGTCAGCCCCATGCGACGGAAGAACTCCTTCAGGTAGCCGAGAAGGTCTTTGAAGCAGACGTTCTCGTCCACGACGATGCCGTCGACCTGCACGAACTCCGGCAGGTGCTTGTAGTCTATGGTCTCGTTGCGGAAAACGCGGCCTATGCAGAACGACTTGAACGGCGGCTTGAACCTCGCGAGGCTTCTGGCGGAAACGGCGGTGTTGTGCGTTCGCATCACGTTCTTCCGCGCCACGGCCTCGGACCATTTGTACCTCCAGCCGAGCGAGCCGGTGCGGCCGCCGTTCTCGTGCACGATGCGCACTGCGTCCACGTACGCTTCGGGCAGCTTAGCTGCTGCAGGCGTGCGCATGTAGAACGTGTCAGCGAGGTCGCGCGCAGGATGATCCTGCGGCTGGTACAGCGCGTCGAAGTTCCAGAAGCTCGATTCCACGAACGGACCTTCCGTTTCTATGAAGCCTAGGTCGAGGTATATGCGGCGGACCTTCTGCTCGAAAACGGTCAGCACGTGCAGCTTGCCCGCGTTCAGTCTTGCGCCCGCGGCCTGCACGTTGTACGGCCTGAATTTGACGTCCTTCCACAGTCCGGTCTTAAGCAGCTCGGGCGTCAGGTCCGCGACTTCCTTGCCAACGAGCTTCTTCGTTTCGGTAAGCGCCTCGCTCTCGATGCGCGCGAGCTTGCGCCACACGAGCTTCTCCAAAACAACGGGGTCGATTTCCTTGCCGGCAGCGAGCGCTTTCAGCGCGTCCTGCTCCGCGATTGAGCCAGGCTGCTTCGCCAGCGCCAGCTTTCCGTCCTTGACCTGCACCCAGCCGTTTTTCTTCGCCCACTGGAGCGCTATATCGAAAGCGTGCACGCGCTTGCG
>Ga0315279_10010226_pt1 | contig 11054 bp, 11 predicted proteins | sample YL17G06_20_MG_FD_203694 | JGI IMG/M metagenome (GOLD analysis project Ga0315279, IMG submission 203694) | Sediment microbial communities from Yellowstone Lake, YNP, Wyoming, USA - YL17G06_20 | ecosystem: Environmental > Aquatic > Freshwater > Lake > Sediment | place: USA: Wyoming | collected...
TTGACAAGACGGCCGCACTGGAACTGGTGCGCTACTATCAGAAGCGTAACCATGAAGCCTACATCTCGCATCGCAAGACCAAACTGCGGCGGCTTGAGGCTAACCTTGCGCTGTAATACTAGGAAGCGATCAAGACAATCGCCGCAAGCGCGGCGACGATGCCGACGGTTTGCAGGCGGGTGATGCGTTCCTTCAAGATGAGCCAGGCCAGCCAGACCGTCGTCCCCGGATAGAGCGAAGAGATCACCGCTGCCACGTCCAGCCGTCCCACGTGTGCCGCCAGCGCATAGAACGCATTGCCGCCCACCTCCATCACGCCGACGAGCGCGACCAAAGGCAAGTGCTTGATCTCCGGCAGTCGCGGCTGGCGAGTGGCGGTCGCGACGGTCAACAACATGCTCAACGACGTTAGCCTCGCCACCACCAGCGGCCACAACACTGCCGTTTCGCTCGCCCGGTCAATGCAGATGAAAAAAACGCCAAAGCACAGCCCGGCTACAATGGGCAATCCCAGCTCATGGACCCGAACCGTGGCGTCTTCCGTGCGTGAGACGAACCAAACGGCGACGAGCGCCAGCGCAAACCCGATCAGCTTGAGCGTGCCCGGCCAGCCTTCCATGAGCACGCCCAGGATCGCCGGAGTGGCCGCGCCTATGACGCCTCCGACCGGAGCGGCCACACCCATCCGCCCCGACGCCAGCGCGCTATAAAACGCGATCAGCCCGACGGTGCCGGCGAGTCCGCCCAGGCTGCCCCAGAGCAAATGAACCGGCGATGGCACTTTTTCTGCAAACGCCAGCGCCAACCCGATGAGCATCGCCACGCCAACGAGCTGCGAAGCGATCATGACGCTGTAGACATGCGTGCGCTTGGTCGCCAGGCCGCCGCAAAAATCGCCCGCGCCCCAGCACACTGCCGATGCCAGCCCGAATGCGACAGGCGCAAATTCTGATCCGGTCATGCGAGACTACACCTTAGTGCCATGCGGCTGTGGAGTGCGTGGCATTTGAAGATAGAGCGAGGTAGGACAAGGCCAATGGACGTGCGACATTGCTATCCGTTGTGTCGCACGCCAGACGGCAACGGGCTAGGGATTCACGCGGTCACTTCTTGCAGGTGTCGTTCGAGCCAGAGATTGATCAGGCTTTCCGTTTCCAGCCCGTTTCTCCGGGCGACCGCGCGAATGCGAGCCAACAAGTCCGGGTCAACGGCTACCAGGTAGTGGCGGCGCGCTTGTGGGTCGAACTCAAATTCAGCCGGTTCGGTTTCATCCCAGTAATCCGCCAGGCTGTGCGTGTCCCAAAACTCTGCGATAGCATCCAAACTATTTGTTGGTGGAGCCGGTTTATCTACGCTCATACTGTCGTCTTTCCTGAACATCCATATCGCGAGCACTGAGAATCAGCGCTTCTCGCGTTTGCTTGTACACAAAGAATACAACCAAATACCGCCCGGCCTCGGTTGGGCCCAATGCAGAGTACACGTCTTCGCCGGGGATGTGGCCCTTTTGCACCTTTCGGCATAGCGGCTGACCAAACACCACCTCTTCGACTTCAGCCGGAGAAACATGATGCTTCCACTAAGTTTGTCAACGATATTCGGAAGCCAGATGATGTCAGCCACGTACATGCTGAGATTATACCCTTGGCACACTCGAAAAGTCAAGAAACGAGTGAGCCATCACCTGGCTCACGCTCGTGGGCGATGCGCTCGGCTTTCAGCAGCGGAATGCCTTCCGGGACGGGCGAAATCGTATCAGGGCGCGGCACGCCGATGTCGTTCACGCCTGTCTTCCACTAATTGCGCAAGGCGACGAACATCCGCGGCCCTTGTTCGCTGCGCCCCGGCACGCCGCCGAAGCCAGCCCGAATGCGACGGGCGCAAATTCTGATCCGGTCATGGGAGGCTGACTTCTGCGCGAGGCGGGTTTTCAATCAGCCCCAGCAGGATGCGGTGCCGACGGGGTGCGTCGAACCAAAAAACCTGGCGGCCGAACCAGGAGGACACGGTGCCCAGCCGCAGCCGGTTCGAGGCCGCGTGAAGGTTCGATGTCCCGATGAGGAACGCGCACGGCGATTCGTCAAAGCGGCGGAGTCGTTCGGCGAGGAAATCATTGGGGTGGAGCGGCGCAGCCAGTGACACCGGCGTGCCGGGGAAATAGGCCAGCCGGCCAAAGTTGACGTCGTCCTTCGTTACCGGCGCAGGCCAACCGTACACGCGGCGGAACAGGTCAGCAGCACGCTCCAGGTCGTGCACGCCGAGCACGACCATCGCCACGCCGGTCAAGTCTGTTCCCGTCACACTTGCGGAAGGCCGGACGCGCCACTCGCGCGGCGTGCGATCTCGGATGAGAAACGGCAATGTCGCGCCGGGCTGCTTGTCGCCCACGAAGGCCAGGTCCCATTCCACTAACACGCCGTCGGGCCGCTGGCGTGTCATCGTGTTCGGCCCGCGCACGGGGATGCCGAGCGCGGCGATGCGTGCGGCTTCTGCGGCGACATCGCCCACTTCCACAGCCCAGGCGCACGGCCCACCGTTGCCCCGGATGTGCGCGTCCCACCACGGCGCGGCCTGCCCTGGCTCGAGCGTGGAGATCAGCTCGATGTACGAGCCGTCGTCAAAGCCCAAGAGCGACATGTGCGTGATGCCGTTCGAGTGGGGCCCGCCGTAATCCGTCGCCAGCCCTGCGCGGGCAAAGACCTGCTCGAGTGCTTTGAGGTCGGAGCCGGCAAGGGTGACGTGGTCAATCTTTAGGGGCATGGCTTGTTCGTTCATTTGAGGATGGCAGTATCTGCTTTAGCACGCACCAGCACTCGCCAATTTTGGCATCTCATCCCAGGTACGTCCTTGAAGCACGCGACCCGCACGCTTCTTGTTGAAACCACCCCACTGCTTGAAGAAGAATGGGACACGGACTTTACGACACTGGTTCTTGATGTCAATGACCCATTCCTCTTCGATGGGTCTTGCTCCTGGCCCTGACTCGCCGCCGACAATGACCCAGTTTATGCCGCGCAGGTCCAGGTTGGGTAGAGGCCCGAGTAGTGGTTCTAACGAAAGGAACTTGGTGCAGGCTCTTGTTTGCCTGAGATGGTCAATGCGAAATGTATACGTCTCACTTTCTACACTGACGCCCATCCACACATTGCTAGGCCAGTTGATATTTTGATCAAGTTCAAGTAATCTCTTTGCTCGCTTGGTGAGCACCTGAAAAGTGTGCCACGAGGCTCGGCGCATGACATCAAAAGTCTTTTGGATGAACTCTAGTGGCACATCTTGATGGAAGAGATCGCTCATTGAGTTTACAAAGATCATCTGTGGCTTTTTCCAACTCAATGGCAATTCTAGTGCATGCTCATGCAGAGTCAGTTTGAAGCCGTTTTTGTAGTTGGGCTGCCCCATAGCTTGTAGGCGCAACGCCATCCGCTCAGCATAGCAGTGTTTACAGCCTGGGCTAATCTTGGTACAACCCGTGAGCGGGTTCCAGGTGGATTCTGTCCATTCGATACTCGAATGAGTGCCCATTTCATCCTCTCTTCAATATCACCTGTTGTCCACAAACTCTTATTTGAGTTTATTGCCCAAGCCGCTCATATCGTAGGAAAATATCCTGTGCGATCTCTGCCCCCAAAGGATGTGGCCCTGCGACAATCAGGCAGTAGAGCGGTGCATTCCTAGAGTTGGTCATCACAAGAGGATCTGTAACATGTTCGAAGACTTGTTCCAGTCGTTTCTTGAATAACTGCCCTAACCTTCGCCCCGTAGTGTTATGAATCTTCATTTCGACGGTGCCGAACAGTGTTGGTACCACTTCGTAAATATCGCCTCGCCACTCACTGGAACCCCAAAAGCGATTCATGCGTTCGATCTGGGATTCGGTCAAAGCGTAGGGATCATTTGGCAAGGCGGTACGGTTGAGTGCCATCACAGGAATATTCATAAATATCTCAAGCGCCTTCGTCTCGGCTATTTGTTCAATCGTAGTCCATTCAGTATTCATGCTAAAGGGATCGAGAAAGATTAGCCCTCGGTTGAAGTTCTCGTACCTGATGCGTGGCGTGATTTCCGTTGTAATGACGCGGTTACAGTCCTCTTGAAAAATGCGAATGTCACGGTTTTGGAATTCGTCTTGAAGCTCTCGCAGCCGTTCTACTCTCCATGGGGAAATTTCTATGAAGGTGTAGCTGTGAAACGGATTCTGGATGGTCAGTGCGACACGGGGAGAACCGTCAATGTATCTTTCTTCGTCTCGGGCACGTGACCTGCCAGTACCTGCAAAAGCGTCAATGTAGTGGTAACCTTTGCACCATTTGCGACCTTGCATGACTTTTGTGTATGCAGTAAGATACTTGCTCAGTAGCTCAAGCTTGCTTTCTGACCAGGGGCCAATGGTGTCTTCTTGGCTCATGGGTTCCCCCCTCCGGTAGTTAGGCCAAATGTTCTAGATCAGTATTGTACACTTATGGGCTTTTGAAAGCAAATCCTTAGTGCGCGCACCCACCGCGTCGCCCACCGCGTTCGCCACGGCGGGGCGACGCCACCTATCGGTATCTGCCTTTTAGACGGCGTCTCGGTCGCGATGTCTTGGGTGGATGCGGCATTGCCGGTTTGACTAACCGTTGAACTTGCGGACAAAACCTGCCTCGTCAAAGGGACGCTCGTGTTTGAGGATGTGAAAGATTTCTTCGGCCAGCACGGTTCCCACGCGGTGGATGGCTTCGTGGCGGTCGAGTCCTTGCTGCATCAACGCCTCGACAGTTTGAGCGGTTTCCTTTGGCTTGCCGATTGCGATCTGGTTCTCGATGGTCTGATGAATGGTGATGTGCAGGATGGGATTGGTCCCGTCGCGCTGGATCTGCTCGTCGGATAGCTCGCCAAGGCGGCCCCACAGGTTGGCGTACTCGGGGTGATCGCGCATCGCCTGGACCAGGCGGGCATCTTCGTCCGAGAGAGGCTCACCGGATTCGCTCATCTACCAGATCAAGTCCGCGCACTGCCGCGTGAGACCCTTTAACTCTTCATAGGGATTCTCGTTCATCTGAAGCCTTCCCTTTCTGGTGGCGCGCTGCTGAGGCATGGCGCGAAGTGTGCAGCAGCTACCGTCTCACTGCTTTCCGCGCCTTCTCCGGCGTGAGCGGCACGCCGTCCAGCGCCCGGCATCGCGCTAAAACTCGATGTAGCCTAAAACCTCGGCAGATGGCAATCGCCGTCGAGTATGGAGGATGCAGTAAACGCGCACCTCGTTGCGTTCGGGATAGTAGCGGTAAATTGCCCGGTAGCGGCGAATGATGACTTGCCGATAGGCTTCATAATCTTGCGCATCTACTTGCGGCGCGGACTCTGGAAACGCGATCAATCGCGCCAACGCGTCGAGCACGGCCTGCCCGGCAGATTCAGGCAACTCGTGGATTTGTTGCTCGGCGGTGCGAGACACCAGGACAAGCGTGTCTTTCATGGCTGCGTTTGATCCTGGTCTTGCCACCTGGCCTCGGCCCTGGCGATGACTTCTTGGAGTGTTGAAAAGTTTCCTTTGACGAAATCTTGCTCACCTCTTTGAACGTTGACCGACAACTCTTCGCGCTCTAGCTCAATGAGCCGCTCGATGAGCGCATCAAAGGTGTCTGTGCCGACCAGGTAGGCGGCAGGTTTGCCGTCGGCCGTAACAACGATAGGTGCGCGCTGCGCATTTTGCAGGGCTTGATCGGGATCGCGTCCAAGGTCTGCTATCGTAATGATACGTTCCTTCGTCTTCAACATGTGCATTACTCCCTTCCTTTTCCTCGCACTGACCGTTCCTCGTAGTAACATTTCCACTTCATTGTACACTCAGCAGCCACCGTGAGCAAACACTGGTTGACCGATTAACTGATTGACCAAGTGACTGATTGACCAATCACTTTCCCCTCGTCACCTTCCATACCTTCTCCGGCGTGAGCGGCGATCTTTACCCGCACGTCCGGTGCGCAGCCTCCATCAACAGGAAAAAGGCTTGACCTTCCGCGGCGGTGCCAGGACGGTCAAAACTCGGTGATCCGCACACACCCTGAACCAGTCCTAGGTCATCCACCTTATTGTGGGCTGCCTTTCTCATCCGGTCAGCGCGGGCGCGATACGCCTCATCCAGCCAACCACCTTGGATGCCACGGTAGATGGCATAGGCAAGCATCTGAGCCAGATTGGTCTCCACAAACGTCGTCGGGTCGTCCACCACATCGTGGAAAAGCCCGTCTTCGCGCTGATGGACAAAGCATCCGTCAATGATTTCTCTAACGTATGTCGCAAGGCGTCGTTTTTCGTCCGCCCTCTCTGCGGACAGGGCCTTGACGACTCTCGCAATGCCAGCCGCAGCCCAACCATTTCCAACGCCCCAGCAATCCTTGCGCGCCCAGTCTTTCTTGCCGTCATCCCAAATGTGCGAATACAACTTCTTGGCCGGATTCCACAACAGTTTTCTGAATCCTTCGATTTGCTTGATCGCCTCATCGGGACGGCCCGCAACGGCCAGGAAAGGCGGTGCCATATACATCGAGTCAATCCACACCTGAGGCGCTGTGGTTAGGTGGTGCAAGATTCCATCATCGGTTTTCGGCGCTGCATGCAAGAGATAGTCCAGCAGCCTGTTTGCTGCTGCCTGGAATGATGGATCACCTGTGATCTTGGCGGCATAGAGAACGGCCTCGCCGTTCGCGGCTGGATCGGTCACACCGTGGAGGGAACCCAAGAGCGCCAGCCTGCCGTCCGGCGATTGACGCAACACCGCTTCCTTTGCCATCAAGATCACCAGCTCGGTCTCGCCCAGCTCGAGAAAGGCCTGAGCCGCCACGCCTTGTTCCCAGGCGGCCCGCTGCATCGAAAGCAAAGCCAGTTTGACTTTCTCGATGGTCGTGTTCATGCTTTCCTCATTCCCCGCCACACTTTTTCCGGCGTGAGCGGCAAATCCTTCACGCGCACACCCACTGCATCGTACACCGCGTTCGCCACGGCAGGCGCCACGCCGTCCATCGGGATTTCGGCCACGGCCTTGACGCCGAACGGATGGCTCGGCTCGTGTGTCTCGACAAAGATTGTCGTCATCTGCGGCATCTCGTCGGCGCGCAGGATGCGGTAATCGTCAAAACGCGGATTGAGCACGCGGCCCTTGACGTCGAACAGTATCTCTTCGCAGACGCCATAGCCTAACGCCTGCGCCATCCCGCCCTCGATCTGGCCCGACGCCGTGGCCGGGTTGACGATGCGCCCACAGTCGAGCGCCATCGCGAGCTTGTCCACCGTCACCTGGCCGCTTTCCGTGTCCACGGTGACTTCGGCAAACTGCGCAGCAAACGGCGGCGGCGACACGGGCGACATGTACGACGCGACGGCCATGATCTGCCGCTGGTTCGAATGATGCAGCGATTCGAGCGCGACTTGCTCAAGTGTTACGCTGCGTCCATCAGGCGCAATCGCACGTTTGTCAGCAAGCCGAATGTTTCCTGTCTCCTGCATCTTGAGCAGCTCTGCCGCGACCTCTTTGATCTGCTCGGCGCACTGCTGCGCGGCTTTGACGACCGCCGCGCCGGAGATGTACGTCGTGGATGAGGCATACGCGCCCTTGTCGAACGGCGTAAAGTCGGTGTCCGAGGAATACATCAGGATGTCGTCGAGCGGGACGCCGAGCACTTCGGCTGCCATCTGCCCCAACACCGTGTCGCTGCCGGTGCCCAGGTCTGTCGCGCCGACGAGGACGTTGAACGATCCGTCGTCGTTCATCTTGATGCTGGCCGCGCCCATGTCCAGGTACGGAATCGCGGTGCCTTGCATGACGAGCGCCACGCCCAGCCCTTTGCGGAGCCAGGGTTTGCCAGGCACACTCCGCCAGCCATCCCCTTTGTGCAAGCGATCGAATTCGATGGCGGCAGCGCCTTGCGCCGCGCACTCGGCCAGCGCGCAGGTGTGAATCGTTTCGGGACGAGGCTCGCGGCCTTCGCTCCACGAGCGGCTGAACGGATGCTCCTCGCCCGCGCGCAATGCGTTCTTCAATCGAAATTCGAGCGGGTCGAGCTTCATCTCGCGCGCGATGCGCTCGATATGCGTCTCGACTGGGAAGAATCCCTGCGGCACGCCATAGCCCCGGAACGCACCCGATGGCGGCGTATTGGTGTAGACGATGTCGGCGTAAAAGCGGACGTTGGGCATCACACCGGGTGGAGCGATGCGAGGCGCATCGCCGCGATCTATGCCGTAAGCCGGGTAAAGCGCCATCGCCTTGTGGCCGGTGTTGCCTGTGACCGTGAGCGCGTGGCAGCCATACGCACCCGTGTCGCTGAGGACGACCATCTCGTTCGCGGTGAGCGTGCCGTCGCTCTTGACGCCGGTCTTCATTTTGACCCGCATCGGGTGACGCGAGCGCGCGGCAGTGAATTCTTCCTCGCGCGTGTACTCCAGACGAACCGGCCGGCCCGTGGCAATCGTCAGGTGCGCGCATACGTCTTCGATGAGGACTTCTTGCTTGCCGCCGAATCCGCCGCCGATGCGCGGCTTGATGACGCGGATGCGCTTGGCCGAAAGCCCCAGCACGGGCGCAAGGATTCTGCGGACGTGGAACGGCACCTGCGTGCTCGTGCGGATCACCAGCCGGTCGTCTTCGTCCCAATACGTCACGCAGACGTGCGGCTCGATGTGCGCTTGCTGAACCTTTTGGACGGTATACTCATCCTCAAAGATGCGGTCGGCCTGTTTGAAGCCCGCTTCCACGTCGCCGATGTCAATGCGGATTTTGGCAGCCAGGTTTTGATGCGGCTCGCTATCGGCAAAGTTCACATACTCGGGTTCGTCGTGGATGATGGTCTTGTTGCCCATCGCGTCGCGCGGGTCGAGGATGGCGGGTAGTTCCTCGTATTCGACCTCGATCAGTTCCAGCGCGCGCTCGGCAATCTCTTCCGTCTCGGCGGCGACGAACGCCACGCGGTCGCCCACAAAGCGCACCTTGTTATCCAGGCTGAACATGTCGAGCGGCCCCGGAATCGGGTCGGATTGACCGGCGGTGGAATAGACCACGCGCGGGATGTCTTGCCAGGTGAGCGCGGCAGCCACGCCGGGGAGAGCGCGGGCGCGGCTCGCGTCAATGCGCTTGATGCGCGCGTGCGCCACGGGCGAATGAAGAATCTTGGCGACGAGCATCCCGCGCAGCTCAATGTCGTCCGTGAAAGCAGGTTTACCCTGCACCAGCTTGACCGCGTCTACCTTGACTTCCGGCTTGCCGACGACGTGTGTTTCGGTCTGCGTCGGCGCGATGATCATCTTGGGCAGGACGCGGGTTTGGGTGAGCGTCTCGCCTCCGGACCATCCTTCTTCCAGCGGTGGCGCTTCTGGCAACGAGATTTGAGATTTGAGATTTGAAATTTTGGATTTAAGACTTGCCGCCGCTTGTAGCACCGCCTCGACGGGCTTGACGTATCCCGTGCAGCGACACAACACGCCGGAAAGCGCATCGCGCACCTGTTCTTCCGTCGGGTTCGGCTCGCGGTCGAGCAGCGCCTTGGCGGCCAGAATTTGCGCGGGTGTGCAATAGCCACACTGAATCGCGCCGGTCTCGACGAATGCCTGTTGCAGCGCGTGGAGCGGCTCGGTGCCTTTCCAACCATGTTGCTGCACGCCGCCCAAGCCTTCGATGGTCGTGATGGACATGCCTTCGGCCTGCGCAGCGAGCATGGTACACGAGTTGACGACTTTGCCAGTCGTCTTGGCGTCGGGCGCGATCAGCACCGCGCACGCGCCGCACGTCCCATCGTCGCAGCCGTGCTTGACGCCGAAATAGCCCGCGCGGCGCAACACGTCGAGTAGACGGGCGTCGACCTCAGCTTCAATCTCTAGGGGATCGCCATTTACATTCAGCGAGAGCTTCATGTCAGTCTCCGGAATTTAACGCAAGGACGCGGAGACGCCAAGCTTTTTTCTTTGCGACATTGCGTCTTTGCGTTGGGGAATGCCGTGCATCACTGTGACGCCTCGACTATCGTCCGTTTCACCAACACCTTCACCATCTCCCGCCGGTATTCCGACGAAGCGAGGAAATCGCTCGGCGGGTTGACTTCTTTCGCGGCAGTTTCGGCGGCCTGGGCGATGAGCGATTCCGTCATCGGCTTGCCTTCTAGTGTTTGCTCCGCCCGTGCCAGCCGCACAGGCAGCGGGCCGACGCCGCCCACGGCCAATCGCACATCGCGGGCTACGCCCTTATCGAGCCGCAATATGGCCGCCGCGCAGACGATGGGCGCATCACTGGGCGTGCGCGCGACTTGATCAAATGCCATGCACGCATCGGTGAGCCGCACGCCGACTTCCGCGATGAGCGCGCCGTCACGCAAGAGCTTGTCGCGGTAATTCAAGAATGCGGCGATGGGCGATTGCCGCGCCTCCGGCGAATAGATCACCAGCACCGCATCCAGCGCGAGCAGCATCACCGGCAATGGCGCGTTAAAGCCCGCGCTGGCCAACACGCCGCCGAGCGTCGCCGCGTTGCGGATGTTGATGGGCGCGGAAGTGTGCGCGGCCTGCGCCAGCACCGGCGGGACATCGGGCGATGTTGCGATGTCTTGCAGCGTCGTCGTTGCGCCCAAGCGCAGCGCGTTCCCTTCGTGCTTGATGTACGCGAGCTTCAAATCGCGCAGGTCAACCAGGGATTGCACATCGCGTCGGGCTTGCGGCACGAGCGTTGTTCCACCGGCCAAGATGGCAGTCTTGACATTAGGCCTCCGCAACAGGCGCACGGCCTCGGCCAGGGTAGGGGGATGCAAAATTTCGGTGAGGTTCCACATGGGTCAATGCCTTTCGGTTACTCGGTCAATCAGTCAACCCGTTACTCGGTCAAGCGATCGATTGCTGGGTCACTTGGTCAACCAGTTACTTGGTCGCGGGGCAACCGATCACTGATTGACCGATTGACCGATCACTAATATTACTACGCAATGTTGGCATTCTTAGTCCGTATATACGGGCGCAGCAAGATTTGACCGCCATATACGGGGCCGGAAACTGCACCTGGGAGCGGGACAAGCGCAACATTGCGCTGTAATACT
>Ga0315279_10010227_pt1 | contig 11054 bp, 11 predicted proteins | sample YL17G06_20_MG_FD_203694 | JGI IMG/M metagenome (GOLD analysis project Ga0315279, IMG submission 203694) | Sediment microbial communities from Yellowstone Lake, YNP, Wyoming, USA - YL17G06_20 | ecosystem: Environmental > Aquatic > Freshwater > Lake > Sediment | place: USA: Wyoming | collected...
GCAAGGCAGCGGCACTCCTCTTCCCGCACACATGATTCAATCCCCTTGGAAAGAATGGGAAAAACAACATACAAGCCACGGTCAGCGTTTTTTTGACCGTGGGCTTTTTCCCTGGACTTACTCGCCGGGGCTAACAAAAGGTTGACAACTTAAATGGTGGAAATTGCGGAGGGAAGAATATGGCGGCATGTGCAGCTCAGGTATTCAGTGGGATCACACAAGACCGTTTCAACTGCCTTGTGCAGAAAGCAGCAGCATCTGGAATCACGATCGAGGGAAACCAAGGGCATACGGTGATAAAGCATGGTCTCGTGAGCGCTCAAATAAGCTGGAACTTCAACGCGGACTCCCAAACGCTCACTCTCCTGTACCTCAACCCCAGCTTTCTGGCGCCCTGTGACAAGGTCAACGGAATGCTTCACGACCTTGTCGACAGTTGCCCATAGGCTCGGCTGATTACGGCCCTTCGGGTAACTGCGAAAAGGTTTTTTGGGGCGTTGTAGCGGGCCGCCAGCGCGACCCGCTACAGAGGGAATTTTCGCGGCGCCGCGGGCCGGGGTACGGCCCGCGGTAACGAAATTCTCACACGAACTTACAAAAGCTCAAATTTCATCCTTGCATTAAACCAGCTTCACATCATCCTTACCATACAAAAGCTTGATTTCATCCTCGCCTTACAGAAGCTTCATTTTATCCGGATCCCAACGGGCCACCTTGCCGCTTTCATAGCTGACGTTGCTCAGCAGGGCGGTGCCGGCGGCGCGGAAGCCGAAGACGGGATCTTCCACGATTGGCTGGCGGGTGCGAATGGCGTCGATCCAGTTCTTCACGTGGTCGTAGTGGTCACTGTAACCCTTGGGAGCGACGTATTTTTCCTCACCCAGCAGGGCTTCCCCGGTCGGATGCGTGAGCGGATATTTGTCGTGATAGATTTCCAGCATACGCTTCTGAATCGCCTCTGCAAACGGTTCGACGCGAACACCCGGCTCCTTCTCTCGCGGAACACGGGTGATGGTGACTCCGTCGCCCCCGATAATCATCGAGCCTTCCGAACCGGTAAAGACGAACCCTTCACTTTCGGAGCCCCCATCGACGAAATTCGTGCGCACGCTGAGGTTGAAGCCCTGCGCGTAGTCATAAAGCGCCATCATCACATCCGGCACATCCCGGCCGTCTTTCCAAAAGCGCAGCCCGCCCGTCGCCAGGGCGCGAGTCGGACCATGCGTATCCGTGATGAGGTGCACGCCACTGAACAAGTGGACGAACAAATCGCCCGCGACCCCGGTTCCGTAGGCCTTCCACTTGCGCCACTGGAAGAAGTGTTCGCCGTTGAACGGAATCTGCGGCGCCGTGCCGAGGAAGCGCGGCCAATCGCAGGTGGTGGGCGAGGCATCGTAGGGAACCGTATATTCCCACGCCCCTTGCGCCGAATTGCGGTCGTACCAGACCGTCACCATGTTGAGTGTGCCGATGGCTCCCGCGGCAAGCAGTTCTTTCGCCTTCTTGTAAATGATCGAACTCACCCGCTGGCTGCCCACTTGCATAATCCGATTCGTCTTGCGCCAAGCGTCAATGATTTTGGGCCCGTCGGAGTAGAGGTGGATCATGGGCTTTTCGCAATAAACGTCTTTGCCCGCGTTCATTGCATCGACCGACGCCTGCATGTGCCAATGATCAGGAGTGCCGATAATGACCGCATCAATGTCCTTCCGCGCGAGGATCTCGTTGTAGTCGCGCGTGGTTAAGATATCCTTCCCCCACAATTCCTTGGCATGTTCCAGACACCCGTCGTAACAGTCTGCCGCCGCCACCACCTTGACGCCCGGAACTTGCGCTGCCACCTTCGTATCGCCCTGGCCTTGCCCACCAGCCCCAATCAGTCCGATTTGAATATGATCGTTTGCGGCGATGGGCTTTGCCGGCTCTGCCTGCGGCGCTGCCATCAAATGCATCTTCGTCGACCCGGCAAAATACGTTCCCACGGTTGCAATGCTTCCTGCCTTAAAAAAGTCCCTGCGATCCATGTTGGCCACGCTGTCCTCCTCGTTTCTAATGTAGGGGCGAGCGGCGCTCGCCCGAGGGCCGAACACCGTTCGGCCCTACAATAAGTTGCCCTTCGGGTTCTCCCCAGCCATCTTCTGCGCCACCAAGGGCTGCCGCCATGGGTTCAGTGGCCGCTCGCAGCGCAGATGCAAATATACACCACCAGTCCAGGCGCGTTTGACCATTTGCGGCGTGAATTGATATATTTGGAGATTGCAACTTTGCTGTGAGGCGCGCCCTAGCAATGGCCAGCGTACAGATCACATTCCCGGACGGATCAGTGAAGGAGTTTCCGCAGGGAACAACACTCCTGGAAGTGGCCAAGTCGATTGGACCACGGTTCGCCGCGGAGACGTTGGCAGCCCGGGTGGACGGCCGCCTTGTTGACCTCTCCTCACGACTCGAAGCGGGCGGCCCTGTGCAATTCATCATGCCGGGCTCCCCGGAAGGTCTGGAGATCTACCGGCACTCCACCGCGCACCTCTTGGCCGTGGCGGTCACCGAACTGTTTCCCGACGCACACCCTGGTGTCGGGCCCGCCACGGAGAGTGGCTTCTTCTACGATTTCTATCGCGAGAAACCTTTCACCGAGGACGACCTCAAGAAGATTGAAGAGAAGATGCACGCGATCGTCAAAGCCGACCTGCCGAACGAGCGTGTCTACTTCCCGAAAGAGGAAGGCCAGAAGCTCTTCGCGCAGATGGGCGAATTTCTGAAGTGCGAACTGATCGAGGAAAAAGCCGAACCCATCTTTTCGGCTTATCGCACCGGCAAGTTTCTGGATTTCTGCCGCGGCCCACACATCCCCTCTACCGGGCGCGTCAAGGCGTTCAAGCTGCTGAGCGTGGCCGGAGCGTACTGGAAAGGCGACGAACGCTCGCATCCGATGCAGCGCATCTACGGGACCGCCTTCTTCACCCAGAAGGATTTGGACGACTTCCTCGCGCAGGTGGAGGAAGCGCGGCGGCGCGACCACCGCCGGCTGGGGAGGGAACTTGACCTCTTCAGCGTCCAAGAGGCAGCGGGGCCCGGCCTGGTCTTCTGGCATCCCAAGGGCGGCATCATTCGGAAGGAAATCGAAGATTGGCTGCGCGACGAGCTACTGGCGCGCGGGTACGATCTGGTCGTCACGCCGCACGTCATGCGGTTACATCTCTGGGAGACGAGCGGTCACACCAACTTCTATCGGGACAACATGTTCGGCCCGATGGAGGTCGAAAACGACCGGTATCAGCTCAAGCCGATGAACTGCCCGGGCCACATCCTGATTTACAAGTCCCGGACCCGGAGCTACCGCGAGCTGCCGATGCGACTGGCCGAGCTCGGCACCGTCTATCGCTACGAGCGCTCGGGTGTGATGCACGGCCTGCTGCGGGTGCGCGGGTTCACTCAGGACGATGCCCACATCTTTTGCATGCCGGATCAGCTTGAGGGTGAGGTTCAAGCCTGCGTGGAGTTTGCCTTCTTGGTCCTGAAGACGTTTGGCTTCGACCGCTACCAAGTGGGGCTCTCCGCCCGCGACCCCGCGCACCCGGAAGACTACGCGGGCACCGAAGAAGAGTGGAATCTGGCGGAAGGCGCACTCCAAAACACGCTCGCACGGATGAGCGTTCCTTTCAAGCACCTGCCGGGCGGAGCGGTCTTCTACGGCCCTAAAATCGACGTCGAACTGGTGGACGCGATTGGTCGTCCGTGGCAACTCACCACCGTGCAGTTTGATTTCAACCTGCCGCGGCGGTTCGGGCTGGAGTATGTGGGCAACGACGGCCATCTGCACACGCCCGTCATGGTGCACCGCGCCCTGCTGGGATCTGTTGAGCGGTTTTTCGGCGTGTTGATTGAGCATTATGCCGGGGCGTTTCCGGTGTGGCTGGCGCCGGTCCAAGCCGTCGTGCTGCCCATCAGCGACCGCCATCTGGAATATGGCCGGGAGGTGGCGCAGGAGTTGCGCCGCGCCCACATCCGCGCGCAGGTGGACGATCGTAACGAGAAGCTGAATGCGCGCATCCGGGATGCGCAACTCCAGAAGGTCCCCTTCATGCTGGTGGTAGGCGACCGGGAACTCCAGGGCCGCGCCGTCGCGGTGCGGAGGAGGGATACCGGGGATGCGGGGTCCCGCCCCCTTGCCGAATTCGTGGGGTGGGTCCGCCAGCTTATCGACACTCGGGCCACGAAATGGTAAGCTGGAACCCGCCTTCGGACCGGGTGAGCCCCTGTCCTGGATCAGCTAATGCCGTTCCAACTATTTGCGGCTATTTTCAGTTCCAGCACCGCCAATGAATCCTGCTGGCGGATTGATGCCACGACTCGAGGAAATAAGTTGGAACGGCACTAACCGAGGAGACTTGTTGGCCCTGCGAGGGCCGGGAGGGAAGATTTATCGCCGACCGATTCGTTCGCGTGAATGAAAGGATTCGCGCCCGGGAAATCCGGGTGATCGATGAAGAGGGAAAGCAACTCGGCATCATGCCTCCGTACGAGGCCCTGAAAATGGCCCGCAACGGTGGCCTGGACCTGGTGGAAGTCGCCCCCACCGCCAACCCTCCGGTGTGCCGCATTATCAACTACGGCAAGTATCTTTATCAGCTCAGCAAGCGGCAACACGAGGCCCGGAAGCATCAGAAATCCATCGAGCTGAAGGAAGTGAAGATGCGGCCGCGGACTTCAGTGCACGATTTTGAAACGAAGCGGAACAGGGTCATGGAGTTCTTGCAAGAAGGGGCCAAGGTGAAAGTCACTATCATGTTCCGCGGTCGGGAAATGGCCCATCGAGATCTCGGGTTCAGAATGATTGAGCGGTTGATTCAGGAAGTGGGCGAACTGGGGCAGGTGGAAACGCGACCGCGACTGGAAGGTCCCAATTTGACCACCATCCTGGCGGCGAAGAAGGTGGCGGGGAAGTCCGCGGGGGCATCGGCCCGACCCCCGGCCGCCAGTCCCGCGGCGGCCCGTCCGGCCCCCAGGCCCGCGCCCGCGCAAGAATCTTCGGGAGGATAGATTTGGCCAAGCCCAGGAAGGTTAAGTTGAAGCTGAAGACTCATAAAGGCGCTAGCAAGCGGTTCAAGCTCACCGCCAGCGGCAAACTGATGCGCCGGCACTCGTTTGCCCGCCACATCCTGACGTCGAAGCCGAGCAAGCGCAAGCGCCGGCTGGGCCAGGCCTCGGAAGTCTCCTCCGCGGACGCCGCTCACGTTCGTCGGATGCTCCCTTACGGTCGTTAAGAGCAGGGAACAGGTATTGGGTGTCAGGTGTCAGAAATCCTGGCGGGGTGATTTTTCCCGACACCTGAAACCCGGCACCTGACACCTGCCTTTCCCGGGTGCAGGAAGGCTTCGCCGAGGCGAAGTGGGTGCCTTCGTCCCGAACCAGAGGGTTCGGGACTACGCTGCCCCGCCATTGCCTGAAAGGAGAAAAACCCATGCCTCGAGTGAAGCGTGGCACTGTCCGCCGCGAGCATCGGAAGAAGCTCGCCAAGCTCACCAAAGGCTATTTCCTCAACAAGAGCAAGCTGTACCGATACATGCAGGAGGCTGCGGATCGCGCGGGGCGCTTCGCCTACCGCGACCGCCGGCGTCGGAAACGGGATTTTCGCCGCCTCTGGATCGTCCGCATCGGCGCCGCCGCTCGGTTGAACCAGCTTACTTACAGCCAGTTCATTCACGGCTTGAAGAAGCTGGGCGTGGCGCTGGATCGCAAGGTCCTCGCTGAGATGGCTGTGCGCGATCAGGCCGGCTTTGCCGAACTGGCGGGCAAAGTGAAAAGAACAGTCGAAAGTCAACAGTCGACAGTCGAGAGTTGACAATCGAAGGCCGAGCACGTAGCGCAGACTTGTTTTGTAAGTCTGCGGCTGTTGGTCGTAGGGAAAGTAAGAGCCGCAGAGTTGAACAACAACTCTGCGCTTGAGCGTAAGGGCGCATGGCCATGCGCCCCTACAAAACTCCAATGACTATCGACGAAAAAGTCGTGAAGACCCTCCCTGAGCTGGGCGTCACCAATGCGAACGGCGTCGAAGCGCTCTTCGCCGAAGTGCGCGCCGCCATGGAGAAGGAGCGCCAGGAACTGGTTTCGCGCGGCGCGGCGAGCGAGGCTGAGCGGGATAAGCTTTGCAAGGCCCTCCGCGACCGCTGGCTGGCGCGCAAGAACGGCCTCGTGTCCTTCATCGACGAAAACTGGCTCAAGAAGGCCGCGAAGGAACTGAAGCCCGCTGTCGGTCGCAATTTCAATGTGCTGCGGCAGGTTGCGCCTTCATTGGAAGTGGCAGAGCTGGTCAAGACCGTGCCTGTCGGGCTGGCGGTGCGCCCGTCCGACAAGCTGGAGCCCGCCGATTCGGTAGCAGTGGAAATGCCGGCCGCACTCGACTTGACCCTCCCCGGCTACCGGCAGCCGCTCGGGTCCATCCATCCCATCACCCGCATGCAGCGGGAGATCGAGGAGATTTTCCTTGGCCTCGGCTTCTGGATCGAAGGCGGGCCGGAGATTGAGTCCGTCTATTACAACTTCGACGCGCTCAACATCCCGGAGACCCACCCGTCACGCGACGACGTGGATACGCTTTACGTGGACGCGCAAACGCTCTTGCGCACCCACACCTCGCCCGTCCAGATCCGCGCCATGGAAAAGTACGGGGCGCCGCTGTACATCATCATTCCGGGCAAGTGCTACCGTCACGACAACCCGGACTCCACCCACTCGCCAATGTTCCACCAGATCGAAGGTCTGGCCATCGACACGGACATCACGTTTGCGGACTTGAAGGGGACGCTCGACTTCTTCGCCAAGAAATTGTTTGGCGAGAAAATTCGCACCCGCTTCCAGCCCAGCTTTTTCCCCTTCACCGAGCCCAGCGGTGAGATGGCGGTCAGTTGCATGGTCTGCGACGGGCAGGGCTGCCGCACCTGCAAAGAGAGCGGCTGGATCGAGGTCATGGGCTGCGGCATGGTCCACCCGGAGGTCTTGCGCCATGGCGGCGTTGACCCCGAGCGTTACTCCGGCTGGGCATTCGGACTGGGCGTGGAGCGGTTCGCCATGCGGAAGTACGACATCGATGATATTCAGCTCTTCTTCCAGAGCGACGTTAGATTTTTGGAGCAATTCTGAATTATGAATTATGAAGTGTGAATTACAAAAGGCAAAGCATCAACTGAGCTCGGGGTCTTCTTTCATAATTCATAATTCAGAATTCAGAATTCTTGCTTTCCGCCCTCGCCTATGAAAATTTCACTAGGCTGGCTTAGAGAATTCGTCGCAGCGCCGACCGACCCTCGCCGCCTCAAGGCGGACCTCACCATGCTGGGCTTGAACGTGGAGTCGTTCGCGCAAGTGGCCGACGACTGGGTCCTCGAAGTGGAAGTCACCACCAACCGGCCGGACTGCCTCAGCCATTACGGGGTAGCGCGGGAGCTGGCCACGCTCTACCACCAGCCGCTGAAGCCGCTGGAAGTCCGGGTGAAGGAATCGGGCCCCCCGGCGACGGAAACTGTTTCCATCGAAATCGCCGACCCCGACCTTTGCGCGCGCTATTGCGGGCGGGTCGTACAGAACGTGCAGGTGAAACCTTCGCCCGGCTGGCTCCAGAAACGCCTGGAAGCAGTCGGCCAGCGCCCCATCAACAACGTGGCGGACGTCACCAACTACGTGCTGATGGAACTTGGCCATCCGCTCCACGCCTTCGACTTGGCGCGCCTGAGGCGGAACAAGATCATCGTGCGTCGGGCGCGGCCCGGCGAGCCCCTCCGCACCCTGGACGGCGTGGATCGCATGCTGAACGCCGAGAATCTGGTGATCGCCGACGGCGCACACCCGGTGGCGCTGGCCGGCGTGATGGGGGGAGAGGATTCCGAGATATCTTCCGGCACTGGCGCCGTGTTGCTGGAGAGCGCGTGGTTTGAGCCGGTCTCGATTCGCCGCACCGCGAAGTCCCAGGGGATGCACACAGAGGCCTCGCACCGCTTCGAGCGGGGCGCGGATATCGAAATGGCGCCGGTGGCTCTCGACCGCGCCGCCGAATTGATTCGCGAACTCGCGGGCGGCGAAATCCTTCGGGGGGTGATCGACGTTTACCCTCGTCCTCAGCAGCGCGAAGAGTTGGTGCTCCGCCACCACGAAATCCTGCGCATCCTGGGCGCGGAAATCCCGTGGGAAGAAATCGAGCGCCTTTTGCGCTCCCTGGGTTTCCAGGTGGAGCGGCGCGACGCGGAGGCTTGCCGGGTCAAGCCGCCCTCCTTCCGCCTCGATGTGGCGCGCCCGGTGGACCTGATCGAGGAAGTCGCCCGGCATTACGGGTACGATCGACTGCCGGCGCGCGTGCGCCCCGCGCCGCCACGCTTCGAGCGAGACGCCACGCGCGAGAAGGAGTTGGCGGTTTCCGCCCTCCTGGTAGGGCTGGGGTACCGCGAGATCATCCCGTCTTCGATGGTTGACCCGGAAGAGAACGCACGGTTCACCGACCGGCCGCCGGTGGTTCTTGCCAACCCGCTCAGCCAGGATGCCTCGGCGCTGCGCTCCTCGGCGGTCCCAAGCATGTTGCACGCCCTGCGCTGGAACCTGGACCGCGATCAGCTTGACGTGCGTTTCTTCGAGCTCGGCAAGACCTACATGCGCGGCCCCGAGGGTACACCCGACGAGCGCCGCGTATTGACTCTGGGTTCCACCGGCCATCGACGCCCCGCGTCCGTCCACGCGCATGAAAGGCCCCGCGACTTCTTCGACCTCAAAGGCGACCTGGAAACGCTGCTGGAGGCCTTCGACCTTCCGGATTGGGGATTTGAACCCGCGGGGTGCACGTATTACGAAGCCGGGCTTGGCGGCTGCTTCACGTCGGCAGGAAATACGTTGGTGGTCTTTGGCCAGCTCAGCCGGGAGTTCGAGCGCGACTACAAGTTGCGCCAGGCCGTCTGGTTGGCGGAAGTGGACTTCGAGCGCTTGCTCGAACATCCCCTTCGTTCACGACAGTTCCACCCCTACGCGAAGTTCCCCGCCGTGGAACGCGACTTCTCGCTGGTAGTGCCGGACGAGATACCTTACGCCCGCCTGGACGCCGCCCTCCGGGCCTTGCCTCTCGACGAGCTTCAGCTCTTCCGGCCGGTGGACCTGTTCCGGGGAGGCTCGATTCCGCCCCGCTACTACAGCCTTCTCCTGCGGCTGACCTTTCAGAGTCAGACGCATACGTTGACCAGCGAAGAGATCGCCCAAGCGAGTCGGCAGGTCCTGGCGGCGCTCGAGCCGCTAGGCGTTCGCCTGCGGAGTTGAAATCTAGTGTTCAGCATTCAGCTATCAGCATTCAGCACGAGCCATTTTGGCTGAGCGCTGAGAGCTGATGGCTGACGGCTCGGAGCGAGCCGTGCCCGATTCGATCGACCACTTCCAGAAACTCGAAGAAAAACTCTTGAAGGCCATTGAGCTCTTCAAGCGCACCCAAGCGGAGAATCGCGCCCTGGAGCAAGACGTCGACAAGCTCCGGATAGAATCAAAAGAGCGCGTCAAGCTGATGGACACCCTCGAACGGGAACTGGTGGCGCTGCGGCGCGAACGCGAAGAGGTCCGCGTGCGCATCGAGAAACTCCTCGAGCGCATCGATGCCTTGACAGGTTCTGATTCCGAGGGATAATGAACTCGCGCCCCGGGCGCCGGCTCGGGCGGGGGCTTCGCGCGAGAACAATCAGGACGGCGGGGGAAATCCGTGGCCAAGAATCCCGATGGAATCCGGGTGGTCATTTACGACCAGGAATATTTCATGCGGGGCGACCTCGATAAGGAGTATATCCAGCAGCTCGCCCGATACCTGGATGACAAAATGCGGTCCATCGCCACACGCACACGCACGGTGGATTCCCTGCGCGTGGCCATCCTGGCAGGCCTCAACGTGGCCGACGAATATCACCAGTTGAAGGCGAAACACGACGCCACCACCCAGCGAGTGGACCAGAAAGTGGGCGAGTACACCCAGGTGCTTGATCAGCTCTTGAAGGAGGCGGTCTAAACTGCGCAAGTTGACCGCCTCGCCGGCACAGCGTCTGGCCCCCTGCCCCGGAGCGCGCGGCGTAGATGCAGCTCGCACTGGGCACCTGGAGAATGCCACCGGCAAGCACCGATCCCGAAGACCCTGCCGGGTCCCGGGGATTCCCTCATGAGAGTACTGTTCATCGGCGACATATTCGGCCAGCCGGGCCGGCGGATGGTGAAGGAAGCGCTGCCGAAGCTCGTCGAGGAGTATGGTCCCGACTTAGTCTTGGCCAACGGGGAGAATGCGGCTGGGGGCTATGGCATTACACCCCCACTGGTCGAAGAACTACTGGATACGGGAATCGCTGTCCTAACGTCGGGCAATCACATTTGGGACAAGAAAGAGATTTATCCGTATCTGCGGGAGCGCGCCGACGGGCGCCTGCTGCGGCCTGCCAACTACCCCGCGAGCGCTCCAGGCCATGGCCTTTACGTGGGCACCACTCGCGCCGGGCTCCGCTATGCCGTTATGAACCTCCAGGGCCGCGTCTTCATGCCTGCCATCGACTGCCCGTTTCGGACAGCGGACGCGCTGCTCGCCGCAATCCCCCCTGAAGTCAAAATCCGGATCGTGGACATGCACGCGGAAGCAACCTCGGAGAAACAGGCTATGGGTTGGTACCTCGATGGCCGCGTCACCGCCGTCCTGGGGACGCATACCCACATCCCGACGGCCGATGAGACCATCCTCCCGCAAGGCACGGCGTACGTCACCGACCTCGGCATGACCGGACCGTATGACTCGGTCATCGGCGTTGATAAACAAACCATCATCCAGAAATTCCTCAACCAGATTCCTGCGCGCTTCGACGTGGCCAAAGGCGACGTGCGCCTGGCTGCCGCCCTCATCGAAGCCGACCTTCAGACCGGCCGCGCGCTGTCCATTCAGAGGATTGTGCGCCGCTAGTGTCATGTAACATTTAACAGTTGACAACAGCCTCGCTCCGTGTTAGGCTGGGCTCATGTTTACACCAGCGACGCGCATGAACCTCAGCAAGAACGAAAAAACC
>Ga0315279_10010228_pt1 | contig 11053 bp, 7 predicted proteins | sample YL17G06_20_MG_FD_203694 | JGI IMG/M metagenome (GOLD analysis project Ga0315279, IMG submission 203694) | Sediment microbial communities from Yellowstone Lake, YNP, Wyoming, USA - YL17G06_20 | ecosystem: Environmental > Aquatic > Freshwater > Lake > Sediment | place: USA: Wyoming | collected...
ACCCGGCTTCCGGGCGGCTGATCAATTTCTGGATCAACGAGCACGACACCGCCCACCCCGCCGGCGGCGCGCCTCTCCTGATCATGGACGTCTTCGAGCACGCCTACATGATCGATTACGGGCTGAAGAAGGCGGACTATATCGAGGCGTTCTTCAAGAACATCGACTGGGCGGCCGTCGAGTCTCGCCTTAAGTAAAGCTCCGTGATCCAGCCCGACAGGGTCAGGCCGGAGCGCCCGATCTTCGGCAAGGTCCGATACATGATCGCCGCGGGCCTGGGCCGCAAATTCGACGTCGAGGCCTATGTCAGCAAAATCGCGGCGTTCAATCCATGACGGCGATTTCCGGTGATCCCCGGAATTCCGGCTCACGTCCTTTCGGAAATCCTAGATTCCCCTGAAAACATCTCTTTTCTTGTGATTGAGTCAATAAGGGCCAAATTCTTACTGGGCGGCACTGGATGCCGCCCGTAAGCCCCCGTAGCGGAGGGGGGACCCGTCGGCTTATCCGATGGGGGGAACCGACGGGACTGGTTCCCCGGGGGCCGGGGGATTGAGGGCGGCTTCAGGCCGCTCGCACTTCCCGTCTTGCTTTTCCCCCGGTTTTCGCATATTAAAGAAGGGTGAGAAAATCGCCCGCCGGGCCGGAGAAGTCCGGGGTGCGGGGGAGGTAACGGTTCATGACGACGCATGTGAAAAAGAGTCCGACGAAGGCCGGCCTTCCCCCCGGGACGCTGGTCCACATCGGCGAAAAGAAGGTCGAGAAGACCCGGATCACGGTTATGGACTACGACGAGCGGACGTTCCAGGAAAAGGAGGTCGCGGCCGTCGAAGAGTGCTTCGAGTTCAAAGAGACGTCGACCGTCACCTGGATCAACGTGGAGGGGCTCCACGACGTCGAGATCATCGAAAAACTGGGCAACCGCTTCGGCCTCCACCCCCTCATCCAGGAGGACATCCTGAACACCGGCGAGCGGCCGAAGATGGAGGATTACGAAGACCACATCTTCCTCCTGCTCAAGGTCTTCGTCCTAGGCAACAGGAATCATGACGAGAAGATCCATCAGGTCAGCCTGGTCCTCGGGTCTAACTTTGTCATTTCCTTCCAGGAAAAGGAGAGCGGAGTTTTCGACCCGGTGAGGGACCGGATCCGCAAGGACAAGGGGCGGCTGAGGAAGCTCGGGCCGGACTACCTGGCCTACGCCCTCATCGATAGCATCGTGGACGGCTATTTCGGCTTCCTGGAAAAGCTCAGCGAGGAGATCGAGTTCCTGGAGGACGAGCTGGTCACCAACCCAAAGCGGGAGATCCTTCAGAAGATCCACAGCTTGAAGAGGGAGATGATTTTCATCAGGAAATCGGTCTGGCCCCTCCGGGAGGTTGTCAACGGCCTGGAGAGGCTCGAGACCCCCCTCATCAAGGAGACGACGGACGTCTTCCTGCGCGACGTTTACGACCACACCATCCAGGTCATCGATTCCGTGGAAACTCTCCGCGACGTCCTGTCGGGGATGCTCGAAACCTACCTTTCGAGCGTTTCCAACCGCATGAACGAGGTCATGAAGGTCCTGACCATCATCGCCACGATCTTCATCCCCCTGACCTTCATCGCCGGCGTCTACGGCATGAACTTCAAGTTCATGCCCGAGCTCGAGTGGCGGGGGGGGTACTTCGTGATCATCGGTGTCATGGTCGCCGTGGCCGTCGTCATGCTCATCTTCTTCCGGAAAAAGAAGTGGCTCTAGGAGCCGATTTAGGCGACGCCGCGGCCCGGATTGTGCTATAAATTAGGCCTCGCGAGCGGTGTCCCTTGCGGGAAGTTGACGATGAAAAGGATGAACGAAGCATGAAAAAAGTTCTGGTATGCGGCGCGGGAGGTTTTATCGCGAGCCACCTGGTCAAAAGGCTCAAAAAGGACGGCTGTTGGGTCAGGGGCGTCGACCTGAAACACCCCGAATTCTCGCCTTCGGCCGCCGACGATTTCCGGGTCCTGGACCTCAGGGACGAGAAGAACTGCCAGGCCGCGGTCAAGGCGCCGGAGGGGGTCTTCGATGAGGTCTTCCAACTGGCCGCCGACATGGGTGGCATGGGCTTCATCCACTCGGCCGAGTGCGAGATCATGCGGAACAGCGCCCTGATCAATATCCACATGGTCCACTCAAGCGCTAATGCCGGCGTTAAGCGCTACTTTTTCTCTTCCTCGGCCTGCGTCTACAGAGATATGGAGGCCGGCGAACCGGAGCTCGGCGAGGAGGACGTGTATCCGGCCCGGCCCGACAACGAGTACGGCTGGGAGAAGCTCTACGCCGAACGCATGGCCATGGCCTATGGCCGCCGATCCGGGATGGCCGTCCGCCTGGCCCGGTTCCAGAACACTTATGGCCCGGAGGGGACGTGGCGCGGCGGAAGGGAGAAGGCCCCGGCGGCGCTCTGCCGGAAGATCGCCGAGGTTGAGGACGGCGGGACGATCGAGGTCTGGGGCGACGGCACGGCCCTGAGGGCCTACACGTATATCGAGGACCTCCTCAACGGTATCCTCAAGCTCATGCGTTCGGACCTCGAGAACGGGGTCAACATCGGCCGCCGGGAATATGTGAGCGTGGACGAGCTGGCGCAGACCATCGCCGGGATCTCCGGCAAGAAGATATTTTTCAAGCACGTCGAAGGGCCCGTCGGGGTCAAGGCGCGTAACTTCCGCAACGACCGCATCTCGTCGATCGACTGGAGGTCCGAGTTCTCGTTAAAGGACGGTTTATCCCGGACCTACCCCTGGGTCAAAGCCCAGGTGGAGGCCGCCAAGAACAAATAAGTGAAAACCGGCGCCTGGGATTATCTGATCGTCACCGCTTCCAATGAGCGTCAGGCATCCGCCTATTCGGACGAGCTCGCCCTCCGCAAGGGCCTGGGATTCATTCCCGGCGTCCGCGAGGTTCTGGCGGTCGCGGACCCAGGCGGCAAGCGCATCGGGAGCGGGGGAAGCACGGTCTGGTGCCTGCTCAAGGTCCTGGAACGTGAGCTCGGGCCGGAGCTCCCAAAGGGAACAGACCCAAAAGCCTGGACCGCGGCCCTCTCCCGGCTTCGGATCCTGATCGTCCACGCGGGCGGGGATTCCAAGCGTCTGCCTGCCTACGGTCCCTGCGGCAAGATCCTCATCCCTATCCCCGGAGAATCCGACCGCGCCCTGGGAATGACGATCTTCGACCGCCTTGTCCCGGTCTACCTCGGCCTGCCCGGGACGGCGCCGGGCAGGGGTCAGGTCGTCGTGACAACGGGCGATGTGCTCCTGACATTTGACGCAGCCGCCGTTAAGTTCGCTGGTGAAGGGATCACGGGCCTCGGTTGTTATGCCGCCCCGGAGCTGGCCGCGAACCACGGGGTCTTCTGCCCGGACGGGGATGGGCTGGTCCGCCTGTTCCTCCAGAAACCTTCGCCGGCCGAACAGTCTAGGAGAGGAGCCATTCAAAGACACGGCCGATCGGTCCTGGACATCGGTGTCATGAACCTCGATGCCCGCGCCGCTGTCGCGCTCATCACGATCTTCAAGGTCAAAAGAAACGCCGCCGGCGGACTCGAGTGGGAAGGCGACATGGCGGCTGCGGTCGAAAAGGCCGGGCTCGATTTCTATCGCGAGGTCTGCTGCGGCATGGGAACGGAGGCCGAATTCTCCGGTTATACCGATGCCGTGAAACGGGCCGGTTCCGGACTCGGCCCGCGACATCTGCGGCGGGTCTTCGACAAAGTCTCAAAAATTCCCTTCCATCTTTCCCTCCTGCCTGGATGCGGCTTTATCCACTTTGGGACGCCGCGCCAGCTCATCCGGAGCGGCAGCGACCTCTTGAGCATGGACCTCGGGACCTCGCACGAAGGGTCCCTGCTCTCGATCAACAACGACGTCTCCGGCGGCGGCCGGATCGCCGGGGAAGACTCCTGGGTCGAGGGCTGCCGTGTTCATTCGGAACTGATATTGGGCGGAGGGAACATCGTCACCGGAGTGGACGTCAGGACTCCCCTGGCCCTGCCGAAAAATGCCGCCCTCGATGTTCTGGAAGGCGCCGATCGCAATGGGAAGCGGGCATGGTTCGTCCGGTGCTATGGGACCGATGACATCCTCAACAAGCCCGTCGGCGAAGGCGCCCTCTTGGCGGGCCTCCCTATTGGAGAATGGCTCAAAGCCATGGACGCGAGGGTGGGGGACGTCTGGGATGAAGGCCTTGCTCCCGGCGAGCGTCAGGCCTGGAACGGCCGCTTTTTCCCTGCCGTCCGCTCGCCGGAAGGGTACAGGGACTGGCTATGGATGCTCGAGCCGAAGCGGTCGTCCCCCGCTCAGAGGAAGGCCTGGAAGAGGGCGGACCGGTGGAGCTTCGCGGAGATGGCCGGTCTGGTTTCCCAGCCCGAATTTCAGCTCAGGCGGGCCGAGAACCGGGCCGGGGAGCTGAGGGGCTCCCTGCGAAGGCTGTTCCGGCCGGAGAGCGGCTTCTCCGCGGCCGAGCTTTCATTCGTCTTCCGGACGATCGGCCCCGAAAAACGGGCGGAGTGGCTCTCGGGGATCCTGGATGAAGCCTTTCTCCATTTCGGCGGCGAGAGATACTTTCCCGGGACGGAACAGCTCGAATTTTCAAGGATGCTGCACACCATGGGTTCGGCCGTTGCGCGGGGGACAGAGGCGGGCGACCGCGGCTGGAAGGAGACGCTCGGGGCGATCCGGGCGCGGCTGTCCGCGGCCCAGAGAGCCTGGCTCGCCGGCCTCGGGCTTGGGGAAAACGCGTTCAAGAACCCAGGCGCGTGGGCGGAGGAGGCAAGGAATGCGGCGTTCGAAAACGTCGGCCGGACCATCGTCCTGAGCAGCCGGAAGAACGCGGATCATCCGAAAAGCGCCCTTCGGAGCGACGAGATCATCTGGGGCAGGGCGCCGGCGCGGCTTGACCTCGGCGGAGGCTGGTCGGACACGCCTCCGTATTCCCTGGAGCACGGCGGTTCGGTCATCAACGCGGCCGTGAACCTCAACGGCCAGCCGCCCATCCACGCCTATGCCCGTGTCATCGGCGAGCCCGAGATCCGCATCGGCTCCATCGATCACGGCGCCCGGGTCGTTATCCGAGAGCTCCGTGACCTTCTCGATTACAGGCAGCCGTCGAGCCGGTTTGCCCTGGCCAAAGCCGCCCTGGCCATGTCGGGGTTCTCGCCGGACTCCGCCGCCTGGCCGCGGAAGGCCGGGACGCTCAGGGATATGTTGAAGCTCTTCGGCGGGGGCGTTGAGCTGACGACGCTGGCCGCCATCCCGAGCGGCAGTGGCCTGGGGACCTCGAGCATCATGGGCGCCGTCCTGATGGCCGTCATCCACAGGATGATCGGGCGGCGGCTTTCGCCGCAAGAGCTTTTCCACGGCGTGCTGCGTCTCGAACAGGAGCTGACGACGGGCGGCGGCTGGCAGGACCAGATCGGCGGGGCCGTTGGCGGCGTGAAGATGATCACCGCGGAGGCGGGGCTCATCCCGGACCCCAGGATCCATTTTGTCCCCCCGGACGTCCTTGACCCGGCGGCGAACGGCGGTCAGACGCTCCTCTATTACACGGGGATCCGGCGGCTGGCCAAAAACATCCTGCGCTTTGTCGTCGGCAAATACCTCGACCGCGATCGCGCGGCCATGAACACGCTACGGCAGCTCCACGCCTTTCCGCCCGCCATGGCAAGCGCCATGTCTGCGAAGGACATCCGGGCGTTCGGCGAACTTATCGATCTTGCCTGGAACCTGAACAAGGCCATCGACCCGGACTCGACGACGGACATGATCGAGGGGATCCTGGCGCGGATCAAACCGCAGATCCATGGGGCCAAACTGCTCGGCGCGGGCGGGGGAGGGTTCCTCCTCATCGTCTGCAGGTCGCGGGAGGACGCCGCGGCCGTTCGGACAACCCTCGAATCGGAACCTCCCAACGACCGGGCCCGGTTCTTCGACTTCGCGACGAGCTCCGAAGGCCTGACCGTCACCGTCTGTTAGTAGATCAATCGGAGTGAAACAATTCCTGCATAGGCGCCCACCATTCGCCTTTTGCGGCCGTTTCGACGGGTTGCTGGCAGGGGTCGGTGAGCTTCCACCATTCCCGCGTTTTGGGATCGGCGGCCATTTTAACCATATCGGCCGCGTAATCCAAGCCGACGTATTCGAAATAGCTGAATAGAAGCTCGTCCCGGAAGAAGATCGAGTAGTTCCGGATGTTGCATTCCCGGATCATCCGCAGGACCTCCGGCCAAACCGCGCGATGGAGCCGCCCGTATTCCTCGAACATCTCTGGCCTGACCCTGATCACTTGAGCGTATCTTGTCATGTTCGACTCCTGATATCCCCAATCATGAAGGATGATGAGACGATCCGAAAAGAACGGACTCGTGCGGAACGACCGCGGCAGTGTCCTATTGGATGTCCGGGAAGGCGGTCTCGAGGGACTCATAGACCCAGGCCGCCAGTTTTTCCTGGAAGTCAGCGACCTCGGCCGGCAGGGGCTTCGCTTTCTCCCATCCGGCGAGTCTCGCTCCGGCCCGCTCCAGGGCTTCGTCCTCGATCCTGAAAAGCTTCTTCAGGACGCCATCGCCTCCGTACGTTCTCAGCCGGTTGACGTTGACATATTGCTTCATCCGGCCGCGTTGATCGGGATAGAGGTAGCCCACGAGGCGCTTGGAAAAATCGTTGAGCGGCGCGGTCGCCGGGCCGGTCGTCACGGACGGGACCTTTCCGGCCTGCACCCATATCGGCACGGCGACAGAGGACACGGGCTGGCCCAATGAAACCCACATCGTCGCCAGGTGGGCTTTGTCCCTGGACGGGGCCGCATCGAAGACGATGACCGAGACGCTCGAGTTGCGGTTGATCGTATCGTTGGTGTTGATGTAGAGGGGCGAGGCCGGATCCTCGGGGAGCTCGCGTGTCAGGGGATAGGAGTGGAGCTTTTCATGAGTCAGGTCGCGCGAGGCCTCCTGCAGGATGAACTTCGCATCGATCCGGCCCTGGTCGAATCCGGATTGGATGATGTGCGAGATCCTCTCGAAACGGATATAACCTCCGCCCTGGAGATTGTCGGGCGACGTGAAGCCGTAGTTGGTCCGGACGAGGTACCCGAAGGGCGCGACACGGGGGTCCTTTGCGTCGAACTTGACGAAGTTCGAGGGCGACGTTTCAAAGAAACAGGCATTCCCCTCCGCGTCGATGACGCCGAAGTTCGCCGTCAGGTCAAGGGCCCCCCGGCTCCGCTCCAGCAATGCTTCGAAGTCAGCCACGTTCGCGCATTCCCCCAGCGCGCGCTTCATGAACCGGCCGTTGTCCGCCCCGTCCTTCCCCGGGAGCCCCTGGTCGTCGGTCTGGGAGTTCATGATGGCGAACCCCTCGGAGTTCAGGCCGCCCCAGGCTTCGTCACCCTTTTCGTCTCCCGCGTCGACCAGGGCGATGAACGCGTATTTCGGACCCTGGATGTAGAGCGTCTTGTTGTCGATCTTGTCCGTGTCGCGGTTCTTCCACATCAGCGCCCGCCCGTTCCGTGTCGCCTTGCCCGAAAGAACAGCCAGTGTGCAGCCGGCCGCGTCCGAGGCCCCGAGGATGAGGATCGACGCCCCGAGGAAAGCGGCGCCGAGACGGAAACGCTTTGTTATTCTCATGATATGCCCCTTCATTTTCAAAGTCATGTTTTAGAGCGGATTTCTTGGCCGCCCGGCGTCAACCGCAGGCGGACTGGAAGATACGAAAGAAATTCGTCCAGCAGAGTTTCTCGATGCTTTTTCGAGGGAGCTCCGCTTCGGCCAACCGGTCCCGGACGAGGCCGAGGCCCCGGCATCCCGTAACGCCTTCGGGGAGGTCAGGCACCCCGTCGAAGTCCGAGCCGAAGGCTACATGGTCGTCGCCGGCGACGGTCAGCATGTGGAAGACGTGCTCGAGGTAGCGGTCCAGCGGGACCCGGTAGGCTGCCATGGCCTTGCGGAAGCGCTCTCCCGTGGCCGTGAAGACCGCGAAATGCTTCGAGGGATCGGGGCCGGCCTTTTCCTCTTCCCTGTCGATCTCCGAGAACAGCTCTCCGAGCTTTTCGGAGGCCTTTGTGTAGCCCGCGTCGAGGAAGCCAGGATAGATGTTCACACCGACAAGGCCGCCGCCCGCAGCGATCTTCTTGATCAGCGGGTCCTTGAGGTTGCGGGGGACCGGACAGAGAGCGTGGGCGCAGGAATGGGACGCGACGATCGGCCGGCAGCTCTGCTCGACGACTTTCTCCACGGCCCGGTCGTGGGCGTGGGAGACGTCGATGATCATGCCGAGCTTGTTCATGGCCGCGACGACTTCCTCGCCGAAGCGCGTCAAGCCCTCGAAGGACGGGGTTTTGTCGCTGCAGGAAATGATCCAGTGGTTGCTCCGCGAGTGGACCAGGGTCAGGAGCCGGACACCCCGGGCATGGAATCTTTCGAGGTTCTTGAGATCGCCCTCCAGCGCGTCGCCGTTCTCCACGGCCAGGACGGCGGCGATCCTGCCCGAGGCACGGGCGGCAAGGGCTTCTTCGGAGTTGCGGCAGACGGTGATCTCCGCGCCGTGCGCGTCGATCTCCTTTTCCAGGGCGTCCAGCATCTTCGAGGCGAAATCGAACTTCCGGCCCTCCGGAAGGACGGGGGGGACGTAGCAGGCGAAGACCTGGAGGCCGATCCCGGCGTCTCTCATGGCGGGCAGGTTGACCTGAAGCTCGGGATCATCGAGCGTCCTTCCCGCAGCGAGTCCCATGGCCGTGTCGCAGTGCAGATCACACATGGGGATGGCGTGGTTCATAAGGCATTCCTCTCTGAGGCTTATATCCTATTTGGCCGCTCCTGTCAATTTGGATTTTAAGGGGGATATCAGCTATGTCTATGATATAAAATGATTTATTGTTCTGCCCGCCGTGTTCTGACGTCGTTACCTGATGTCATAGCGGATGAAAGCGACATAGGCGGCGGCGAAGAGGACCAGGCCGGAGGCCAGGAGGATGGCGAAAGCGGGGAGGACCGACCGGACGCGGCCATTCAACCCTTCTTCCGTATACCGGAACCTCGGAGCGTCGCTCATGTCCACGGCTGTGTTCCACACGTCCGCCGAGGGGTCCTTGCTTCTCAAGGATTCTATTTTCTTTGGCCGATAATCCTCGTTGAAGGCCCGTTCCCAGATGGCGGACAGCGCGTTGAAGTGCGTCAGGTTTCGCACTCCCGTCGAGGACAGATCCGTCGCCAAGTATGTGAGGCCGGCCAACGGCGAAAGCATGGAGATCCGAACAGAGAGCTCGGTTTGGGCCTCCTCCCGCCGGCGGAGGTCCCGCGCGATCACATCGGCTTTTTTCGCCTGGATGCGGTTGGCCTCGGCCCAGACCTTATCGATCTCCGCGGCCGCGGTTTGGTGGGCCTCGCGGTAGGCCGGGTCCTGGGCGACACGAAGCTTCGTTTCGGCCACCATCTTCCTCCCCAATTCGTCCCGTTCGACATCCTGGATCCGCTCGGTCTCCCGGGCGATCTTGATCCTTGACGGCGCCGGATTGATAAAGGAGGCGACGTAGGGGCTCAGGTTGGGGACGACCAGGACAAGGAGGACCCAGACGAAAAGCGAGGTCATGATGGAGGACGAACTCGACCGGTGGATCGACGACAGGAGAACACCGATGAGGTCAAAAACCGTGACATAGATCATCGAACCCAGGACGATCAGGCCGAGGGCTCCCCAATCCGGACCCGTCCATGCGACCCGCGGCTGGAGGAGAATGATGATCATTCCTGCTGTCAGGGACAGCAGGAACGGCCAGATGAGAGTCATCACCCCTCCCACGACCTTGGCCAGGATGACCTTCGAACGCGAGAGCCCGTTAGCCAACACCAGCTTCAGGGTCCCGTCCTCCTTCTCGCCGCAGACGGCGTCATAGGAAAAGATGAGAGCGATGAGACTCATGAGGATGGTGACGATGAATGTGAGGTCGATAAGCGGGAACATGACCGGCAGGGGATCGTCATCGAACTCCTCGATGTTGACGTCGGACGTCAAGCCCCGGATGAGTGTTTGGAAGGGGACGGGCGGCTGGGAGGGACGGAGGATGTTTCCGATCCGGTTGAAGTGGGCGTAGCTTTTCAGGTAGCGCTCGATCTCGACCTGCCGCCGGGCGTATTCGTCCTGTTTCTTCAGATAATCGCCGGTCAGGAGGAGGGCCGTGACCGTTACGACGGCGAAAAGGAGGACGAAACTCACCAGGAACCTGAACGAAAGGATGTTGTTCCTGATCTCTTTGGCGATGAGCGTCCTCAGCATGTCTCTTACCTCGCGTCGTATCTGGTGAAGGCCCGGAAAGCCAGAGCGAAGGAAATGATGTTGAAGAAAACGAGCCAGGCCGCATCGAAGAGGGCTCCTTGGGCAAATATCTCCGCGAGGGACCTCGGGACATAATGGAAGGCTGGATATTCCGCGCTCTTGTTCGATATCGCCCGGTTGGCGATGACTTTATCAATAATGGAGTTCTTGTACCGGACGACTTCCCGTTTCAGGCGGCTTTCCTCTCCGATCCCGGCGCCGGCGATCTCGCTGGCCGCGTCGAGGAACCCGGCCGCGGGGGAGACGCGGTTGATGTCCCTGGAGAGGCGGACCAGCCGCTCGAACTTGCCCCGATAATCCTCCTCCATCCGGTCGTTATCGTCGCTTATCGCCCTCATGTGGCCGGCCCAATCCCCGCCCTTGAGGCCCAGAAGGACCTCCCGCGTCCACGTTTGCCGGCGTTTTTCGCTCAAGGCGCGGACCGATGGGACGCTCACGAACTGCCTGGCCAGGAGAGTGCCGAGGTTGGGGATGACGAAGACGAGGAGAGTCCAGATAAAAAGGAGGACGACGATGGAACTCGACGACCGCCTGGTCAGGGTTGAAATCAGGATACCCAGGGTCAGGAAGAAGCTCATATAGATGAGTGACAACGCCAGGATGAGAGCCAGGCGGCCCAACCGGCCGGCCGAAAAATGGACGTTCGGATCGAGGAGAAGAAAGGCGGTTCCGAGGAGCGTCACCAGCAGGAATGGGACGGCCA
>Ga0315279_10010230_pt1 | contig 11052 bp, 9 predicted proteins | sample YL17G06_20_MG_FD_203694 | JGI IMG/M metagenome (GOLD analysis project Ga0315279, IMG submission 203694) | Sediment microbial communities from Yellowstone Lake, YNP, Wyoming, USA - YL17G06_20 | ecosystem: Environmental > Aquatic > Freshwater > Lake > Sediment | place: USA: Wyoming | collected...
CTGACCTTCTTCTGTTAGACCTCGGATTGCCAGACATGGATGGCCTAGACGTCATCCGCGAAGTGCGAGCCCAATCTAGCACGCCCATCGTAGTCCTCTCTGTCAGGGGAGGAGAACGGGACAAGGTCGCCGCTCTTGACCTCGGGGCGGACGACTATTTGACGAAGCCGTTCGGGGTTGAGGAGCTGCTGGCACGGATACGCGTCGCATTGCGACATGCTGCCCGGCCGGGGTCCGGCGCGGCCCCTCTATTCAAGAGCGGCGATCTGGAGGTTGACCTAGAGCGACGCCAGGTTCGTGTTGGCGGGAGGGAGGTCCGTCTGACGCCAATGGAATATGACCTCCTGAAGGCGTTCATCACCCACCCCGACAAACTTCTCACTGACCGGATGCTCCTCCAGCAGGTGTGGGGTCCAGAATACGGCTCCGAGGCCCACTACCTCCATGTCTATGTGGCAAGACTCCGAAAGAAGATCGAAGTGGACCCCCAGAAACCTCGTCACCTGCTGACGGAACCCGGCGTCGGCTACCGTCTGGTAAGCGAAGAATAGAGGCATTGTTGAGCCGATATTGAGCAGCCCAGACTGTGGGGTGCCAAAATGTCATCCGTATCTGGAGGGTTGATCCGCTGAGCAATTTGGTCTAGCCACGAGGCTGTGGGGTACCGTGTATAGGATCCCTCTCACCAGCACGTCCTGATTGACAATCCGATGCACCTGCTGCGCGGGCAGACTCTGTGTGACCAGATAAGGTTGTGCGACGGGAGGCGGGAAACGCGCAGTTCGTCCAACGAGGATTGGGCGACATCGTTTACTCACTAACTGCCGTCGAGAATCCTAGGACTGGGCAGCCGAGAGGGCTTCGCATGTAGTACTCTCGGTCGTCTGACTCGGCCGAGTTATTCAGGTCGACACCTAGGCGCCCCAGACCGCTGTAGCCGGAGAGTGTAGCCACGGCTCCAGTAGACACCTCTGCTCGCACGATGCAACAGAGAAGACATAATGTGCGATCCCCTGGGATTTCTATCGGCACATGCAGCGAGGCCCAGGACTGGAATGAAGGCCGCCGCTACCAGGAACAGAACTCGACCGCTTGAACCCTCCCCTCCTATGGCCCCGGCGGGCGGCTGGTCGTGACGGAGTAGGTGTTGCAGTCGGAGGTCAAGACCACCGTGCCATCCTGGTCGGTGCGGTAGACATTCGCTCCCACAGCGGCCAGCCTGTCTAGCGTCTGCTGGCTCGGGTGCCCGTAGGTGTTGTCAGCCCCGACGCTGATGACGGCGTCGGGGGGCGCCACTGCCTCGAGAAACGCGTGACTGGTGGATGTGCTGGAGCCGTGGTGGCCCACCTTGAGCACGTCGGAGTCCAGCGCCAGGCCCGCTGCTAACATGCTGGCCTCGCTGTTGCTGGTGGCGTCGCCCGTTAGTAGCACCGACACCTCACCGCAGGTGAGGCGAAAGACCACCGAGTCCTCATTCGAGTCGCCCGTGAGTTGAGACGTGGGATTCAGGACGGCAATGCCCAGCTCGTCCATCTGAGTCGTGTAGCCCCGCGTTGGCTCGCGAACGGTACGCCCTCGACGGCCACCGCTGCGGCGAACTTCTCGTAGGTCTGTGAGGCAGCAGTGTCGCCGTCGACCCAGATCTCGCTCGCCTGGTATCGGGCGAGGACATCGGGGAGGCCGCCGATGTGGTCTGGCGTGGGGGTGCGTGGCGACCAGCAGGTCGATGTCTCTTACCCCCTGGCCCTGCAAGTAGGCCAACACGTTCGTCGATGTGGGGCCGCCGTCCACCAGGATGTCCGTGTCGCCCTTGTCGATCAGTATGGCGTCTCCCTGACCCACGTCGATGAAGTGCACGGTCAGGACCTCCGGCGTCAGGGACGGTGACGGCGCCGCTAAGGTCGGTCGTTTCTCTGGGGTAGCCTCTAAGGTAGGCGTCACTTCAGGCCTGGGCGTAATGGTCAGGGTGCCCCTTGACGTGGGAGTTGCTCTTGGGGTGGCGGTTAGGGTGATGGTGGGGGAGGACGTCCCAGCCCCTTCGTCCCCCTGGCAGGCAAGGGCCAAGAGAACCAGGCTGCCGGTCAGTAGAGCAGTAGCGAGGGGTCTCATTTGTGCGCGACACCCCTACCTGAGCCACCGCCTCTTGGCGTATACCAGCGCTGTGGCCAGTGTCAATAGGGGGCGGACTATCCAGTTATCCGCTCGATTCCATATCTGTGGTGTCTCTGGCAGGACTCGAACCTGCAACCGGCTGCCTAGAAGGCTCGCGCCGTAGGCGCTGTAGCCGTGATATAGGGGGGCCGAGCGAAACGCCTTCAGTTGTCATCTGGACAACGGGTGGGACAGCGTCACTTGATGAGCAGGGGTGACCCGATCGTGGGGCAGCCTTAGAGGATCTTGCTCAAGAAGAGCTTGGTACGTTCGTGGCGGGGATTCTTGAAGAACTGCTCGGGATGGCCCTCTTCAATGATGACGCCTTCATCCATCAGCATCATGCGGTCGGCCACCTCGCGGGCGAAGCCCATCTCGTGGGTGACCACGATCATGGTCATTCCCTCCTGTGCCAGCGACTTCATCACCTCCAGCACCTCGCCCACCAGCTCCGGGTCCAGGGCCGATGTGGGCTCGTCGAAGAGCATCACCTTGGGCTCCATGGCCAGGGCGCGGGCGATGGCCACTCGCTGCTGCTGGCCCCCTGAGAGCTGGGCCGGATAGGCGTCGAACTTGTCGCCCAGGCCCACCTTTATCAGCATCGCTCGGCCGGCTTCCAGGGCCTGGGAGCGCCCCAACTTCCGCACGTGGGTGGGCGCATCGATGACATTGCCCAAGGCTGTTAGGTGGGGGAATAGGTTGAACCGCTGGAAAACCATGCCGATGGAGGCGCGCATCCGGGCCACCTCCCGCTCACTCTTCTCCAGGAACTTCCCCTTGGCCTCCCGATAGCCCACGGGCTGGCCGTCCACGTAGATGCGCCCCTGATCCACTCTTTCCAGGTGGTTGATGCAGCGCAGCAGCGTCGACTTGCCGGAGCCGCTGGGCCCGGCCATCACGACCACCTCGCCCTTGCCCACGTCGAAGCTGACGCCCCGCAAGACCTCCAGCCTGCCGAAGCGCTTGTGCACGTCCTGGCAGCGGATCATGGGCAAGATGCCATATGTCTGCATGGTCGATCAGCGAAGCCGCGTGCGGGCAGCCCCAAATGCCTCCGTCATCCGTCCGAACAGGGTCGGCGGCCGCTCCCGCAGCCCGACAGCCAGGCGGGATTCCAGCTCCGCCTGCATCAGACTGAATACCGTCGTCATTACAAGATACCAGATGGAAGCCACAACGAGCAGCTCCATGAACTTGAAGTTGGTCGAGTAGATGGAGCGGGCGGCGTTCGTCAGCTCCACCAGGGCGATGGCGAAGCACAGAGACGAGTTCTTGAGCATAGCGATGAATTCGTTACCTGTGGGCGGGATGATGACCCGCAACGCCTGCGGCAGGATGATGCGCCGCATGGCCTTGGCGTAGGTCATGCCTAGAGACTTGGCCGCATCCATCTGCCCTGCCTCCACCGACTCGATGCCGGCGCGCACGATCTCCGTCATGTAGGCCCCTTCGTTCACCCCCAGCGCGAAGATGGCCACCCGAAAGGACGAAAGCGCGTCCGTGACGTCCGGATTGTCGAAGAGCTCCGGCACCCCGTTGTACCAGAAGAGGAGCTGGATCAGGAGGGGCGTGCCGCGAAAGAACCAGACGTAGAGGTTGGCCGGAACGTTCAGCAGTGGGTTCTTGGACATGCGCATCAGAGCGGAGGCTATCCCCAAGGTGACGCCCAGCGCCTGCGCTGCTATCGCCACGATGATTGTGCGCTGTGCCCCCTCCAGAATGACCGAGCTGAAAAGGAACCTCCAGACGATATTTGGATCAAAGTCGAGGGACGGAAGGGGGATTGACATGGCGGCAGCCTCCTCTTGGGGCCTGTCTCCGGTCTTTGCTCATCACCGCTAGACTAGCAGAAGCCCCCGTGGACAGCGACATGAGCGCCAGGGAGCTTCGCCAGTGGCGTGCGAGGCTTAAGGGGACCGAGAGGGGTGTCCTGTCCTGCTATTCGATGGCGCCGCCCTCGAGGCCCCAGTTCTTGAGGATTTGTTCGTACTTCCCGTTCGCTATCAGCGTCTGGAGAGCGTCCTCGATGGCCGCCTTCAGCTGCGTGGACTCCTTGCGGACGCCGATGCCGTAGGGGGCCGCCTCGATGGCCAGGCCCAAGGCCTCCAGCTTCCCCTCCGACAGGCGGGCGTCGTTGGCCACCACCGGGGAGTCGGCTATCACAGCGTCGGCGCGGCCGATTCGAAGCTGCTCCACCGCCAGGGGGTTTTGGTCGAAGGTGAGAACCTTGATTTCCGGCTTTCCCGCCGCCTTGAGCTGCTCATTGGCCGCCTGCAGCTGGTCCACCTGGATGGTTGCGACCTGCACGCCCACAGTGAGGCCAGAGAGATCCTCGACGGCCTTGATGTTCTTGGGGTTGCCTTTGGCCACCAGGATATCGGTGCCGGCGTTGAAGTAGGGGACGAAGTCGATCTCCTTCTGACGCTTCTCCGTAACAGTCATCGCCGACATGAGGATGTCGAAGCGGCTGACGTTCAGGGCGTCGACGATGCCGTCGAAGCCGGTGTTGACGAACTCGGTGCGCACCCCCAGCTCCTCAGCCAGGGCGTTGGCCAGGTCGATGTCCAGACCCTGGGGAGTCGTCGTCCCCTCTTTAAAGAACTCGATAGGCGCGTAGGCGATGTCCGAGCCCACCTGGAGCACCCCGTCCGCCAGCTCGGGTACTCCCGCCGCTGTGGTGCCCGCCGGCGTTGCCGCAGGAGTGCCCGTGCGGGCGGGAGTAGCTGTAGGCGTCCCCTCCTTTTCCTCCCCACCCCCGCAGGCTGTGAAAAGCATCAGCAGCACCGCGGCCGCCGCCACCAACCAGACCAACCGGAAGCATCGTCCGAAACGCATAGCATACCTCCTTGTGCTTGCCCGCCAAGAGCCAAGATTGATCCAATAATAGCCGCAAGGAGGCGCTTGTCAATCAGGCCGCATGAGCAGACACCTGCCAGCCGGTCTTGAGTTGAATTCCTTGAGGTTGAGACTACCCAGGAAGGACATCAAACATCGTACCCCTCCTAGCGCCGCCGGGCTGATTTCTTAGGGTTTGCGCAGCAACAACCCTGACCACAGGCGGCGGGGGCAGGGTTACGTGACCAAGAGGCCTATTTCGGAATACAAGAACCTTCTATTCGAGGATGGGGGCGTTGTGGCCAGGCAATTTGAGGGGCGCTGTGGCCCGTGTCAAGAGGCACGGATGTCCGGATATCCGCGTTTCTTGCGCTCTCACCCCGCTGTCCAAAGACTCGCCACGACAACTGGCAAGTACCAGCGGCCCAGCCAAGCCTGGCACCAGCCGGCAAACGGCGCGACGCATCGCAGCTCCAGCCCCCGGCGCTGTCCTGTCGATGTTCTGCGCTCTCGAGCGCTCCCATGCTAAACGAAGGTGCCAGGGCCTGCAAGGGAAGCAGCCGCCCTATCCTCACGATGGGAACAGAGCGTGGTCTTGAGTTGGCGGCAGAGGGTGCATTCTCCCGTCTTCTCTTTCTGCCAGAGCCTCGCTTCCCTCGGATGCACGACCCCGCCTAAGTCGGCCGCCTCCTGAGCCTTGACCGTTCAGGATCGTTGCAGGAAGATGAAAGCCACGCAGCCCGAGTGTCGAAGAGACCTGGAAAGGGGGGCAACATGCCCGAGCGGACTTACAAGCTCATCGAAATCGTAGGCGTATCCGAAGAGAGTATCGCTCAGGCTATACGTAACGGCGTCAGCCGCGCTGCCGAGACCCTCAAGGGATTGGACTGGTTCGAGGTGACGGAAATCCGCGGCCTCATTAAAGAGGGAAAGGTCGACACCTTCCAGGTGAAGATGAAGATCGGCTTCCGTGTTATGAGGCCCGAGGAGATGGCCTAAGCCCGCTAAGTTCTTCCCTGGCGCTGGGCGCGCCGCGCGTCTATAGCCCAGAGGAGTGACTAGCCCGTTAGCTCCTTGGCGAAAGCCAAGTCCCCCTCCGGCTCGTATCCCATGACGCCGCAAAGGGCTAGGCTGGATGTATTACCCTCACTTACCAAGGCATAGATCCGTCGGGCCGGGGCTCTTGCCGAGCGGCACGGGGGCTAGGCGCAGGGCTGGCAAGTCTTCAGCGAACCCGAGGCCTGGTTCCGAGCAAGCGGCGTTGCCTTTCTGGTCCGTATTGTGGCGTTGGCTCGAGGGCGCATCCAAGAACCTAGCCCAGCAAGAAGCCCTCTTCGCCGGTTGGAACTGTGACCAGGCTGAGATCGTTGGCAAAAGGAGGACGTCGTGCTCGGAGAAAGGGTCAGGCACTATTAAGGGAAGAATACAGATTTGAACATCTTGAAGCACTACAGTAACGGTAAAGCCGCCTAGCAGTCGCTAGACGGCTTCAGTAAATAGAACATCAGGTGTTACTGGCTCCCCGCATTGGCGCCACAGAGCGTATTGCGAGACGTCTTTGCGGTCAAGCTCCCGAGCCTCATGCAGCGCACTACTTGGCGAGCCCGCGAGCGCGCCCGGCAGGGACGGGAGGCCGTCGCAGCGGAATGGAGGGCCCTTTTGGGCAACGATCTGGGGCGCAATCGCGCTGAGCTAGCGCGAAGATTGGGGCTGTCACGCGCTAGAGTCACGCGGGCGCTCGGACCCGCGTCCGGCCGAGTCTGATCGTTGGAAGCCGCTCCGCGAGCAGCCTCATAACCTCATCCGGATGGCCCCAAAGGTGCTCCCTGTCAACCAGCACATAGTTATGCATGTCGCCAAGCGACATGACCGTGGATGAGAATGGGGGCGGACGCGCCGGCGGAGCGAAGGTCGCGCACACTATGGTGCCTGGAGCCCGAGACATAGTTGGACCTGGGCGCCCACGGGGATGACCGTCTGTTGCCCCCATTGGGAGAGCACGCGAGGCAGTATCTGAAAGGAAGGGCGCCCTCCCGGCCGTCACATCCAGCAAGGAGGAGGCGCTGATGGAAGTCCTGCACGCTCGCTGTTGCGGGCTGGACGTGCACAAGAAGACGGTGGTGGCGTGTCTGTTGACGCTGAGGTTAGGTGGTCAGGCAGTGCGTGAGGTGCGTACGTATGGGACCACGACGGGCGAGCTGCTGGCGTTAATGGACTGGTTGGTTGCCAACGGCTGCACACACGTGGCGATGGAGAGCACGGGGTCCTACTGGAAGCCCATGTACAACCTCATGGAGAGCACCTTCGAGCTGCTGGTGGTGAACGCGCACCATCTGAAGGCGGTGCCTGGGCGAAAGACGGACGTGCGAGACTCGGAGTGGATCGCGGACCTTCTGCAGCACGGTCTCATCCGACCCAGCTTCATCCCTTCCCGTCCCGAGCGCGAGCTACGCGAGCTCACACGCTACCGCACGACGCTCGTTCGGGAGCGAGCGTCGGAGGTGAACCGCATCCAGAAGGTGCTGGAGGGGGCGAACATCAAGCTCGCCTCTGTGGCGAGCAGCGTGGTCGGAGTGTCGGGGAGGGCAATGCTGTCCGCCATGGTGGCAGGGGTGGTCGATGCCGAGGCCATCGCCGAGATGGCCCGAGGTAAGCTGCGGAACAAAATCGGGGCCCTGAAGGAGGCTCTCGAGAGAAGACTTGGGCCTCACCAACGCTTCCTGCTCGCGGCCCAGTTGCGCCACGTCGATGAACTCGGCAAGCTCATTGACGAGGTTAGCGCCGAGATCGAGGAGCGGCTTCGGCCTTTCGAAGAAGATCTGGCGCGGCTGACGACCATCCCGGGCGTTGGCCGTCGGACTGCGGAGACCCTGCTCAGCGAACTGGGCACGGATATCGGACGCTTCCCCTCCGCTCGTCACCTCGCCTCATGGGCTGGCATCTGCCCTGGCAACCATGAGAGCGCCGGGAAGTCGGGAACAGGACGGACGCGAAAAGGCAGTCCGTGGTTGCGCAGCGCCCTGGTCGAAGCCGCTCGGGCTGCTGCGCGCAGCCGTACCTACCTGGGTGCTCAATATCATCGCATCGCAGCACGCCGTGGTGGGAACAGAGCCGCGGTCACCGTGGCCCACAGCATCCTCGTCATCGTGTACCACATGCTGAGCACCCGGCGCGATTACCATGATCTTGGAGGCAACTATTTCGATGAACGACACCGCGAACAGGTCAGTCGCCGCCTCACCCGTCGCCTGGAGGCGCTCGGTTACAGCGTCTCCCTTTCACCGGCCGCCTAGCAAGGACTCGCATTTTCGAGGCAGTGTGCGGTCATTTGGAAGGGAGGGGCCTCCAAGGGCTCAGCCAATCAAGAGGGAGTATCTTTACGCCCGAAGCTGTGCGCCCCCACCCCCTCGCTGCCACAAACGGGACGATGGCTTCGCCCAGCTACCTGAGCCACCGCCTCCTGGCTTATACCATGCGCCTGCGGTGAGCGCTTAGCAATAGGCCACGTACGCGTTATTATGATTAATGCCGCGTATCGGACTGTTGGCGGCGCTGGCGGTGATGGTGCCGCCGGGAGTGGTGATCTTCCGCGCCCTCGATTTGACAATCGTTGCTTGACAGGCCATTATCTGGTCATCCTCGGCCTGTAGCGACGGAGAGAACGAACACGCATGAACACCGTAGATATGACCATCAACCGCGGCTACTGGCGAGCGCGCATCATCATTGCTCTCCTCGTGCTGGTGGCGACTGGAGTCGGCGCCTTCTTCGCCTACAGTGCTTGGTTCGCCGACAACGGTTCGGAGAGTAAGACCTTCAATACGCACAGGGTAGGTACGGCAACCATCCGCTCCACAGCGACGATGTCCGCCGTGGCGGAAGCGGTGGACAACACGGTGCTTAGCTTCGGCATCGCCGGGAGGGTGAAGTCGGTGGAGGTGACCCTAGGCGACGAAGTGAAGGCGGACCAGCGGCTGGCCAGCCTCGAATCCGACGATCTGGAGAACGCCCTGGCCAGTGCCGAGGCGAACCTGGCTTCAGCCCGCATCCGCCTCCAGCAGATGCAAAGCGACGCCACCGCCGCCGACATCGCCAATGCGGATAAGGCCGTGGCCAGTGCCCAGGCCGCCCTGGACAAGGCCCTGAACGACCAGCAGGACCTGCTGGATGGCGCCAGCGAGGCGGAACTGGCTGCCGCCGACGAGGCGGTAAAGAGCGCCCAATCAGCGCTGGCAGCGGCCCAAGACAATCTGCGCAAGCTGGAAGAGGGCCCCTCGGAGGCGGAGGTGGCGGCCGTCCAGTCCAAGGTGGACACGGCCAGCGCCAGCTTGACCTCAGCCCAGGCAGCGGAGCAGGCAGCCATTCGCAACGTGGACACTGTCAAGGCCGCCCTCCGGGGTGCCGCCACCAGCTACTGCGACACCGACGACCACCTCCTCGAAATCTGCGAGGACTTTCGCATCCCCTTGACGACAACGGAGGTGCGCACGCTGAGCAACTCCATCGCGCCGGACGCCGATCCGGAGCCCGGCCCGGCCCTCATTAAGGCCACCACCGCTCTCATCGACGCCAACACCGCCTACGAGAGCGCCTTGGACGCGCGCGACGAGGCGAAGGCCAGCGTGGATGCCGCCCAGTCCGCCCTGACGGCGGCCCAGGCGGCCCTGGACGACCTGACGGCGGCCCCCGACCCGTCCGACATAGCCACAGCGCACGCAGCGGTGACGGCCGCCGAACAGGCTCTGACGGCGGCCCGGCTGAAGCAGGATGAACTGCTCCGCGGCCCCACAGCCTCGGACATCGCCAACGCCCAGGGGGCGGTGGACAGCGCACGGGCGAGCTTGACGGCAGCCATCGCCGCCCGCGATGACCTGCTGGCCGGACCCGATCAGGAGGACATCGACCTGCAGTTGCAGCAGGTGAGGCTGGCAGAGCTGGCGGTGGAGAAGGCGCGGAAGAACCTGGAGGACGCCACCTTGACGGCCCCCTTCGATGGCACGGCGGCGGCCATCGCCATCCATGTGGGCGACGTCGTCACCCCCAACACGCCCGCCATCACCATCCTTACCCCCAACGCCCTGCGGCTCAAGCTTACCCTGGGCGAGACGGACCTACCGGCGGCCAAGGTGGGTCAGACCGGGCTTATCATCTTCGACGCGATCCAGGGCGTGGCCTACCCGCTGAAGATCACCTCCATCGGCCTGGCCCCGGAGACGCAGCAAGGGGTGGTCACCTACACTGCCCTGGCCGACCTCACCCGCCTGAACGAGGGCGGCGAGGATGTCCGGCCAGCACCGGGCATGAACGGAGCGGCGGTCGTCACCACCGAGGAGAAGGCCAACGTCTTGGCCGTGCCCAACCAAGCCATCCGGGAGCGGGGGGATAACCAGGTGGTGGATGTGCTGGTGGACGGCAAGCCAGAGATCAGAGTCATCCGCACCGGCAGCAGCGACGCCAACAACACGGAGGTCACCAGCGGCCTCCAGGCCGGCGACTTGGTGATCCTGCCAGGAGCCGCTCGGACCACGGCGGAAGAGTCAACGCCGGTGGGCGAAGAGGAGGAGATCCCCGGCGGCATCCGCTAGCGTCACACCATCGCCATGATCAGGCTGAAGGGAATCACCAAGGTCTACCGGGCAGGGGACGTGCTCGTGCCGGCGCTGCGGGGTATCGACCTCCACATCCAGCAGGGCGAGTTCGTGGCCATCATGGGCCACTCGGGGTCTGGCAAGTCGACTCTCATGAACATCCTGGGCTGCCTGGACCGGCCCAGCGGTGGCATCTACGAACTGGAAGGGCTGGACGTGAGCACCCTGGGCGAGGAGCGGCTGGCTGCTATCCGCAACCACAAGGTCGGCTTCGTTTTTCAGAGCTTCAATCTGCTGCCCCGCATCTCGGCCATCGAGCAGGTGGAGTTGCCTCTTCTCTACCGCCGCGCCAACAACCGCCGCCGCCTGGCAATCCAGGCTTTGGCGGATGTGGGTCTGAGCAGCCGCATCGGCCACCGCCCCACCCAGCTTTCGGGCGGCGAGCAGCAGCGGGTGGCCATCGCCCGCGCCCTGGTGG
>Ga0315279_10010231_pt1 | contig 11051 bp, 9 predicted proteins | sample YL17G06_20_MG_FD_203694 | JGI IMG/M metagenome (GOLD analysis project Ga0315279, IMG submission 203694) | Sediment microbial communities from Yellowstone Lake, YNP, Wyoming, USA - YL17G06_20 | ecosystem: Environmental > Aquatic > Freshwater > Lake > Sediment | place: USA: Wyoming | collected...
CTAATCGAGAAGGATCTCATTCTTCATCAGATACTGGCGGGCTTGTCGCAAGATAATTTCTTCGCTGAGAACTTCCTCTTCAAGGGCGGCACATGCCTCATCAAATGCTACTTCGGCTACATGAGACATTCCGGATTTATTTTCACCTGGGCCCTAGGCGCCAAACAAACATCAGAGTAATGATAGTTATGAGAACTTGAAAAGCATTAGGTAAGCGAGGTATTTGGATGGCTTCGAACTCACTCTTTTTCGAGATGAGACCGAATTCTCTCATTTGCATTCGGGAATTGAGCTGGCACTGGTACATTTTGCAAACCAATCGCATCGAAGCTTACGAGCAGCCATTGGCCCTTTGTAAACCGTAGGGCTCTGTTGAGGACCTCGTCAGTCGCTCCGAATGCCTCTGCCATTGTGTCCCGGTCGTATTTTCTAGGAAGCTTCGAGGCCAAGTATGTATGTGGTTGACCAAGAATCTTCGTATCAAGATATGCGACACGTTGAGTTGCGATCCCTAAGCCCATCCCGAACTTGCGACCTCTCCTCGCAAGAACCTCGGCAGCGGCTCGTGACAGAAGATAGTTCTCTTCGTTCCTTTCCCTAGGAATGAACTCGTCTGCCTCATCATAAATGAAAAGTGCAAGAGGCCTATTGCGGCCTTCTCGTCGTCGCCTTGAAAATAGTCTGTTGATTAAACGAGCCGAGAAGTTTCTTAGGTCATCGTCCCTGTCACATTGAACAATCAAAAGGGCCGGTCTGTTGTCGTCCTGACTCAGTGCGTCAAATACCTCACGCTCAGTTAGTCGCGCCCTTTCAGGTGGTCTACCTCGATCCGAGGGAAGCATACCCCTCAGTGTTCCTACCATCGCGAAGACAACATCGGTGGCGGTTGGACTCATCTTGATCATTTCTGCCGGTCTATTGACGCCATCAACACCGATGGCCGTACGCGTGGAAGGGAATTCTCCTCGTTGAGAAGACTTTCTCCGACTCATTACGTCGTAAAATCTCAGGAAGGCGACGGTTGGCATTTGATCGAACTCAAGGATGGAAAATGGATATGCGATTGTAAAGCCAATGGGGCAACATGCCCTCATGTATACGCAACCCGGTTCCATCGATACGCGTCAAAGGAAAGTGGAGAACAACAGGACGAAGCCCATCTCAAATGCAGATATTGCGGCTCAATAGATGTCGCGGGATGCGGATTCAGGCACGGCGCACGAGGAATCGCACGACGATATTTCTGTCGAGATTGTCAGAGGAAATTCTCAATCCCGTACGTGCAGTCAAGCCCAGAGAACAGGCCTAACGAACTAGCATGGCTCATAAATGAAGTTGGAATGCTCATCACAAGACTCACTCGGTTGATTTCGCAACTAAACGCAAAACTGGACTCAGTCGAGACCGAACCTCTTTCGCAAAATGCCAGTTAGAAGAAAATCTAAGAGATATCAACTCTTTTGATTAGGGATACACTCCACATGAGGAGAAAGCTTCATCGAAATTGGTGGGAGTTCGTGCCAAGATAGGTCACCAGACGGTTTTCGACAAGCTAGCCTGTCATATGCCGACTTGACAAGACTCCTACGAGAGCCCTCTTACAGAACGGTACAAGTCTTCCCAAGAGTCAACTCGGATTACATTGTTTGGTAGGTCTCTCGAAGTGTTATACGGCTGTTTCAGTAAGAACACGATATCGCAAACATACGCGAGTTTCGAGGCTTTGTCAGAGTCATCTTCTACGAAGAAACGGATCTTCTTTTTTCGACTGATATAGAAACGGTTCTTCACCTCAGCCTTAGGGTCCGAGAGATAATCACTGCCGGGTTCTATTGTAATGTGATCGTAACGAAACACGTTTTTCTCCAGCCAGCACCTCGTAATCACCTCGAGCGGACTTAGACCAAGTCTCCATTTACCATGCTCTAGGCGCACGCGTGTGACAAAGCGAAAGACACCTCTTAGGCAACGCAGCCTGGAAAGCCTCGGTGGAGAATACGGGTATTTGCTGAGCATATCGTTCGCAGCTTTGATCCATGCTCTATAGGCTTCTTTATCGACTTGTGCTGGCCACGGCCGATACGTGAAGATGTAAGTCTTCAACCTGAACGCGTTTCGCATCCTTCCTAGTTCTTCAGAGGCAGTGGGTAGCGCTGGCATATCTGTCCAGTATCGGGGATCGTTGAACACTTGCTTCTCATTAGCCCGCGATATACCTAGTCTAGGGTTCTCGTGAACTGGAATGACTTTTATCGCGTTAGGTTTCAGCCTAATGTGACAATTTTCCCACAATAATTTGCAGAAGTGTTCTCTATGGCAGTTTAGAACTCCATCGATGTCAACTCCAAGAGAATAGGATCTGAGATATGCATGTTCTCTGTAACGCGAATAGAGGAAATATGAAATTGGGTGTAAGATTAGGAATGCAAGAAAGGCGAGTATGACGAACAATAGGTAGTGGGGCAATTGAACGATGCTACTGAGTGAAAGGTGAGACTGAGACAGTTCGCCTAACCGTGGCATGACGATTGCTAAACCAAAATAAAAGGCGTCAAAGCATGCGAAAGCAAGGATGACGGGCATGAAGTACGCCTTCTCCGTATAACTTGGTAGCAACGGCGATTGCGGCAAAACTCGCGTTCGGAGTGCCGTATCGATGTCAATCTCACCTCTATCATAGAAGTACTTGCGAATGCCGTTGACTGTGCGAGCATACAAGAGAACATCCATCCTCAGGTTAACGATGTATAGCAACACGAGGAACCCAACCAACGCGACTATGAGGAATGTGACCGAGAAAATTGGCCAAAACGTGAAGAGCGTTTGTAATGAGAGGGGAAGATACTGCGCAGATGTGAACCCGATTAGCACTCCTAGCAAGGTAATCGGTAGTGCGGCGATTAGAAGGTAGTATCTGAAGAAGGCCGATATTGCCCCTATCGTTCTAAAGTGTGCTTCAGCGATGTTCTGATACTCTGCCAGCAGGTAGCGCTCAAAACTATTTTGCCCATTGTTGCCGTTCATTCACAGACCCCGGGAATAGACCAGTTATCTCTTGGCTAGATGTCATATCTTTAGAGTATTTTAGAAATTCGTTGTCCATGAAATCCTGAGCTATCCCCCCACATCTGTCCCTCAATAGATAGATTGGGAAAGAGTGTGGGAGTTGTGGTGATGGATAGCGTCGAGAAGAGAAGGCGATGGATGATTCGTAGAAGACTTGATGGTTGGAAGATCCCAGAGATAGCCGAAGCGTTACGGGTGAGCGAGAAGACTGTTGATCGCTGGTGTAACGTCTATAGGAAATATGGGCGGGAGGGGCTGCGCGTCAAGTCGAGGGCACCTCACAGCTTCTACAGGACTCCGCAAGGCACTGTTGATCGAGTTCTGAGGCTGAGAATAGAGAGGAATTGGGGTCCATGTAAGATCGAAGGCTGCCTCAAGAATTATGGAGGTGAAGGCGTAGTCACGGTTGGTCACAACGCTATCCATCGAATCCTCATCGGGGCCGGGTTGAACAATCCGATCGAGATGCCGAGGAAGGTTTGGGGCAAGCGTAGATTCGAAAGGCCACGGAGCAACAATCTGTGGCAGGGAGGCTTCAAACTGACTGAGGAGGATGAGTGGATGATGAGCTACTTGGACGATCACAGCCGGTTCGTTCCAGGCAGCGAGATCAATCATGACCCTACAGGCGAACATGCAATCCATCTACTGGAGGATTGTATTCATGAATACGGCAAGCCAGATCAGATACTGACTGATCAGGGAACACAGTTCCACCCAGCACGCGGAGACCTATCTGCCTTCACAGAGTTCTGCACTGGAAACGGCATAGAGCATATCATGGCAAGTGTACGGAGGCTTTCAACGATCGGGAAGATAGAAGCCTTCCATAAGGCATACGAAAGCGAAGCCTGGATGTTCAAAACCCACTAGGAGTTCATTCGCTACTGGAATTATCAGCGGCCTCGTCAAGGAATAGGCTATCTGTATCCAGCAGACGCATACTTCAAGCATTTCAAGAAAGGGACACATGTTGGGGGATAGAACACAGCTCGACGAACATCGAAAGACTAAGAAGGCTTAGGCGTCCAATTTCTGTATTGGAGCCTTCTCTGTTGGTCGTATGCGTCGGCGTAGCGACCTGGCATGGACGGGTACGGAGGTAGTTGACCTATGACTTACTCTATCTCCTCAGACGAAGTAAAGATCCTAAGGGACCTATTGTTACGCGTCGTTGATGACGTTCAGAAAAGTATCCTGCTGAACGATGCGGGATGGGTGAATGTTGATCCGTCTTTGGTAAGAAACTTGTGCGAGATCGGGCTTTGCAACTCCGACGAGCGAGGAGTGCGTGTGTCTCCAGCTATAGTGTCCCACAGCGATCTACAACCTCGATTAGATGAGGAGGGACAATATCTATTCTCAATTTTCCAGGACATCATGAGCGCCTCTGAGCTGAAACAAATATTGGACAAGATCGTGGACCAATCAGGTCCCTACGCTTTCTCCGTTGGATTAGAACGGATGCTCCAGAACTCTGAATTTCCTATAGCTCCCGAACGAGCCCTACAATACTGCATAGCACCAGACGAGTGGCAAACGCAAGTAGCTGCCGCAATTCCAGAACTAGCCATAACGGTTGCCAAGCGATTTTGGAATGTCAAATCATGGGACGTTGTCTTGAGCCGATTGAAGACATTGAATCTACCAACTCCTGATATCAAAGACCTGGAATCTGAGCAATTTGAGAAAGTAAAGGGCGTTCTTGAGTGGAATACAGTTATCGAAAACATGGGCGAAGAACCTGCAAAGGCGTTGGGGCTGGTCTGGTATGCAGATTACCTAGTTGGGATTAGGGGAATTCAGGCGCCAGAAGGCATTGCGCTTGTACAGAAGAGGGCTTGGTCGATTATAGAGAATACCCTTGACAAGACCAGTGCGGAAATCAAAAAGGAAATCGATGATATGATTGAGAAGATCGACGCGGCGACGAGAGAAAAAGATCAAGAATACTCCACCCGTCCGATCGCCAGCTGGGTAGACATATTACGGTTGCCGTGATAATCATGAGTATTCGAGTTCCGGTCGATAGGTGGAATCGTCCGCGGGCGGACATTCTAAGCGAGCGTAACTACAAATCAGGACAGCCCCCGTTCGATCCTTTTCCCACGGTGACGAGCGTACTAAACGCAGCACTTTGTCCAGTTGCTATTCTTCATGACATGCTGCATGGAAATGATTCCGCCTTGATATCCAGAGAGGAGAGCTTTGGAGGTGGCAACCTCTTTCAGAATTTTATCGCATTCTTGAAACCTGCAATGGCAGATGGACGAATCCCGGCGGACACTCAATATATGCGCTTTGAATTCGATCAGTTTGCTAGAAGTGCCCCTGACGCGGCCAGAGAAAAATGTTGGAGATTCTATCTTGACCGTTGGTGCAATAGAAAATTAGAGGAGCTATCTAGAATTAATCCCAATAGCAATTTCTTTGAAGTTTCTGTCTCAAACAGCTATACTAAGTTTGGGCTAAGAGACGCTGGAATCCGCACCTACCCTCTCCGCGGAAGAATAGATGAGATCGATTTCGCGAATCATAAGCTGATTGAACGAACAATCAAAGGAATGCCCGCGGATGACCACCCACCTCGCTTGAAGGATTATCAAACGTGGCTGCTTTGGAAAATTCTGTCCTCTGTTCCGAGGTCCGAGTTTCCAGCGTTCTGGAGAGATGTGGATTTTGCAGGTTTCACTCTAACAGTTGAGACGCCATATCGAGATTTTGAGGTCGAAAAGGAAAACGCCAGTTTCGAAGAGCTTACCCACAGCGCGTATTCGTGGATTTCAGATTTGGCAAAGGGGGGTAGATCTGAGTGGGAAGCATATGCTGGCAGATCCTGCACTTTTGGCAACAAAATGACTGATTGTGGTCTGTTCGGAACATGCTACAGACGAAGACCTTTGTTCCCAACTACGCGAAGCGAAATTCACCGCGAATTTAGAAACATCTACAGACCACTCTGCTGGCAACTAATGTGGGATCATCACTTACTCGAGTACCAAAAACTCGAACTCGAAGCTGACGAATTAGAGACTCTTGGGTATGTGTCAAGAGGAAAAATCGTATCTTTCCACGGACGCGAGATTGAACTTGAGCTTGATAGCAAGCAAGCTCAACCAATACTGGACCAGCAAATTTCTGGCGAAAGTAATAGCTATGTTATTGTGGTTGGCACGTTCCACATCGGCTTTGAATTAGAGGCGAGTTTCCTTCGAAGCACTAATGACAGATACGTTATGGAGACACCTCAGAGAAGACTCCCACAGACAGGTGTTGCCTTGATAATTCCTTCTGATTCGTCGGTGCTGAGACAGAAACCCTGGTTTCTTTCGCGAAATGTTCAGCGCGATGTATTCGCTTTAGAATCTTGGGGGTTTCAATTGCCGGATCGGGCAGCAACCCACTCCGTAATCCAATTCATGGAAAGCCTCTTTGGAGTGAAGGTTCTTAGAAGGGAGAGAAGTGCCAGAGACTAGTAATCCATCGGATATAGTTTCGACATTCGATAAAGAGCAGAAGCGTGCTTTGAGTGCAATCTTGGATCGGTGCCTAAGTACTGATGAGTTCGTTTTTCCCATTATTGATGGTCCTCCGGGAACAGGAAAGACCACCCTCGGAGCTGCAAGTGTAAGAGAACTCTTACGTGAGGATCCAAAATCTCAGGTGCTCTACATGTGTTATACTAACTTCGCCGCCGAAAGAGCACGAGAATCCCTAAGAAAGTTAGGTTTACGCGCAGATCAAGTGATCAGATTAACTCCAAATCCGCGCGATAGAGATTGGCGCGAGGGCGTCATCGGGTTCAAACAGGACTCGGACCTCAGCGCAAATGATCTAAGACTCCTAAAGAGTTGCCCAGTCCTCCTTTGCACACTTCACAGTTCACGAAAAGCAATTGCGAATCGGAGATCAAGCCCCAGAGTAATACTTGATGAATTTAGTCAAGTCGATCCCGGTATGTTTTTTGCAACGATAAATCGCGTTCGCGCACGCAACCCTAGTGGTTACGCGCTGCTTGGTGACCCGAAACAACTACCAATCATCACAACTCAGCCTCTGCTAAGACCAAACATAGCCACATTCATAATGAGGAGAAAACCTTACACGCCGCATCAGCTAGTTACCCAGCATCGCATGCATGGAGACATCTGTGCGGCAGTCAACTCTCTACGAACGGCGCTTGGAACCTACGAAATAGGGTCAGGCGATGAAGTAAAAGATCGTGATTTGACTGAGCTCGGTTATGTGTGGGATAGGAACTCGATCCCCGAAAATTGCAGAGACATTCTTGATCCGAAACATCCTTTCGTCTTAGTGAATTCTGATAGATTAGGGACAGCGGAAGAGAAGACATTTCGCGGTTCTTGGCGGAATGTAGGTGAGGCGCAGCTAGCCGCGAAATTGACGCAGTTAATGTGTCAATCATATAGAAATTCAACTGGCTACCTTGATGACATCGCAGTACTATCACCCTATGTGGCTCAAGTTGTCGAGATTCGCCAGAAACTTCCGCCAGATATGCAGAAGAAGTGTGTGACAATATACAAGGCACAGGGACGTGAGTATCATTCAGTCATACTATCGTTCGTACGAAGTAATCCACAAGGCTTTATTGGGTTCTTGGAGGAGTCAGAACTAAAGGCTCAGACGTACGTGGCATGCTCGAGGGCAGAAGCAAAGCTGATAGTTCTGCTGTCGTTCCAAACTTTCTTTGGAAGATCCCATAAGGATTTCGATTATCTGAACGAGACAAAAACTGCGTTCAAATTCGAGGGGCCTCTGTGAAGGACTTCATATTATACAGGCAACCTGCACAGACTCCTCGTCTTGAAGACAGAGAGTACAAACTTGAGGAACTCGAAGCATTTCAAGGAAGTTCGCAGTTTGCTGAGCTGGAGGCTGTCAAAGCAGGATCACTGAGAGCAACATCAGAACTGGGAACGTACAAAGTCTTCGAATTCTCATGTGAGTATTATGGGCGAAAACCCAAGGTTTCGAAGACGCAACCGCTGGTGCAAGCGAAGTTCGAGCTATGGCAGTCCGCAGAGCATCCGCTTGTCATCTCTTTTGACCCTCCTAAGAAAGTCTCAAGGGTCGCCGTGGCACTGCTTTCGCTTGCAGCTTTCCGAGATCCCTCACTAATCCTGCCTCTGAAGATCAATCCGTCTGATTTCCTTGAACTCAAGAAGCATGCAGAGAAACTCAAAGGCACTCTGAGTCAACTCGTACTTCACAAGGTCTCTAGTTCTGGAGTGGAGCTGCGGCAGGTCCAGTTCATAGGAAGACGACTTGAAAAGCTCCCAAATCTAGATACAATGTTGCATGCGGCCTCAGAGATTAGTTGTATGGGCTTCGTAATCCCTGAATTCGGCGAAGGCGGAAGAAAGATCTCTTTCAGAGTGGTTGAATGGGGAGGCGGGCAGATTTACTCTCCGGCGGATCCTCTTCCTCATGAAATATCTACCTTCTTGGACTTTTTTGAGACAACGCTTGTTGGACGCAACACTAGCAAGGCTCAGCGAAGTTAACGAGAAATTGACCCGTCACTTGGAACTGAAGCGAATAGGAGATCGCCGTTTCGATGCGTGTCTTGATACTTTGCCTTGTCGTCGTATTACTCTTCGTCTAGATGTCCATATCTTCACATGACGACGCGATTTTCTCCCATTTGGTAGACGGATAAGTGGGGGGCCGTCTGTCTTTGGAAGAGTGAATTCGCTGGGTTTCTTATCAGGAAAGAACAGATACGGGCTCTGCCAACATCGCCGACAAACAAACATGTAGGGGCTCGTCTTGTAGGGGCCTAGTCTTGCGTGCTCTCCATCATCAAATTTCACGCCGCAACAGAGACATACTGTAGGTGGTTGCTGGGCGCCAATCTGCCACGCCTTGATGCCTAGTACCTGCTGTTCTTCTGGGATTTTGACCCCATCCTCCTAGGCTTCAACATTGGAATCGCAACTAATTGCTGATGATCGGCTCCTTGTTCTAACAATTCTTTTCGTGGCTCTACGATAGGGAGTTTACGGGCGACAGGTAGCAACGTGAACGCTTCGTCAAAGTCCTTGGCTCGCCGAAACTTGTCTACCAGTGCTTCATAAGGAGGAAAGGCGCCAGCATAGCCGAGGACTCTCCTTGCATCGGCCACCATCTCAAGCCGATCTCGATCCCAGTGCGGAGATACATACTTGTTTTTTTCAAGCGAAGTCAATGGTTCATAGCGCATCGGGTATGCTACGACGCCCCAGCTCAGAAGATCTCTGATGCGTTCAAAGAAGTCCTCGTAGTCGTCTGTGTAATTGAAGAGAACGTACACTACAATTTCGCGTCTTCGTATTCCTTTTGAAGCGACGAGGTCTATCGCCTTCTCTACGTATGGTCCAATTCCGCGAAAATCATACGCGAACCGCACGACTGACATTTTCAAAGTGCTGATTCTGTCAGCAACCTCGTCAGTGACACACCTGGCATCAAGGCCTTGATTGAAATCTACGTCTAAACCTATCACGGCCAGTTCGTCAAAGATCTCACGCCAGTTAGAGTTCCCTAGAATATTATTATCCCACAGGATAACTCGGTTGTGTCCCGGATAAATTAAGTCGCGTATACCAAACTTCAGTGCATGCGGTCTTCCTTCAAGCTTTGGAACCGAACAGAATCCACAGCGTCTTATGCACCCTCGCGAAGCGAAGAGAATTGAAGCCTTCCATTTTGGAATTAGGTCGTAAGCGGGCTGCATATTCTCAGCTTCATAGAAAAGACCGACATGAACATAATCTACACCAGACAGTTTGGCATGTTCTGGAAGCAAAGAAGCATAGATGCCTCCAAGATGGATCTTCACATTCGGATATCGCGATTTGTAATATCGTACAGCCTCATGTACAGGTCTCCACGAATAAGTGAAAAGGCTAGTGACATGAATCAGATTGGGTGTTCGCTTGGGTCTCGTTGCTCCACGGGCGAGTTCGACCGTGTCTCCTTGGCTTCGGTGATACGATGCAAGCTTCAGGAGAGCTAGAGGTGGATAGCGGGTGTAATAATCGGGTTCGACCAGCAGAACATGCAATTTTCTTACCTTTCGCAGGTGAGACCCGCAAGGGGATCCTAGGGGATCCATACAGCCGTGAGATATTATATATAATAAGCTTTCCTATCTCGGCTTTGCGTGGTCGCTCTCGGATGACCAGAAAAGAGGTAGACTTGACGCACATATCTGTTGATAAGCGTGGGCATTTTAGATTTCATGTTAGCAAGAAAGCAGCAATGGAATTAAGTTTGAAAGACAAGGAAAATTTCAAGGTTCTGGTGGACAAAAGCAAAGGGGAGATTATCTTTCAGTTACAACCTGAATAGAAGCGCTTAATCTCCTCATTGCACTTCTCAATCAGGAGTTCAAGCTTGTTGAGGACCATTCCGATCTCTAACAGTAGCCATACGGTCTCTGACGGTAATCGGTTGCGTAGAGCTCGAACCCGACGAAATTAGAGTTCTTTTGAGGGGTTGGTCCAACCGTTGAGTTTCTCTCTATTGATGAGCTTCCAAATCATTGTTTAGGTTTTTGGGTTCTTAATCGTCTGGAGGCCTCTGTCTCTGAGCTCTTTGACGAGGAATGGGCTGGGTGTGCTTTCAGGTTGTAGCCCGAGTTTCTCTCGGACAGTGGGCCACGTTGTGCTTCCGTCTAGTTGAGCTACGATGGCTATTATGTGGTCTGCCCGCTCTGCGAGGCTGGGAAGGGGAGCTTGCGGTTGTGTTTGAGGTTTGACCTGTCGGTTTAGGCGCTAAAATTGCCAGCGACTTAAGCCCAAGGGTTAGAAACCCGTCCACGCACAGAATCCGAATTATTTGCCGTCCTCGTGAAGGTTGGTGGACCGGGCGGGATTCGGACCCGCGACCTTCCGGATTGTTGGTTGGCGTTTCTTGCAAACCGGACGTTCTTCGGCCCCGTCGATGGGCATACCAGGCTGAACTACCGGCCCTAGGTG
>Ga0315279_10010232_pt1 | contig 11051 bp, 7 predicted proteins | sample YL17G06_20_MG_FD_203694 | JGI IMG/M metagenome (GOLD analysis project Ga0315279, IMG submission 203694) | Sediment microbial communities from Yellowstone Lake, YNP, Wyoming, USA - YL17G06_20 | ecosystem: Environmental > Aquatic > Freshwater > Lake > Sediment | place: USA: Wyoming | collected...
CATGTTCAGAAAGGGCGATTCATCGTCCATCGCGGCGGTTCAACAGGCCGCGACCGTGCAGCCGCCGCTTCTTCTTGACGCCGGTCTGCGGACGGCGATATAACCCTCCCATGGAGGACACCATGCGACGATTGCCGATATCCTGCGGACTGCCGGTCCTTATTCTCTCGTTCCTTGCCTGTGGCGGCGCATCCGGGCCTTCTCCGGAGCCCTCGAACCTGAGCGTAGCCGCCCTGCCCCCGATTGACGGCGGCGCGGTGCTGGAACATGTGAAGGTCCTGGCCTCCGACGAATACGAGGGCCGCGCCCCCGGCACCCGGGGCGAGGAACGGAGCGTCGCCTATATGGTGGATCAGCTCAAACGCCTCGGCCTCAAGCCCGGGAACTCCGATGGGATCTATATTCAAAAAGTCCCGCTGGCCGGAATCACCGTCCAGGGCAGCCCCGTGTTGAGCTTCCGCAAAGGCAACCTCCGCCAGGATCTGAAATGGAAAGACGATTATGTCGCTTGGACGAAGCATTTTCTCGAGACCGTCAGCCTGGACAACTCCGAGATGGTCTTCGTCGGATATGGAGTCCAAGCCCCGGAGTTCTCCTGGGACGACTACAAGGGGGTCGATCTCAAGGGCAAAACGGCGGTCGTGCTGATCGGCGATCCTCCGGTCCCGGACCCGGCCGATCCGACCGCGCTCGATCCCAAGACGTTCGGCGGCCGGGCCATGACTTATTACGGACGGTGGTCCTACAAATACGAGATGGGCGCGAAGATGGGCGCGGCCGCGGTGCTGATCGTCCACGAAACCGGGCCGGCGGCCTACCCGTTTTCGGTGGTCCAGAGCAAGGTCACCGAACAGTTCGATCTGGTGGCGCCCGATAAGAACATGGGGCGCGCGGCGGTCGAAGGTTGGATCACCATGGACCAGGCCAAAACGCTGTTCGCGGCGGCCGGGCAGGACATCGAAGCCCTTAAGAAGGGCGCGGCCACTCGGGCCTTCAAACCGGTCCCGCTCGGGACAACCGCCTCGGTCACGCTCCGGAACAGTCTCCGGACGATCGACTCGACGAACGTCGTGGCCCGGCTCGAAGGGAGCGATCCCGTCCTCAAGGACGAATGCGTCATCTACACGGCCCATTGGGATCATTTCGGGATCGGGCCCGAGATCAACGGCGACAAGATCTACCACGGGGCCATCGACAATGCCAGCGGCGTCGGCGGTATCATCGAGCTGGCCCGCGCGCTCACCAAGGTCACCCCGCCTCCGAAGCGGTCCATTCTCATCCTCTTCGTCACCGCGGAAGAACAGGGATTGCTAGGGTCCACTTATTACGCCCTCCATCCGATCTACCCGCTGGCCCGGACGGCAGGCGTCATCAACATCGACGCCCTGAATGTCCATGGCCGGACGAAGGACCTCGTCGTCGTCGGCCTGGGGAACTCGGAGCTCGACGATTACATGCAGAGCGCGGCCGCGGAGCAGGGCCGGGTCCTGAAGCCCGATCCGATGCCGGAAAAAGGATCGTTCTTCCGTTCCGACCACTTCCCCTTTGCCAAGCAGGGCGTTCCGGCTATCAACCCGAGCGCGGGGGTCGATTACATCGGCCGTCCGGCGGACTGGGGCCTCAAGATCCAGGAGGACTATACGCGGAACGACTACCACAAACCCTCCGACAAGATCCGTTCGGATTGGGACCTCGGCGGCGCCGTCGAGGACCTCCGACTCTATCTGGCGGTAGGCTTCCGCGTCGCCAACGCGGCCAGGATGCCGGAATGGAAGCCCGGCTCGGAGTTTAAGGCGCGACGGGACGAACAGTTGGCAGAAAGGAAGTAGCTAAGAAGCCAACTCCGCCAGAGTCGACCCGCCACGGAGCTCGATGCCCTCGTCGCCGGACGGCCCGCATTCTTAATTGAAATTCGCCGGCCCGTTGTCTTCCCGGATTGATTTTCTCCCGATTGCTATATAATAGCCGCTTGTGACGCCGTTGCCCTCCCGCGATTAGCGCGCGACGACGAAGCCGCCCGGGCGGCTTCGCCTCGGTCTCTCACGGCCCGGCTCCCGACGTCCATCCTGATTCGGCACTCGCCCGTGGCCACAGGTCACGGGCGAGTGCCGAACCGAAGGTTCGTCCCCTTGACAGGAGGTCTCTCATGCGATGGACTCGCCTCCGGCTCATCGCCGCCGCGGCCCTGCCGTTGCTCCTTTTCGGCTGCGTCCATACGGACGCCCTGGCCCCGCGCACGGCCCCGTCTCCCCAAACTTTTTTTTCGCCGCCCTCGGATGCCGTTCCGCGCGCGGTCGAGACGCCCGTGTTTCAATTGCCGCCCGGGCTCGCTTCTTTGAAGCGGCCCTGGACGCTGACCGATCTCGTCGACATCGGGCTGTCCAACAACATGCAGACGCGCATGGCCTGGAGCGCGGCCCGCTCCGCCGCCGCCGCGTTGGGAGCCGCCCGGGGGGCCTTCTTTCCCCGCTTGGTCGTAGACGTGAACGGGGCCAAGACCAAGGGCTCGGCCGTCGGCGGGCGGTTCGTCTTCGATTACAGCAGCCTGACGCCGACCGCCGGCCTAAGCTGGCTGCTGATCGATTTCGGCGGACGCTCCGGGTTGACCGAGGAGGCCCGCGACGCGCTGGCCGCGGCCAACTGGACCCAGAACGCCGTCCTGCAGAACGTCATCCTGCTGATCGAACAGGATTATTACCAATACGTGGCCGCCAAGGCTCTGCTCGCGGCCCAGGAAACGAGCCGCGGCGAGGCGGAGAAGAATCTCGAGGCGGCCGAGGCGCGGCGCCGGGCCGGTGTGGCCACGCTGGCCGACTCCCTGCAGGCCAAAACCGTCCTCTCGCGCATTCAGCTCGACCTGGTCACGACCCAGGGCCTGATCCAGACCTTGAAGGGAGTCCTGGCCAACTCGCTCGGCTTGCCGGCCGATGCCGCCTTTGAGATCGCCGCCGCCGACCTGCCGGACTCTTTTCCCGTGAGCGAGGCGGCCGGCACGGTCGAACGCCGGATCGCCGAGGCCCTAGCCCGGCGCCCCGACCTGGCCGCCGCCCGGGCCCTGGCCCTGAAGGCTGCGGCGCATGTCGATACGGTCCGCGCCCAGGGCCTGCCGACGATCAACTTCAACGGCTCGATCGGCCGCATCTATTACAGCACGCCCGCCCAGAGCAGCTCGCTGAGCGCGGGGCTTGTCCTGGACATTCCGCTTTTCCGCGGCTGGACGGTCGCCTACCAGGCGCTCCAGGCCCAGATCGATGCGGAGACGGCCCAGGCCCAGGTCAAAAAAGCGGAGCTCGATGTCGCCCTGCAGGTCTGGACGAGCTACTTCAACATACAGACTTCGGCCCAGCGCATCAAAACCGCCCAGGACCTCCTCAATCTGGCCCAGCAGTCCTACGACGTAGTCCTGGGAAGCTACAAAGAAGGCGTGAGCAGCATCCTCGACCTTCTTGCGGCGCAGAGCGCCCTGGAGAACGGCCGCGTCCAGCTCGTGCAGGCCCAAGCCCAATGGCTCCTGGCTCTGGTTCAATTCGCCCGCGATTCCGGAACGCTCGGCGCCCCGGGCGCCGCCTCTGCCCCGACGGAAAAAGGAGACCGCTGATCATGACCGCTATTCCCGCGCTTCGCCTCTACCATAAACCGGCTCTGGCCTTGTCCGCGGCCCTCGCCGCGCTCGCCCTGGCGGCCTGCTCTCCAAAGAACGGCAACCCGGCGGCGGCCCGTCCATCCTTGGCCGCGCCCGTGAGCGTGGCCAAGGCCGCAGCCAAGGACATGCCCCTCCAGGTCAAGGCCATCGGCAGCGTCCAGGCCTACTCGTTCGTCCAGGTCAAGGCCCAGGTCGCAGGACCGCTCACCGGCGTCTTCTTCCGCGAGGGCCAGGACGTGAAGAAAGGCGACCTGCTTTTCAAGATCGATCCGCGGCCCTATGAAATCGCCCTGAAACAAGCGGACTCCATCCTGGCCAAGGACCGCGCCCTCCTGCAGAATGCCGAAGAAGAGGTCCGCCGCTTCACCGATCTGGTCGGCAAGGATTACGTGACCAAGGAGCGCTACGACCAACTCAGGGTCAACGCGGACGTCCTGAAAGCCACCGTCCAGGCCGACGAGGCCTCCACCGCCAACGCCCGCCTCCAGCTCGAATATTGCACGATCACATCGCCCATCGACGGCCGGACGGGGAGCCTGATGGTCTATCCCGGCAACTTGGTCCGGGCCAACGACACGTCGCCCCTGGTCGTCATCGATCAAATGCGCCCGATCTACGTGGTTTTCTCCGTTCCCGAACAGAGCCTGCCCTTGATCCGGACCTATCAAACGCGCGGGGAATTGAAGGCCGAGGCCTTCTTCAACGACAAGGACGCCCCGATCCCCGGCGTTCTGGCCTTCATCGACAACACCATCGACGTCTCCACCGGCATGGTCCTCCTGAAAGCGGCGTTCCCCAACGCCGACCAGGCCCTGTGGCCCGGCCAGTTCTTCAATATGGTCTTGACCCTGACGGTCGAAAAGAACGTCGTCGTCGTGCCTTCGCCCGCCGTACAGACGGGCCAGTCCGGTCCCTTCGTCATGGTGGTCAAGGCCGACCGGACCGTCGAATCGCGTTCCGTGACCGTGGTCCGGACGGTCGGCGAGGAGTCCGTCATCGGCTCGGGCTTGAAGCCGGGGGAGACGGTCGTCACGGACGGCCAGCTGAGGGTCGTCCCGGGCGGGCGCGTTGAAATCAAGAAAACCCTCTAAGCGGAGCCGGCCATGAACATGTCGCGCCCCTTTATCGAACGGCCGGTCATGACCACCCTGGTCATGCTGGCCATCCTCATCTTCGGCATAATGGCTTTCCGTCTCCTGCCGGTCAACGACCTGCCTAATGTCGATTTCCCGACGATCCAGGTCTCGGCCGGTCTGCCCGGCGCCAGCCCCGAGACCATGGCCAGCTCGGTGGCCACGCCGCTCGAAAAACAGTTTTCCACGATCGACGGCCTGGATTCGATGACCTCAACCAATATCCTGGGCGGCTCGACGATCACCCTGCAGTTCTCCCTGCGCCGCAACCTCGATGCCGCGGCCCAGGACGTCCAAGCGGCCATCTCCCGGGCCCAGCGCCAGCTCCCCGTGCAGATGCCAGCCCCGCCATCCTATCAGAAAGTCAATCCGGCCCTGACGCCGATCCTCTTTGTGGTCATCACTTCGCCCACCCTGCCCCTCTCCACGCTTGACGATTACGCCGAAATCATGATGTCGCAGCGGATCTCCATGGTCGACGGCGTGGCCCAGGTCATGGTCTTCGGCTCACAGACGTATGCCGTGCGCGTCCAGCTCAATCCCGACAAGCTGGCCTCCCGCCAGGTCGGCCTGGACCAGGTCGGCCAGGCCATCGTGGCCGGCAACTCCAACCTGCCCACGGGCGTCCTCTACGGGCCGAACCAGGCCTTTACCGTGCAGACCAACGGCCAGCTCTTCAACGCCGCCGCTTATCGCGAGCTCATCGTCGCCTACCGCAACGGCTCGCCCGTCCGCCTGAAAGACGTCGGCCGCGTCCTCGACAGCGTCCAGAACGACAAGGTCGCGGCTTGGTATTTCAACAAGAAGGGCGCGCAGAGGTCCCTGATGCTGGCCGTCCAGCGCCAGCCCGGCACCAATACCGTCCAGGTCGCCTCGGCCGTCAAGAAGCTCCTGCCCATCTTCCGCCAGCAGCTGCCGGCCTCGGTCGAATTTCAGATTCTCTACGACCGCTCCCAATCGATCCGCGAATCGATCAACGACGTCGAGTTCACCCTGATCGTGGCCGTCGTCCTGGTCATCCTGGTGATCTTCTTCTTTCTCCGCAATCTCTCGGCCACCATCATTCCCAGCCTGGCCCTGCCCTTCTCGATCATGGGAACCTTCGCCGTCATGTCGCTCTTCGGCTACAGCCTGAACAACCTCTCGCTGATGGCCCTGACCCTGTCCATCGGCTTCCTGGTCGATGACGCCATCGTCATGCTGGAGAACATCTTCCGCCACCAGGAGATGGGCGAGGACGTCCGCACGGCCACCCTCAACGGCTCGCAGGAAATCGGCTTCACCATCCTGTCCATGACCCTTAGCCTGGCCGCCGTCTTCCTGCCCATCCTTTTCATGGGCGGGATCCTGGGTCGGCTGTTCCACGAGTTCGCCGTGACCATCGCCGCGGCCGTCCTCATCTCCGGCCTCGTCTCCCTGACCCTGACGCCGCTCCTGAGCAGCCGCGTGCTCAAAAACCCCGGCCAGGTCCGCCACGGCCGCGCCTACAAGACCATCGAGCGGGTCATCGAAAGCACGCTGGGCTTTTACAAAACCACCTTACGCTGGGCGCTGGGGCACCGGCTTCCATTGATCTTTTTTTCAGGTGTCATCCTGGCCGCCACGGTTGTCCTCTTCAGCCGCATTCCCAAGGGCTTCATCCCCAGCGAAGACACCGGCCAGTTCAACGTCATCACCGAAGCGGCCCAGGGGATTTCCTTCGAGGCCATGACCAAGCACCAAAACGCCGTGGCCGAGCGGGTCATCCAGCACCCGGATATCGCCGCCTTCGTCTCCAGCCTGGGCGGGGTCAGCGCCAGCAACGCCGGCCGCATGTTCGTCCTGGCCAAGCCGCGCGACGAGCGGAAGACGAGCGTGGACCAGATCATTGAACAGCTTCGGCCCCAGGTCAACCGCTTTCCGGGCATTAACGTCTTTCTCCAGAATCCGCCCCCGGTCCAGGTCGGAGGACGGATGGCCAAGAGCCTCTACCAGTTCACCCTGCAGAGCCCCGACACCGAAGAGCTTTACCGCGACGCCGCGCAGTTCGAGGGCAAGATCCGGGCGCTCCCGGGATTGCAGGACGTCACGAGCGATATGCAACTAAAGAATCCCCAGGTCAGCGTCGAGATCGACCGGGACAAGGCCCTGGCCCGCGGCGTCTCCCCGCAGCAGATCCAGGACGCCCTCTATTACAGCTACGGTCAACGACAGGTTTCAACGATCTATACGTCCAACAACCAGTACTGGGTCGTTGTCGAGCTCGAGCCGCAATTCCAGAGGGATCCGGCCCAGCTGTCCAAGCTCTATATCACGTCCAAGTCCGGCCGGCTCGTTCCGCTGGATGCGGTGGCCCGGCTGTCCCGCTCGATCGGCCCGCTGTCCGTCAACCATTCCGGGCAGCTCCCCTCGGTCACGATTTCGTTCAACCTCAAACCCGGGATCTCCATCGGCGACGCCGTCAACGACATCACCGCCCTGGCCCGGACGACTCTCCCGAGCACGATCAGCACCAACTTCCAGGGCACGGCCCAGGCCTTCCAATCCTCGCTCCAGGGACTGGGCGTCCTGCTGATCATGACCATCCTGGTCATCTACATCATCCTGGGGATCTTGTACGAGAGCTTTATCCATCCCCTGACCATCCTCTCGGCCCTGCCCTTCGCCGGGTTCGGCGCCCTGGCCACGTTGATGATCTTCCGCACCGAGCTCAGCATCTACGGCTACGTCGGTATCATCATGCTGGTCGGGCTGGTCATGAAAAACGGGATCATGATGATCGACTTCGCCCTGGCCACCGAACGGAAGGAGGGCAAGAACTCCTTCGAATCGATCTTCGAAGCCTGCGTCATCCGCTTCCGCCCGATCATGATGACGACCATGGCTACCCTTTTCGGGACCCTGCCCATCGCCCTGGGCTTCGGGGCCGGAGCGGAATCCCGCCGCCCGCTGGGGCTGGCCGTCGTCGGCGGCCTGCTCTTCTCCCAGCTTGTTACGCTGTACGTGACGCCGGTCATCTATACCTATTTCGGCTCGCTTCAGCGGGGATCAAAGAAAAAAGGGGATTCACCTGCGTCCGAAATCCCGCGCGTCTGTACAAAATCAGGGGAAAGTTGACGGCGTCTTTTGCCCAAAACGCTTCCAGATTCAATTATAGATATTATCCACCCTGCCCTCCTTATAATAAGGAGGGATTTGTCAGCGTTTTGGGAAATGGTGGGCGATACAGGATTTGAACCTGTGACTCCTACCGTGTGAAGGTAGTACTCTGGCCGCTGAGTTAATCGCCCAGCCGCTGGTTATTTTACCGAAAGCTTCCGCAAAGTCAATTTCCCGAGGTTATGCTGAAGACTTTATTGACTTTCCCGGCCGGGCCGACTATAAAATAAGTCATGGCTATCCGGCGTTGTCCTTACTGCAAAGCGATCATCGACGAATCGCAGAAATACTGCACCAATTGCGGCACTCAGCTCCTGTTCCCCGAGGATGATCTAAGCGACGAACCGATCAAAGGCGAAAAGATCCTGGACGAGGATTTCAAGGACGAAGGCGACGACAAGGGCTTGGACGAACCTGTCGACGATGTGGGCCTCGATCGGGAAGAGATTGACCTGGAGGCCCTTCTGAAAGAGTCCGGGCCTTTCCCCGACGAACCCGCCCCCGCTCCCGGCCGCGGCGGCGGAGGATCCGAGGGCGAGCCGCCCGCGCCGGTCTTTGCTTCAAGCCCGGAGACGATCCCGCCGTTGGCCCCTCCGCGGCGGTTGTCCCGGCTGCGCAAGAAATCGGAGTCTGCACCGCCGAAGAACAACACCCGCGAGGAAATCGCCCAGCTGATCGCCGCGCTGGAAGGAAAAGAAAAGAAAGGCGGGGCGGCATCCGCGCCTTCGCCCCCCGCTGAGGCTTTGGCCGAAGAAACGAAAACGCGCCGGGACATCCCCGTTCATGAGCCCGAGGGCGATCCCGGCAAAGAATCGTTCGAGATTCCCGCCGCAGAATCCGCCGACGCGCCGTCTTCCTGGGAGGCCCTGCTGAAAAAGCCGGCCACGGCCGATCTGGAAAACGGTCCGCTTCCCGGCGCCTTCGAGCCTTCCGGCGGGGGCGGGGCCGGCGAACCGGCCGGGATCGAAGGGCCGGCGGCGAACGAAACGACCGGAGACACGGTGGATTTTGAAAAAGAGGTTTTTCGGCGCATGTCCCGGAACGTTGCTGCGCCGACGCGAATGGGCATCCCCGAAGGGGTGACCGGCGAATCGATCCGCCTGCCCCGGTTGGACGTCGCGAACGAATCCGAATCGGAAGAGAAGCAATTTTTCGGCCTGGGGGAGGGTGATTCTCCGGCCGCGACGAACCTTTCGTCCGCGATCGACGAAGAAGAATCGGCGCCCCGGCGCCTGGGATTTTTCCGCAAGATCGCGGCCTTGTTGTTCGATGTTCTCTTCATCGGCGCGATCTGCCTGGCCTCGCTGTGGCTGGCCGCCCGCTTGATGGACGTGGCGCTTTTCGATCTGATCGCCGCGGCCCGGATTTCGATCGGCCTCTATTTCCTGGTCCTGCTTTTCGGGTATTTCTTCCTTTTTCTCTTCTTCCTGGGCGAAACGCTGGGCGACCGGATGGCCTCGTCCCGGTCCTGACGGTTCAGGCTTTGCGCTCTTCCCCGAAGGTGAACTCCAGGCCCAGGAATTTCTCCCGGGCGCCCCGGTGGCGGGCCACCGCCTCGGGCGCGTCTTCGACCAGGATTCGGCCGTCGTCGATGATGTAGGCCCGATCGGCGATGCGGAACGTGTCGCGGACGTTGTGGTCGGACAGCAGGATGCCGATTCCCCGCGCCTTGAGCCGGAGCAGGATCTTCTGGATCTCGACGATCGTGAGGGGGTCGATGCCCGTGAAAGGCTCGTCGAGGAGAAGGAATTTCGGTTTGAGCGTCAGGGCTCGGGCGATCTCCAGGCGCCGCCGCTCGCCGCCGGAGAGGGAATGCGCCGGCTGTTTGGCCAGCTCGGCCAGTCCGAACTCGTTCAGGAGCTTCCGCGCGGCCGGGTCCCGCTCGCGCCTGGCGTAGGGCAGGAGCTCCAGGGCCAGCCGCAGATTGTCATAAACCGAGGCCTTGAGAAAAACCGAGTTTTCCTGGGGAAGATAGGTGAGCCCGGCCCGGGCCCGCTTGTCGGTCGCCCACTGGGAAATGTCTACGCCGTCGAGGAGGATGCGCCCGCCGTCGGGTTTGAGAAGCCCCACGATCATCTGGAAGATCGTCGTCTTCCCAGCGCCGTTGCGGCCGAGAAAGCCGATGATCTCGCCCGAGGCCAAGCGGATGTCCACGCCTTGGACCACCAGCCGGCGGCCGAAGGCCTTGACCAGCTGCTCGGCGAGAAGAAGGGGCATTTGCGCGTCGGGACCTCGGACGCTACAATAACGTTCCCTCCCGGGGACTGTCAAGAACGGGAACAGGCGCCATGAAAACAATCATCAGCGCCTCGCGCCGCACCGACCTTCCGGCGGGATACCCCGGCTGGCTGGCGGCGGCCCTGGCCGGCGAAGAGGTCTCTTTCCTCGCTCCGCGGGGCCGGCGGCGGGTCGTCGATCTGCGGCCGGATTCCGTCCACACCATCGTCCTGTGGTCCAAGGATTTCTCCCGTCTCCTCGCCGACGAGGCCGGCCTGCGGACGGCCCTGCGCAAGCACCGCCAACTTTATTTCCTTTTCACCGTCACCGGCCTGGGCGGGACAATGATCGAGCCGGGGAGCCCTCCGCCCGAACGGGCGCTGGCAGAGCTTCCGGCGCTCATCGAATTGGCCGGCGATCCGCGGCGGATATCGCTGCGCTTCGATCCCATCGTCCATTGGGAGGAGGGCGGGACGGTCCGCCGGAATCTGGAAATTTTCGGCCTCGTCGCCGCGGCGGCGCGGCGCCACGGCATCGAGGACATCCGTCTCAGTTTCGCCCAATGGTACGGGAAAGGGGCCCGCCGGGCGCGATCGCGCGGCTTCGCCTTCCTTGATCCGCCCGAGGAGGAAAAAGCCGCCGCCGCGCTTCGCTTGGCGGAGACCGCAGCCGGCTTCGGCTTGCGCCTCTACGCCTGCGCCCAGGAGTTCTTGGCCCGGGTCCCGGGATTCCGCCCGTCGGCATGCATCGACGGCCGGCGCCTGGCGGCGCTTCACCCCGACGGCGAGCCCGCCTCCGCGGCCAAGGATCGGACTCAGCGGCCGGCGTGCGGATGCACCGTGTCGGTCGATATCGGGAGCTATGCGCAGGCCTGCCCGCACGATTGCGTCTACTGTTATGCGAATAAAAAAGATTAGGAC
>Ga0315279_10010233_pt1 | contig 11049 bp, 6 predicted proteins | sample YL17G06_20_MG_FD_203694 | JGI IMG/M metagenome (GOLD analysis project Ga0315279, IMG submission 203694) | Sediment microbial communities from Yellowstone Lake, YNP, Wyoming, USA - YL17G06_20 | ecosystem: Environmental > Aquatic > Freshwater > Lake > Sediment | place: USA: Wyoming | collected...
GCCCCACTGTCTCGTTAGCATTGCGCGGACCAATAGTTCGTATGGACAAGGGGCGGCCGCGCCCTCTCCACGCACAACCTGCCGCTTGCAGGTTTGCCGTTCTCGGTGTATTCAGTTTTTGCTGTTTCCTGGAGGAAGTTGATCTTCGGTTTTTAGTTACAATCGAAAATCGAAAGTCAAAAATCGAAAATCCACGCTGTTGGAGCCATCATGACCCAGTTGCGCATCGAGCCTTACACCATCCCTGCCGCGGACCTCGGTCCGGAGAACCCTTTGCCTGTCTTCCGCGGCCCCAACCCCGACTCGGCTGTCAACGCCGAATCTTCCATCCCTGAAGAGGACCGCCGCTATCTCGGCTGGCGCACGGCCTACCGGGTCTTGCCCTACCGCCAGCAGGACGGCTACAACCGGGACAAGAAGCCGCGCGCCTTCCAGGCCGCCGTCCTGGAGAACGAGATCCTCCGCGCCATCTTCCTGCCGGAAGTCGGCGGCCACCTGGCGTCCCTCCTGCACAAGCCTTCGGGCCGCGAGTTGCTTGAGCGCAATCCCGTCTTTCAGCCGGCCAACCTGGCACTGCGCAACGCCTGGGTCAGCGGCGGCATCGAATGGAATACTTCGCAATTGGGCCACTACTATCTGACCTGCTCGCCCATCTTCGCCGCGCGCGTCACCGGCAGCCAGGGCGAGCCGGTCCTGCGCCTTTATGAATGGGACCGCGTGAAGTGCTTCCCCTGGCAGATTGACTTCCATCTCCCGCCGGGCTCGCCCTTCCTCTTCTCGCGCGTGCGGCTGGTCAACCCGCACGACGCCGAGATTCCCATGTACTGGTGGACCAATATCGCCGTGCCTGAGAAGCCGGGGCACCGCACCATGGTGCCGGCGGAGACCGCCCTGCACGGATCCTTTGAGGGCTTCCGTCTGGTCCGTATGCCTCTGATGCCTTTTATAGCACATGCTCCGAATTGGCAGCCGGGGGCGATGCCCGGGAGGCGTTCAGCGAACATCTTTCCGGCGCCGGAGACGCAATCAACGGCGCACATGTCTCCGAAAATACTGGACGTGACCTACCCCACGCAACTCCCCAACTCGGGCTCGATCTTCTTCAGCATTGCCGAGCAGCAGCGGCGCTGGATCGCCTCGCTGGACGAGGCGGGCCGCGGGCTGGTCCACGCTTCCACCGCCCGCATGCGCGGGCGCAAGATGTTCTATTGGGGGATGAGCCAAGGCGGGCGTCGCTGGCAGGAATACCTGGCCCAGCCCGGCAGCAACTACATCGAACTCCAGGCCGGCTTGGCGCGCACCCAGGAAGAATCCGTCCCCATGCCCGCACGCACGCAATGGACCTGGACGGAAGCTTTCGGATTGCTGGAGGCCGACGGCGCGAAGGTCCATGCCGCCGACTGGAGCCAGGCTTGGCGCGCCGCGGACGCGGCTTTGGAGGCCTGCTTGCCCCAGGAGCAGCTCGACGCCCGTGACCGTGAGTTCGAGGCGGTGACCTCGCGCCCTTGCGATGAAATCCTGGCGCGCGGCTCAGGCTGGGGAGCGCTGGAGCGCCGCCGCCTGGCAGTGCAGAGGCAGCCGGACCGGATTCCGCCAGAACTGGTCTTTGAGAATCTCGGCGCCGAACAGGAGCCTTGGCTGGCGCTGCTGGAAAAAGGTGCGCTGCCTGCCCGGGATCGCGCGCAGGATCCGGGCCAGTGGATGGTGCAGCCCGAATGGCGCGTCCTGCTCGAAAAGAGCCTGGCATCCGTAGGCCGCCGCGGAGGCGACTGGCTGGCGTGGCTGCACTTGGGCGTGATGCGCATGGAGGGGCTGGACCGCGGGAGCGCCGAGGCCGCCTGGCGGAAGTCCGTTAAGCTTCGCCGCAACGGCTGGGCCTTGCGCAACCTGGCGGTGCTCGAGACCTTCGGCCAGCCTGAGATACGCCAGGCGCTGCCACAGCAGGGCGCGGCGTTCGAGTCCCTGCTGCGGGCGTGCGAGTTGATGCGCGAGGCCTGGGAGGCCGGACCGAAGATTGCGCCGCTGGCCATCGAGTATGCGCGCCTGCTGCTGGAGGCCGGGCGCTACGAAGGTCTCCGCGAATTCACCCGCTCCTTGCCCGCTGACATCCGGCGGAACGAACGCCTCCGGATTCTGGGCGCGCGCGCGGCGCTTGAGGCGGGTGAGTGGGCTGAGCTGGAGCCGTTGTTCGCTCAGGAATTCGCTACCATCCGCGAGGGCGAAGTGACGCTCACCGACCTCTGGTTCGGCTACCACGAACAGCGTCTGGCCGCCGCCGAGCGCGTGCCGCTGGACGAAGCGCTTCGCCAGCGCGTGCGCCGCGAGTTCCCCCCGCCAAGGAACATTGATTTCCGCATGAGCTGGGAGACCGCTTAGCCTGGACCATTGACTGCAGAGACGCAGAGGACAGCAAAGGATGAAGGCAGAAGGATGAAGGCAGAAGGCAGAAGGCAGAAGGCGGAAGGATGGAGAAGTCGGAAGACAGAAGACAGAATTCAGAATGAACAGCCCCGGGCTTGGAATGCGCGCTTCGGACTTTTGCCTTTTTTTCTTTTACCTTCTTACTTCACTGCCCCTTCCTCTCGTCCGGTTTGGGCGCAGCAGGCGCGTAGGTCCAAGACACCGTCTTCAACTCCGAAACTAAGGAAACTAAGGGACGGACTACTCATTTAACGACACCTCGCCACCGCAAGCCGTAATGAATAGTCCGTCGCTTCATTCCGTAGTTTCGAGCAGCGCCGGGATTATTGCGCCCGGGTCTGCATCAGGCTCGCACTGTCTGCAGTGCCGTGCTTCTTGGTAACCTTAATCCCGGCCGTTACTTTGCTCTGGTAGGTAATCCCAGCAAGCACGATGGCCGTCTGGATCTTCAAGGTGTTTGCCTTGGGCGTCCCCGAGACGCCCTCCGTGTCAAAGCCGTTGGCCACAAAAGCCTTGTTGCTTAGCGTCACGGTAACAGTGGCCATGCGTTGTTTGGCCGTGCCGAATGTTAGTCCCGTCTTCTTGTCCGCCTTGGGGAACCTGACACTGACGCTCTTAACGTTGCCGGCGTCGCCCGTGTTCTTACTGCTGGTGCGCCCGCGGCTGTCCACAGCCACATGGTCTATGATGTTGCCTATGCCGACCGCCAGATCCATCGTCTCCGAGGCTCTCGAGGATGTCTTGGAGGGCAGTTTGAGGCCGACGGGCAGTTGCATCAGCCCGCTGAAGGTCACCGAGTCGGCCCTGGCTTTCGCCGCCCCTGACAGGTCTAACTTGGCCCTCAGTGACTTGGGGGTGATGCTCCTGGGAAACTCCGTTGAGGGATCATAGTTGGTCGTTCCGTCTATCTCCCTCTGAGAAACTGCCAGCGTGAGCCGGCCATGGCCCTTGCGGATGGTCGTATCGCCATGCGGGAATAACGAGGCCTCGGCCACATAGAGGCCGGAAGTTGAGAACTTGGCGGCAGGACGGTAGCCTGGAACTTTTGAGCCGCCCTGCACCGGCGTCTGGCCGAGGCCAAGAAAGTCCGTCGAGGCATCGTAAGCACTTCTATTGATAAGATTCTGATCGTCAAGGGCGAGTTCTATCACCCCGCCGTTGCTTGAGGCCACGGTCATGCCAAAACCGTCCACCGGATTGGTCACCTCCCCAGCCGGCCCGGTGGGGGCAATGTTCGGAACGCCATCCGCGCCCGAGTTCGGCGCCTCCACCGTAATCACGATTTCCGCAGGCTGAGAAGTGTATGTCCCATCGTTGGCCGTGACGCTCACCGTGTACTGTCCTGCCGCTGCAAAAAGATGGTCAATGGGGTTCCCTGTTCCCGCGGCAGTGCCGTCGGCGAAGTTCCAGGTGAACGTGAGCGTGCCGTTATTGGGATTGCTGGCTTGGGCCGAAAGAGTGGTTGTATCGCCAGGGAGCAGCGTGCTCTGCGTAGCGCTCGTGCTTGTGATCGCCGGCGCGGAAGGCGGCGCGTTGACCGTGAGCGCCTTTGAGAGGCTGGGGATGCCGTTGGTGAAAACAGTCACCTGCGCCGGGCCGGGCGGGAAACCGTTGACGGCCGCCGATGTGAAACTGGTGTCGGACCAGTTGCTCGCCGGGTCGCTCAGCAGAAACGCCACCTGCTCATTGACCAGGCTCTGGAGTTGCACTAGCGGATAGTTCGTGGCAGTACTCGCGGTTCCGCCGCCAGACGCTTCCGAGAGGCCCTTAAACCCGCTGCCACCAAGCACCAGCTTTTCATTCACCGCCAACGGCGATGTGGCGCTGCTGATGGCTGGACGCCAGGAATCCTGGAAACCAAGCCCTGGATCGTACAATTCGGCGCTGGCGAGATAGTGGTAGCTGCCATCGTAGTAGTCCCCGCCCGCGACGAGAACCTTGCCGTTGGGCAGCAGCGTCGCGGTGTGAAAGCGGCGTTGGGCAGCGAGGCTGCCCGCCGCGTTCCACGTATTCGTCCCCGGGTCGTACAATTCCGCGCTGGCCAGATAGTTGCCGTTGCCCTCGCCCGCCGCCACGAGCACGTTGCCGCTGGGCAGCAGCGTCGCGGTGTCCCTGTCACGCGCGGTGGCGAGGCTGGCCGCCGCGCTCCACGTGTTCGTCCCGGGATCGTACAACTCAGCGCTGGCGGTAGTAGTGCTGCCGTTATAGCCCCCCGCGGCGAGCACCTTGCCGCTGGGCAGCAGCGTCGCGGTATGACTCATGCGCGCGGTGGCGAGGCTGCCCGCCGCGCTCCACGTGCTGGTCCCCGGATCGTAGAGCTCGGCGCTGGTTAGAATGACGCTTCCTGCCCCCCCGGCGACGAGCACGTTGCCCCCGGGCAGCAGCGTCGCCGTGTGTTGCATGCGCCCGGTGGCGAGGCTTCCCGCTGCGCTCCACGTGTTCGTCCCCGGATCGTAGAGCTCCGCGCTGGCGAGATCTCCGTCGCCGTCGTTATAGCCCGCCGCGATGAGCACCCTGCCGCTGGGCAGCAGCGTCGCGGTGTGCCACTCGCGCATCGTGGCCAGGCTGCCCGCCGCGCTCCACGTGTTCGTCTCCGGATCGTATAGCTCGGCGCTGGCGAGAATGACGTTGCCGTTTGTAAGCCCCCCCGCGACGAGAACTTTGCCGCTGGGGAGCAGCGTGGCGGTGTGCGCGGAGCGCGCGGTGGCGAGGCCTCCCGCCGCGCTCCACGTGTTCGTCCCGGGATCGTACAGCTCGGCGCTGGCGAGACAGGCGTTGCCATCCCCGCCCCCCGCGACGAGCACGTTGCCGCTGGGCAGCAGCGTCGCGGTGTGATTCTCGCGGGCGGTGGCGAGGCTGGCAGCCGCGCTCCAACTTCCCCCGCCGCTGTAGTCGTAGATCTCGGCGCTGGCGACAGAGGTGGAGCCGTCAGGAGAGCCCCCCGCGACGAGCACCTTGCCGCTGGGCAGCAACGTCGCGGTGCAAAAGTAGCGAGCGGTGGCGAGGCTGCCCGCCGCGCTCCACGTGTTCGTCCCTGGATCGTAAGACTCCGCGCTGGAGAGAGAGGTAGTGCCATCAGGAGAGCCCCCCGCGACGAGCACATTTCCGTTGGGCAACAGCGTCGCGGTGTGATTCTCGCGCGCGGTGACGAGGGTGCCAGCCGCGCTCCACGTGTTCGTCCCCGGATCATAAATCTCGGCGCTGGCGACAGCGCCGCTGCCGCTGATATATCCACCCGCGACGAGGATCTTGCCGCTGGGCAGCAGTGTCGCGGTGTGACGCCAGCGCGTGGCGGCGAGGCTGCCCGCCGCGCTCCACGTGTTCGTCCCCGGATCGTACAGCTCAGCGCTGGCGAGATCGGCGCTGCCGCTAAAGCCCCCCGCGACGAGCACCTTGCCGCTGGGCAGCAGCGTCGCTGTGTGCACCCCGCGCGTAGTGGCGAGGCTGCCAGCCGCGCCCCACGTGTCTGTCCCCGGATCGTAAAGCTCGGCGCTAGCGAGATATCCGCCGCCGCCGCCGCTCTGGCCCCCCACGACGAGCACCTTGCCGCTGTGCAGCAGCGTCGCCGTGTGGTCGACACGCTTGGCGGCGAGGCTGCTGCCCGCCGCGCTCCACGTGTTCGTCCCTGGATCGTACAACTCCGTGCTGGTGTCAGGCCCCCCCGCGACAAGAACCTTGCCGTTGGGCAGCAGCGTCGCGCTGAAATCATCGCGCGTAGTGGCGAGGCTGCCAGCCGCAGTCCACGTGTTCGTGCCCGGATCGTACAGCTCGGCGCTAGCGAGAGAGCCGCCGCTGGCACTACTGCCCCCGGCGACGAGCACTTTGCCGCTGGGCAGCAGCGTCGCGGTGTGATAATAGCGCGCCGTGGCCAGGCTGCCCGCTGCGCTCCACGTTCCCTCCGCGTGCGCGCCGGCGCAGAGCAGCGCAACCGCCACCGCCAGGCACAAACCGAAAGACCGCTTTCCACTGAAGTACAACATGGCTTCCCCTCCCATAGCAGTGGCACCACTAATGCATGAACTGCCCCCAGTCCCCAACTGTTTGCGCAGACTCCCCAAAGCTCAGAATCACAAAATCAGATACAACATACCCCCCACCTCCGTCCGTAGTCAATGCCTTCTTCGGCGAAATTGTATCCGTATAGAGTACGGAGTATCCGTAAAAAGTGAGACAACCCGAAGGGTTGCTGGACAGTAGCCGGGGGCTGAACGCAGCGACACCCCCGGGAAACTTGCCACTCACCCCTCGCCTCCTTCGCCCCCTTGGGCATGAATTGCCGCCACCAGTAACCAGGCTCCACGCTCCACGATCCCCGAACCCCGATCCCCGCCACCCCCTCCCTGCATCCCGCCCCCCGCTCCACCACCCGCCACCCGCCACTCGTTTGTCCTTCATCCTTCCGCCTTCATCCTTCATCCCTGCATTGTGGACGTTTTCCCTCTTGCGCGCTCAGGGCGGAGGTTTAGGATATCGTACCAAGGGACAGTGTTTCTCTGGGCTAGGGTTGCGGAGGGAGGCAAGCATGACGCTCACGAATCGTTCGTGCGGTTGCGGAGCTTCGGGTGCGGGGAGTTGTGTGCCGCGGCGGGGCGCTGGTCTGCTGCTGGCTGCTGCCGTGCTGCTCTTGAGCGCGCATCCGGCATGGGCGGTGCCGGCTTTCGGCTTGCAGATGAAGGTCATCATAGACGCCAGCAAGCCGGAGAGCGACGCTAATCTGATGAATGTGAAGGTATGGGGCGATGAGCATTGCCGTGTCATGGAGGACCTCAACGGCTACGCGCTGATCCGTGACGGCGGTTACCTCTGCTACGCCCAGCTTTCGCTGCTTGGAACTGACCTCGTGTCCACGAAGAAGAAGGTCGGTTCCGTGAATCCGTCTATGATTAAGCTCGTCGCCAGGAACGTGCATCTGAACCTGAGCAAGCTTTTCGCCGCGGTGCCTGCATTGAGCCTGGCGCGCGAGGCGCAGCTTCGCTCTCCACCGTCAACGACAACCACGGGCCAGCGCAGGGCGCTGTGCATCCTGATTCAGTTTCCCGAGAAGAATGGCAGCGTCACGGTTGGCCAGGTCACAAGCTTCTGCAACGGCAACGGCTCCGCGCAGCCGAAGTACAGCGAGTTCGGCAACAACGGCTCGGTCTATGACTTTTTCCTTGACGTGTCCAACGGCCAGTTGCAGTTCACGCATGTCGTCTACGGGTATTGGACGGCCCAGCACGCGCGGTCCTTCTACGACGACAAGAGCAAACAGAGTTCCGGCGCGCAGGCGCTGATAATGGAAGCGTTGAAAGGCCTGCAAAGCCAGATTGATTTCAGCCAGATTGACGTAGTCACGGGCAGTGACGGCAAGCCCACCATCCAGTTCCTCAGTGTGCTCTACGCGGGCAACATGCCGGCGGACAACGGCTACCCGCTCTGGCCCCACAGATGGGCCATCGGCTCGGCCAGCCCCGCTGTGGATCAGACCGTGACGGGGAGTGACGGCAAGACGTACTATGCCGATCTCTACCAGATCTCGGACATAGGAGATTCGCTGGCGATCGGCACTTTCTGTCATGAGTGCGGCCACTTGGTTTGCGGTTACTCGGATTATTACGATACGTCTTTCAATTCCTCCGGCTTGGGCAATTGGTGCCTGATGGCTGGAGGAAACTGGCTTGGCGGGAACTCGAACAACAGTGCCACCGACCCGGCCCCGCCGCATCCCTACCTGCGCTACAAGGCCGGCTGGCTGACTCCCAAGGCGGCGGACAGCAGCATCAGCTCGCTCGCCTGCAACATGAGCGACGTGATCAAGTACGCCAATCCGGGCAATACAAGCGAATATTACCTGATCTCCGCGATCCAGAAGACCGCGCACCAGGCCCACATGCCAGGTGAAGGGCTGGCGATCTTCCATGTTGACGAGAGCAAAGCGGGCAACAACGAGCCGGACCATACCCCCGGCAAGCACTACGAATCGGCCCTGATACAGGCCGACAACCAGTATCACCTGGAGCAGAACGAGAACAGCGGCGGAAACCGCGGCGACTCAAACGACCTGTTCTTTGCCAGCAACGTTGCGGCTTTCACCGACACAAGCTCTACCACTAACAACGCGAACTGGTGGAATGGCACGGCTTCCGGTTTAAGCGTGACACAGATTGGCTCGAGCGGTGGCAGCAGCATCAGCTTCCAATTGGGGTCTTCTCAGTCGAGCAGCAACCCCAAGATCACTTCCGGCCCCTCGGCGAATCCCAACCCGGCAAGCGTCGGCCAAAACATCAACTTCTCTGTTTCCGCCAGCGATCCGAACAATCAGGCTCTGACCTATGCCTGGGATTTCGGGGACAACTCAACAGGCTCCGGGGATACGGTGGCGCACAGTTACACTGCCAACGGCAACTACTCCGCGACCGTCAAGGTGACAAACGCTTCGGGGGACGCGGTGTCCTCAACCTTGACCGTAAACATTGGCGCCCCCCAGATCACCTCCGGCCCCTCGGCAAGTCCCAACCCGGCAAACACCAACCAAAACATTACCTTCTCCGTCTCCGCCAGCGATCTGAGCAATCAGACCCTGACCTACGCCTGGGATTTCGGAGACGGCTCAACCGGCTCGGACGCCTCCGTGGTGCACAGTTACACTGTTACCGGCGCGTACACCGTGACCATCAAGGTGACGAACCTTACGGGGGCCATGGACTCCTCGACCTTGGCTGTGAACGTTGAGGTTAAGCCCGCCACCATCAACAAGGCCAAGTTCCAGCTCAACTTCAAGACTGGCAAAGACAGCCTGGACGAGGTGTTCACCAGCCCGGACTTCATATTCGCCAACCAGAAGGCGCTTTTGGCCGCCACGAACGGACACACGGTGAGCATTCTCATCGGCAGCACACAGGTGGATTCCATGACGCTGTCAAAAGGGCGGGGCAAAGGCAGCGGCACGTTGACTTGGGGCTATAAGAAGGGCGAGATCCATTACACCATCAGGAACACCGCGTTGGAGAATCTGCTGAACAGCTACGGGGCCGCCAACGACAACGTCCCCGCCGGCAGCACAGTGTCAGTGCCTCTTGTGATCGCGATTGACGGCCTGGCCTATGGTGGCCCATATACGTTCGCCTACTCGGCTTCGAAGAACAAGGTAGGAAAGGGGTCGGTGTCGAAGCCGCAACAGCCACATTAGGGGATCAGCTTTTGGCTGCGCAGCCAGCCTTCGCAGAGCTTGGGCCATCCTGAGATCGGGTGCGCGGTGGTATGCATGCCGAACCCGTGGCCCCCTTCTGCAAACACGTGCAACTCAGTGGGCACCTTGGCCTGCCGCAGGGCCAGGTGCATCAGGATGCTGCCTTCCCCGGCGATCTTGTCGTTGCCGGCGTGGACAAAGAACGTTGGCGGCGTCCGGGCGCCGGCGCGGATGTCGGGCGCCAGACTCTTGCCGTCCTCCTTGGCCAGCCATGCGGGGTAGACAAGAACGGCAAAATCGGGCCGGCAACTGACCTTGTCTATATCGTCGAGCGCCTCGTACTGCCGTTGATCGTCATTGGTGGAGGCGAAGGCCGCCAGGTGCCCGCCTGCTGAGAAGCCGAGGATGCCGATGCGCTCGGGGGCGATATCCAACTGCTTGGCCTGCGACCGCACGAGACTGAGCGCGCGCTGCGCGTCCTGCACCGGCGCCAGGTGCTTGGGCTGCCCCTTGCGCCCCGGCACGCGATACTTCAGCACGATGCCGGTCACGCCGATGGAGTTCAGCCACGCCGCAACGTCTTCCCCTTCGTGGCCCATCGCCAGGATGAAATAGGCTCCGCCGGGGCAGATCAGGACCGCGGTCCCGGTATTCTTCTCCTTCGGCGGCGGATAGATGGCGATGGTGGGCTTGGTCACGTTCGCCAGCCTGGTAATCGGAGGATTCTCTCCTTTGGGTATGGGTTCCCACTTCTCCGGGCCGATGTCGCCCTTTTCTCCGGGCGCGGTTCCTGGCCAGACATCAAGTGTCTGCCGGGCTTCAGCCGCCAGCGCGACGGAGGCCAGGGCGCAGAATGCCATCACGCACAAGACTGCCACAAGGTTCATGCGGAATGTCTCCTGACCTAAATTCGGGTGCAGCCCTCAAACGAGCTTTCCACCAGGAACTTGAATTTGCTTTGCTTGTCCTCGCTGCCATTGACCGCGAAGACGACTTCCTTCTTGAACAGTCCGCCACGCTCGTCTGTGATCTCGACCTTGACACCGCAATCCTGGGCCATTACTGCCAGCCGCTTGCGGTAGCCGGACCATCTCAGCACAGTGATCATATAATTCTTCCTGAGCGTGTCGGCCAGCGAGTTCCTTACATCGTCAATCTCGCTCATTTGGTCTCCGCGCCTTTCTTATCCTCAAGGCGTTCTACCCGGACAGCTTTCCCTTTCCAGTCTTCCTCGCTTTCATAGGCATAGTAACGGACTTCGTTGCCCGGGAGTTGGACCGTCGGCCGCCAGTACGGCCAGCCCACCTTCTTGGCTTTCTCCCCGGTGAGCTTCTCCGGCTCGTACTTCACTGTCTGGGCTTTTATTGGGCGGCCTTTGGGATCCTTTTCGAGTACTCTCAGCCCGTCCGCGGTGAAGTCCAGCGGCCAAGGGGGACTGACACCAATTTCCGGCTGTTGGG
>Ga0315279_10010234_pt1 | contig 11049 bp, 11 predicted proteins | sample YL17G06_20_MG_FD_203694 | JGI IMG/M metagenome (GOLD analysis project Ga0315279, IMG submission 203694) | Sediment microbial communities from Yellowstone Lake, YNP, Wyoming, USA - YL17G06_20 | ecosystem: Environmental > Aquatic > Freshwater > Lake > Sediment | place: USA: Wyoming | collected...
CGCCCGGTCGCAGAAGCGTTTCACGCTCTCCAGGTCGTGGCTGACCAGAACGATGGTCACCTGCTCCTGCCGCAGCCTGTCGATGTGGGCAAAGCACTTGCCCTGGAACTCGGCGTCGCCCACCGCCAGCACCTCGTCCACCAGGAGTATCTCCGGCTTGACATGCACGGCCACGGCGAAGCCCAGGCGCACATACATGCCCGAAGAGTAGGTGCGCATGGGCTGGTCGATGAATTCCCCCAGCTCGGAGAATTCCGTTATCTCCGGCATCTTCTCCCGGGCCTCCTTGCGGGATAGGCCCAGCAGGACGGCGTTGAGGATGGCGTTCTCCCGCCCGGTGAGCTGAGGGTGGAAGCCCGCCCCCAGCTCGAGCAGGGGCGACACGCGCCCTCGCACCGTGAGCTTGCCCTGGGTGGGCGGGGCCAGGCGGGCCATGATCCGCAACAGGGTGCTCTTGCCGGCGCCGTTGGAGCCGATGATGCCCACGCTCTCCCCCCGACGAACGGAGAGCGATATGTCCCTCAGAGCCCAGAACGGCTCCTTGGCACGGCTCGCTTTGAGGAAGAAGGGAAGATGCAAGAGGGCCGTCTTCAGCTCCCTCGCCCGTTCGTGGTAGAGGAAGTAGCGCTTGGAGATATTATCCAGGGCTATGACCTCTTGGCCGTTATAGAGCGTCCTCAAAGCGCTCCTCCAGAGTCCTGAATACAATGATCCCCACCACCAGGGCGACCGCTGTGAAGACAAGGGCCGGCCAGATATCGGCTCCGGGGAGCTTGTTGTCCAGGAACAGGCTACGCCACGCCTCGATGAGAGAGGTCATGGGGTTGATGAGCATCACTGGCTGCACCTTTTTGGGAACTCGTTCCAGGGAATAGAGAATGGGCGTCAGATAGAACCAGAGGTTCAATAGAACCTCCACCAGGTGCTCCAGGTCGCGCAGGAACACGTTGAGCGAGGCCACCACGAGGACGGCCCCCGCTAGCAGCAAAAGCTGTATGGCGATGAGGACGGGGATGCCCAGCAGCCACTCGGGCCCAGGGTAGCGCCCCGAAACTATGAGGAGCAGCATGAGTATAGGGATCGATAGGCAGAAGTGGAATAGCTGATTGGCAACCGTCGACAGGGGCAGGACAAAACGGGGGAAATAGACCTTCTTCAGCAAGGGGGCGTTGTTAGAAAAGGAGGCGGCGGAGAACTGGAGCGAAGCCTGAAACCAGCCCCAAGGGAATAAAGCAGACAATAGGAACAGGTGATAGGGAGCATTCCCCACCTTTACGCCGAGCACTTTATTCAGAGCGAAGTAGAGAACCAGGCCCAGGAGTAGGGGCTTGGCCAGGGTCCAGAGGAAGCCCAGGATGGTGCCCTGGTAGCGTAGCTTCACGTCGCGGGCGGTGAGAAGAACCAGCAGCTCCCAGGTGTGGGTCAGCCGGGACAGATTGTTCCCAGTCGGCAGAGGGATGGACAGCACGCGCACAGAATTTCTCCAGAACTGGTGAGAATTTCAGACAGTAGACTAGCAGGACGAGGGTCGTAAATCAAGGAACGGGCCACCGTCGGGCGGCCGCAGCCGTTTGCCTTGACAGTGGGGGAGGACTAAAATACCCCTTGCCCGATCCTGGGCGAGGGTCTATGCCGAAAGAGAACCTCAAAGGACTCATCCTCGGCGGCGGCAAGGGCGAACGCCTGCGCCCCTTCACCTATACGGGTGCCAAGCAGTTGGTGCCCATCGCCAATAAGCCCGTCCTTTTCTACGCTATCGAGGACCTGGTGGGCTGTGGCATCACCGACATCGGCATCGTGGTGGGCGACACGCGGGCGCAGGTGGAGAAGGCGGTGGGCGATGGCGATCGCTTCGGTGCCAGGGTGACCTACATTCGGCAGGAGGCTCCCCTGGGCATCGCCCACGCCGTGAAGATCGCGGCCGATTTCCTGGCCGGCCATCCCTTCGTCCTTTATCTGGGCGACAACCTGGTGCTGGGTGGTGTGGCCCCCTTTGTCCAGCGCTTCCGCAGCGATTCCAGCAACTGTCAGCTCCTTCTCAGCCGGGTGGAGAGCCCCCAGAGCTTCGGCGTGGCCGAGCTGGTCGACGGCCGGGTGGCGCGGGTGGTGGAGAAGCCACGCCAGCCGTCCAGCGACCTGGCGGTGATTGGCGTCTACATGTTCGACCAGCATGTGTTCGAGGCGGTGGAGCAGCTACGGCCCTCGGCCCGTGGCGAGCTGGAGATCGCCGACACCATCCAGTGGCTCATCGATAAGGGGCTGGCCGTCCAGGCTCAGGAGCTGGACCGATACTGGATGGACACCGGCAAGATGGGCGATATCCTGGAGGCCAATGCGGTGGTGCTGGATTCCCTGCCAGCCAGACAGGAGGGCAGCATCGATAGCGCCTCCCAGGTGCGGGGCAGGGTGATCGTCGAGCGTGGCGCCCAGGTGACCAACAGCGTACTGGAGGGCCCGCTGATCATCGGCGAGGAGAGCCGCATCGCCGATTCGCAAATAGGGCCCCACACCTCCATCTATCACCACTGCCAGGTGAAAGGCAGCCGCATCGCCAACAGCGTGGTTATGGAGCACACGCTGATCGAGGACGTGGGCTACCGCATCCAGGACAGCCTCATCGGCCGCTTCGTGGAGCTGAGAGGGGAGGGTGGGATGGAGGATCGCCGTTGCGCCCTCACCCTGGGCGACCACAGCCAGATTCGGGCTCAAGCGGATAAAGGTGGGATTTCGGCCGCTCCCAATCTGCGTAGGGAGCGCGGGCCATGACCGCGGCCACATGGGCACTTGTGGTCGTCACTTTTCTCCTCGCGGTCGGCGCGGCCTGGTATGCGCTGGAGACCCGTAGGATAGTGAAGAGAATGGATGCGGAACGCGAAGATAGGCTCCGTCCTTTCCTCGGATTCCAATTGATACCCTGGACATCGACCTTGCTTAAGCTTAGAATCCAAAATCTCGGCTGGGGCCCTGCTCTTGAGGTTAAGGGGTACATTGAGGCGAACTCTGGCTCGGGCGGTGCAAGTTTTCAGTGGAGCTACCATGTGCTAGCGCCAGGGAGATACGAAGACTTTGGTTTCCCCGCTCCTCCCGGTGCAAGCAGTGAGGACAGGTTCAGGCTCGATAAGGTAAGGGAGCGGCTCGATACCGTTAGAGCAGTGTTCAGCTACAAGTCGGTTAGCGGTTGCGAATACCATTTAAGCGACTCGATCTCGGTTACGAACCTCACGGATGACTGGATAGCCGCTCAGATGATGGCAACCGAGGATCACCCTGATCAGCTGGTACCTCGCATTGCCAAAGCGCTGGAAGGGATCGAGAAACAGATCCAGGCTATCCGTAAATGAAGGGCAGCAGGTGAGGCAGCACACAAGGCGTTCACCGCTGGCGGGGTAGACTATGCGCAGGATTCTGGTCACGGGTGGGGCAGGGTTCATCGGCGGTCACTTCGTGCGCCGCCTGCTACGAGAGCACCCTGAATATGAGGTCATCAACGTCGATAAGCTTACCTACGCTGGCAGCCGCGACAACCTGCGCGATATAGAGGGCGACCCCCGCTATCGCTTCGTGCAGGGCGATATCTGCGACCGCCCGCTTGTGGACGAGCTGGTGGGCCAGGCCGACGCCATCGTGAGCCTGGCTGCCGAGACCCATGTTGACCGCTCGCTCCTGGCAGCGGACGCCTTCATCAGGACCGATGTTCAGGGCACCCACGTGCTCCTGTGCGCGGCCCGCGAGCACGGCATCGAGCGCTTCGTCTATGTTTCCACCGATGAAGTCTACGGCGAGGTGCCCGAAGGCTATTCGTCTGGCGAAACGGATCCCCTGCGGCCCCGCAACCCCTACGCCGCCAGCAAGGCGGCCGCCGACATGCTCTGCTTGGCCTTCTTCGCCTCCTATGGCCTGCCGGTCATTGTCAGCCGTGGCGTTAACACCATGGGGCCCTACCAGTACCCGGAGAAGATGATCCCTCTCTTTATCACTAATGCCCTGCGCGATGAGCCTCTGCCCCTGTACGGCGACGGCCGCCAGGTGCGCGATTGGCTTTTCGTTGAAGACCACTGTGAGGCCCTCGACCTGCTCCTCCATGAGGGAACGCCGGGCGAGGTGTACAACGTCGCCGCCGATAACTACCGTTACAATATCCAGGTGGCCGAGGCCATCCTGGAACTAGTGGGCAAGCCGCGCAGCCTGCTTCGCCGCGTGGCGGACCGCCCGGGCCACGACAGGCGCTACAGTCTGGACTGGTCGAAGATAAGGGCCCTGGGCTGGTCGCCACGCCATGGCTTCGATGAGGCCCTGGCCAAGACGGTCGCCTGGTATGGCGACAACGAGTGGTGGTGGCAGAAGGCCCGTTCGGGTGCCTATCAGGACTACTACCAGCGCCAGTATGGCTGGCGGTTGGAGGCAGCCGCTCACCGGGAGGGAGAAGGATGATCGAGGGCGTGGAGATCAAGCAGCTCACTAAGCACGCGGACGAGCGGGGCTACCTGATGGAGCTCTTGCGCTGCGACGACGCCATCTTCCAGAAGTTCGGTCAGGCCTACGTGGCCCTGAACTATCCCGGCGTGGTGCGGGCGTGGCACTACCACAAGAAGCAGGACGACTACTTCGTGGTGGTGAAGGGCATGTTGAAGGTGGCCCTCTACGACGCTCGCGAGGGTTCGCCCACCCAGGGGCAGGTGGGCGAATTCTTCCTGGGGGAGCAGAGCAACATCCTGCTGAAGATTCCGGTGGGGGTCATGCATGGCTACAAGACAGTGGGCAGCGAGCCCTCCCTCCTTGTCAACTTCCCCAGCGAGCCCTATGACCCACAGCAGCCGGACGAATATCGGCTTCCCTGGGATACTGACCAGATCCCCTACGATTGGGACATCAAGATGGGCTGAGGGGGTGGTGGTGTGCGCATCCTCATCACCGGCGGCCGTGGCCAGCTAGGCCGCGAGCTCCAGCAGACGCTGGCCTCGCAGACGGTGCTGGCCCAGGACCTGCCGGAGTTGGACGTCACCGATGCGGCGGCGGTCGGCCGGGCCATCGGCCAGTTTCGGCCGCAGGTGGTCGTCCACGCCGCCGCCCACACCGATACCGCAGGCTGCGAGGCGAACCCCGAGCTGGCGATGAGGGTGAACGGCGAGGGCACCCGCCAGGTGGCCCTGGCCTGCCGCCAGGCCGAGGCTGCCATGCTGTACGTGAGCACCAACGAGGTCTTCGATGGCCAGAAAGGCGAGCCCTACCTGGAATCGGACGAGCCCAAGCCCATCAACGCCTACGGCCGCTCCAAGCTGGCGGGCGAGCGATACGTCCAATCCATCCTCGCTCGCTTCTACATCGTGCGCACCGCCTGGCTATACGCCGCTGGGGGCAGCAACTTTCCAGCCAAGGTCCTTGAGGCCATCACCAGCGAAAGCGAGCTGCGCTTCGTGACCGACGAGGTCGCCTCGCCCACCTGGGCGCGCGACCTGGCTCAGGCCATCGCCGGGCTCATCGGCCAGGCGACCTACGGCATCTATCACCTGACGAATAGCGGCTGCTGCTCTCGCTACCAGTGGGCCCAGCGGGTCCTGGAGCTGGCGGGCCGCGGCGATGTCGCACTGCGCCCGGTCGTCCAGGCCGATTATGGCGCCCCCTACCGCAAGCCACCCTATTCGGAGCTGGCCAATCGGGCGGCGGCCGCCTTGGGCATCGTTCTCCGTCCCTGGCAGGAGGCGCTCGCGGAATATTTGCTTACCACCCCGGCCAGGGCCGGTCGCTAGGAGGCCGCCCATGGTCGTCCAGGGCGGGAGCCTTCCCGTCGTAGCCATCCTCACCATCAACTACAACAGCAGGCCGTACATCGAGAGCTTCCTGGCCTCGTTGCAGGCGGTTGCCTATCCCAACTACCGGCTGGTGGTGGTGGACAACGCGTCTGGCGACGGCTCGCCCGAGGAGATATCGTGGCGGTTCCCGCAGGCGGTGCTGATGCGCAACGGAGAGAACCTGGGCATCACCGGCGGCCACAACGTGGGCATCCGCTACTGCCTGGAGCAAGGCTTCGATTACATCCTCTTCCTGAACAACGACACGGTGGTGAGCCAGGACTTCCTGGATCGCCTGGTGGAGAGCGCCGACGAGCGGACGATGGTCGCCCCCAAGACCTATCTGTACGGCCGGCCGGGCTTGCTCGACGATACGGTGGGCGACTTCGACTGGTGGCGAGGCGTCTGGCGGGGTTGGCTCTACGGCAAGCCGGAGCCGCCTGGCTTCGAGCGGCCGCGAGAGGTGAGCATGGCCAGCCTGTGCTGCCTGCTGGTGCCGGCCGCCGTCTTCCGCGACGTCGGCCTCATGGACGAGCGCTTCTTCATGTACTACGACGATTTCGACTTCGTGGCGCGGGCCAAGGCGGCAGGCTATCGTCTGCGCCTCAATCCGGCAGCGGTCATCCAGCACCGTAAGGCGGCGTCCAGCGGTGGCGTGGAATCACCGTTCAAGGTCTACTACGCCAACCGCAATCGGCTCTACCTCATGAGGAAGCACTCCTCCCGGCTGCGCTTTGCGCTATTCCTGGCCTACTTCTTGGCGACTCGTGTTGGCTACTGCGTGGCGTATCTTGTCGGGGGCCGGGGGCGGCAACTGAGGGCCATGCTCATGGGCATCGCCGATTTCTGCCGCGGCCGCCTGGGGCGCACGCACGAGCTGGCTCATTTTCGTTAGGGGGCATTGGAGCGTGCGTATCGCCATCGACGCCACCTCGGTTCCCCGCCAAAGAGCGGGTGCCGGCACCTACATCTGCAACCTGGTGCAGGCTCTGGCCCAGGTGGACAGGGATAACACCTACTTTGTCTTCGCCAAACCCGGGACCTTCGATCGGCGCAGCCTGCAAAGGGAAGGCTTCCAACTGGTGCCCGTGCACCTCCCCTCGCGGTTGGCCAGAATGCTCTGGGAGCAGGCGACGCTGCCCCTGCATCTTCGCCGCCTGGGGGTGGATGTGCTCCATTCGCCTCACTACACGACGCCGCTGGCGCCTGGCCCCTGGCGGCGGGTGGTCACCTTCCACGATGTGACGTTCTTTCTCCTGCCTCGCCGCTATCCCATCCTGCGTCGGCTCTACTTTCAGGGGGCGAGCCACGCTGGCGCTCGCCTGGCCCACTTGGCCATCGCCGTCTCCGAGACGGTGAAGGGCGATGTCGTGCGCCATCTGGGCCTGCGAGCGGAAAGGGTACGGGTGGTACCCCTGGCACCGGGGCCTGGCTTTCGCCCGCTAGAGGATTCGGCTAGGATGGAGGCGGTTCGCGACAGGTACGGGCTGCCGCCGAGGTTCATCCTCAACGTAGGCACGCTGGAGCCGGGCAAGAATCAAGCGACGCTGGTGCGCGCTTTCCACAGGCTCAAGGGTCAGGGCCTGGAGCAGAGGCTGGTCATCGCCGGGCAGAAGGGGTGGATGTACGAGAAGCTGTTTCGGCTGGTGGACGGCCTGGGCCTGAGGGAGGACGTGCGCTTCGTGGGCTACGTGCCCGCCGACGATCTGGCGGCGGTCTACAATATGGCCGACCTATTCGTCTTCCCATCGCTGTACGAAGGCTTTGGTCTGCCGCCCCTGGAGGCGATGGCCTGCGGCCTGCCGGTGGTGGCCTCCAACGCGCCGGCCCTGGCCGAGGTCTTGAACGGGGCTGCCCTTCTGGTGAACCCTTCGGACGTGGATGCCTTGGCCGAGGCCTCGGCCAGGGCATTGAGTGACCGGCGCCTGCGCTCCCGCCTGCGCCGGCAGGGCCTGGAGCGGGCCAGCCAGTTCTCCTGGCAGCGGACGGCGCGCGGGACGGTGGCCGCCTATGAGGCGGCCCTGAGCTCAGCGAGGAGCTAGCCGGTGGACCTATCCATCGTCATCGTCAGCTTCAACGCCAGGGACTACCTGCGGCGCTGCCTGGGCTCGCTGTTCGAACACACGCAGGGCACTGCCTACGAGGTGATCGTGGTGGATAATGCCTCCTGGGACGGCAGCGCCCAGATGGTGGAGAGCGAGTTCCCGCAGGCCATCCTTATCGGCTGCTCCGCCAACCTGGGCTTCGCTGCCGCCTGCAATCGGGGCATCGCCGAGGCTAAGGGCGAGTTCATCCTCCTCCTGAACCCCGACACGGAGATCGCCAGCAGCGCCTTCGCCCCTATGATTGCCTACTGCCGCCAGGAGCCGAAGGTGGGCATCCTAGGGCCCAAGCTGCTCAACAGCGACGGCTCCTTGCAGCTCTCCTGCCGCCGCTTCCCCAGCCATCTGACAGGCCTGTTCAATCGCCAGTCCATCCTCACTCGGCTCCTCCCCCGCAATCGCTTCTCTAGCCGCTACCTGATGTCCGACTGGAACCACAACAGCATCGCCGAGGTGGATTGGCTGTCGGGGGCCTGCATGCTCCTCCGCCGCCAGATGCTGGCGGACATCGGCCCTCTGGACGAGGGCTTCTTCATGTACATCGAGGACGTAGACATCTGCTATCGGGCTCACCAGGGCGGCTATCGAGTGGTCTACTTCCCGCAGGCAGTGGTAACCCACCACATTGGCAGGAGCAGCGACACTCTCCCCAACAGGAGCATCCTCCAGTGGCACCGCAGCATGTGGCGCTACTATCGCAAGCACATGCGCAGCAATCCTCTGGTGGACGGGCTGACCTTGGCGGGCATTGGCGCCCGCTGTGGCTACCAACTGGTGCTTCAGAACGGACGACGCTTGCTGGCGGAGAGGGGGCGATCCTCGTAGGCGATGTCCCGCTCGTCCGACTGAGGAGGCGACCGGTGGCGTTGGAGACCGACGGTGGAGGCGAGGACAGCTCGCAGGGAGGCCACTGAGGCGCTGTTCCACAGGGAGCCGGCGTAGCCCAATCGGAAGAGGACAGCAGCGATAGCAGCGCCGAAGGCAAAGAAGGCCAGGAACTGGGCTCCGGTTGCTCCGATATAGTGGATGGTGAGCGCTGCCCCCGAGAAAAGGATGCATAGAGCATAGAGGGAGAGGACGACGGCCCTGTCGCTCAATCCCCTTTGCTCCAGCCGATGCTGGATGTGATCGAGGTCAGGAACGAAGGGGTGTCTCAGGTCCGCCAGCCGCCTCACAAAAGCGAGCAGTGTGTCCAGAATAGGGAAGCCCAGGGCGACAATGGGCACGCTGATGAACATGCTGCCGGTGACACCGATGGAGCCCTTGATGGCCAGGGCCGCCAGCAGGAAGCCCAGCAGCAACGCCCCTGAGTCTCCCAGCAGGCGCGAGGCCACCGGCAGGTTGAGGGGAAGGAAGCCAGCACAGGCTCCTGCTACCGCCACCAACAGAGCGGCTACCAGGGGGTGGTCCACACTGGCGGCGATGAGGGCCAGGGGCACGGCCACGATGATCGCTACACCCGCCGCCACCCCATCTTTCCCATCGATCAGGTTCATGGCGTTGGTCAGGAACACCAGCCAGAGGATGGTCAGCACCGGGGCGGCCCATCCCAGGGAAAAGGTGGTGCCCCAAGGCAAGGCCACATGCTCTATGCGGTAGCCGACCACGAACACCAGCGCTGCCGCTGCCGTCTGCACCAGGAACTTGATCTTGAAATCCACCTCCCGCAGGTCGTCCAGGAGGCCCAGGAGGAGGATCATCAGGGCCGCACCCAAGAGGCCGGCCGTCTCCCCTTTCTGGGAGGCCAGCAGGTCGGAGAGGTCGCTTGAGACCAGACAGACCAGGAGGGGTGCGAGGAGGAAGGCAGCGAAGATGGCCAGGCCTCCCACCCGTCGCCTGCCCAGGCGGGCCTCGGCCGGCCGCGCCAGGCGCTGGAGGGGAAGAAGGGCTGTCAGGCCCCAGGCCCCTGCCGCAGCCAGCACAAAAACAAGAACGTAAACGTCAAGGCCAAGGCTGGGCATAGCAACAGCTTACTTTAGCAGGTTGGTAACCACTACACCATATCTTGCTCGGGCAACGGTCAAGAAATCAGCACCAGACCCGAGGCCAGAAAGTAGGTGCCCAGCCCCAGGAGGAAGAGGCCACAGACGATGAGGACGCCCCGATAGATGCCGCCGCTCATCATCCGCCTGCCGCTGGCCAGGACGAAGGCTAGCAGGGTGAGCCACAGTATGTCCGACAGGATGTGACCAATGTAGAAGGAGGCCACCCCGGCAGCGCCTTGCTCCAGAGATTGGCTGACGAAAGCAGAGCCTACACTAGCCCACCATGCCAGCCAGCCCGGGTTGAACACGCTCACCAGGATGGCGGCAGACATCACCACCGCCGCCGTTCTCGGTAGGGATCTGCTGGCTGACTCTCCGCCAGCTAGGGAGCGCAGCCAGCGGCGTCGCCAGGAGCCGTCGTAGGCGGCCCCCGGCCCGTCTGATGGGGGTGGGCGTTCGACGACCAGTGGCGGTTCGGCTCGGCTGGTGGCGATGTGCACGCCCATCCATAGGAGGAACAGCCCTCCGGCAATGCCCACGCCAGCCTTCACCGAATCTTCGGTCAGGAAGCGGCTGAGGCCCAGGGCCAGCCCGACCACTAGAGCCAGCTCGATCAGGCTGTGACCGGCGGCCAGCAGCGGTCCGGCCCAGAAGCCGCGCCGCATGCTCTCGCGGACGGCCACGGTGGTGAGGGGTCCAGGCATGAGAGCGCCGGTGAAACCCACGCCGAAGGAGGTGACGAAGATGGCTGCTAGGGCTGCTGAGGGCATCACTTTTAGTGTTGCATTGTTCTCGAAGGTTCGTCAACGCGGAGCAAAAGCGCTTGACGGTCGGCATGTTAAGATGTAGAATCCGCGCGATAAGTGACCATTTTGCCCGTGCCCGTTGTGCATGGGGCAGTGGACTAATGGCGGGTCAGCTCGGCCCGCGATCAAAGGAGGCATATATGCGAATGGTTCGAGTAGCGCGATACTGGCTGCTCGGGTTAGTGATACTTCTTGCGGCTGCGTCCCTGGCTCTTCTTCCTGCCTGCGGGGGGGGCGAAGAGAAGGGGGCCGGAGCGACAAATTTCGAGACCATTAAGGTCGTTCCCGTCTCCCTAGAGGGGGCTACCCCGTCGGGCACACCCGCGGCCACACCCGCGGCCACAGCCGCGGCTACACCCGCGGCCAC
>Ga0315279_10010235_pt1 | contig 11048 bp, 13 predicted proteins | sample YL17G06_20_MG_FD_203694 | JGI IMG/M metagenome (GOLD analysis project Ga0315279, IMG submission 203694) | Sediment microbial communities from Yellowstone Lake, YNP, Wyoming, USA - YL17G06_20 | ecosystem: Environmental > Aquatic > Freshwater > Lake > Sediment | place: USA: Wyoming | collected...
AAGTGCAAGCCATACCGCTGCAATAGTAAACTGATCTATGGGTAGCATAAAAACCTCCATGGACTGTTAAAAAATATATATTTTTCCACAATATTTTGTGTAGAGTAAAAGAGATGGATAACATTCGAATTATACCAATGTTGTAAAATGTTACCGATGAAGTATCTTACGTCATTCAACAGCAGGATTTTCATATCAATATCACTGAGGTCTGTATGATAGAAATCATCAGCTGTTGACAGCGGTTTTGGTTTTAGCCACGGTGGACTTCATCACCGATGTGTCGGTAATTCTGATTCATTTATTTATACATTCCGTAAAAAATCCTCATGTTTGGTGCTAATCATAAATGCTTTTTTCATAGAAATCGTACGAAAATCAACTACATTTTTCGATATTATTGATAAGGCACTTTGGATCGCAACAGCGCAATACCTTCTGTCCGAGCATGCAACACGTCAATCATCATGATTCCTTCCATCTCTTTTCTTATGATTATGTGATTTTTCAAGGCTTTTCTGTAGAGAAGATATTCATCTTTTTCAGAAAAGTTAGGTATGACCTTCTCAGTGAATAGGAAATCTTCAATCGAACGGTTCTTACCATTGTTATTACCCTCAGTTAGATCGACGTGATAAGAATCATAGATGAGAAAACAATGAATCATCGGGAGATACGGTAAATGATACTTATCAAGAATCAGATTTGTACCGGTGACGATTTCTTCATTCATTGCATATATCCCTATCATCTTATGAACAGGGATGCGAAGTTCTTCGGCAAGAGTCGCAATAACAGCGTGTTTTGTGGTACATGATCCGTATCCCTCTTTGAATAGTATCAAAATATCATCAGTTGTAGAATTGTATCCATAGGGTATATCACGAACATAGGCGCAGGCATCCCGGAAATTCTTGATTTTTAGACTGGTGAACTTTTCTGATAGGATTCCTTTTTTATCAATCATTGGATTTGGTAACACCGTGTATGAATCCATGGTAAATCAACCCCGGGTAGTGAAACATTCTTTGTCTCTTATATATCTGTTGTTTAGAAAGGAATGTTAACATTTGAGAAAAAACATTTTGTCACCAGATATGAGAGTATTAAATATGTCACTATATACCAGATTAAATCTTTATCGTATGATATTCATTAATACTATCATTTTACTGAGAATATCATAAACGATTGTTCTGATAAAAAATCATAACTTTTCTGTAGCAAGTATCCTGCTTGTTTCATTTCCTCAAGGAGAATGTTCTGAGGAACAAAGTGGTGATGCAGTCTTTGAAAACTGAATAATCCCCCCCTGCTGTCATATTCAATGATTACAATTTTACCATCTGGTTTTAACCTCTCTTTTAATCTCTGAAAATAATCGACTCGATTTGGTAGATGATGAGAGACATTTCGTAGGAACACGTAATCAAATGTGTGTTTCGGAAGATCTGGATGTTCGGATGAGGTAAGTTTTGTAACAATGTTAGTTAATCCTTGTTCGGTGGCTTGTTTCTTGATGTATAATAAAAATTCTTGATTGGTATCAACAGCATAGACCTGCCCCTTTTCTCCCACTGCTTTCGCAAATCTATACGTAAAGTATCCCCCACCCGATCCGATATCAGCAATAATTTGTCCAGGTTTTAACGAAAGGGTTTCCATGATTTGATCTGCTTTGTATTTTGGTTTCGATGCTTTTTTATTGAACATCTCTGGTCTTTTTTTGCTCATACAGTACCCTGCTCCTGAGATAACATCTTAATATCTTTTTTTAATGCAGTTTATCAATTCTGTTATTTAACTTATGTTCTAAAAACTGATTCACTGCATCGTTGACGGTTCTTTCATCGGTGACTATTGCAGAAATATTATTCTTTAGTAAATCATCATAAATCCTTTGGCCCATCCCATAACTGATGACGACATCGCAATCTTTGATGTTCTTAATCATCATATCATGATCGCAGCTATGGCATTCTCCAGTGCTTTTTCCAATGTTTTCTCGATATTCTTGCTTCATTATAGTGTTATTCTCTATTTCAAACACCATAAAACCATTTGCTCTTCCGAAATGCTCGGAAATAGTTTTTTGGTCATCTGATGCGACTGCTATTTTCATTTCTGTTCACCTCTTCGATAACATCTTCTTTTTCTACCACTTTTATGTTGAGGGCGGATTTCATAGGTTCCTCCCTCGATTTTCAATGACTTCCCGTTGACGATGACATCTGCTATTTTTCTGCGTGCCTCCAGATAAATGCGATGAAATGTGGGTTGTGAGATGTTCATACGCTGGGCGCATTGTTCTTGTTCTGATCCGTCGACATCTTTCAATCGTACCGCTTCGAATTCATCAACCGTCAGAATAACTTCTTCCAACTCAGTCATTGGTACACCTGCTGGCTTAAAGTAGGTGATACCTGGCTCAAAGCACACCCGTCTGCAACGTCGTGGTCTCGGCATTTTTTACCAACCTACATTCCCAATATTATGAATATATATTCATAACAATGATTTAAACTTTACTATAAAATACCAACAAAATCAAATTTTAAGCACGAAAATGTTTTATGGTTACTATAGGGTTTATAATGGGTTAATGAATGCAGACGAGATGATTGTAACATGAATAAAATTGTAATAATTGACTCAGATAAATGCATTGGTTGTGGGGAATGTGCGGAAATCTGCCCGAAAAAAATACTGTATATTCAAGATAATATTTGTAAGGTAACCGATGAGAAAAAATGTGATAAATTAAAGGGCTGCGAAAACGTGTGTCCAACGGCAGCTATTAAAATCCATTAAAACAACATATGATATTCATCAATGTCTTTATTTGATTGAAAGATATAACAGTGTTGCAAGGAGAAATTAGAGCCAATTTTTCCTGCGGGCTTTATAGTCATACTCCGTAAGCCCTCCAGCTGTTTGCAAATTATTATAACTGTTATTAATTTGGCAACTCAGGTTATCTTAGATACTCTGATAGATTCGTTTCTCCAATTGTTAATTGAGGAAATACTGCTAGGAGTTGTTTTGCTATTTCGGATAAAATGTTTTTTACACCTGAGGTCTTTTCAACTTCAATTCCAGGATAAATCCTCACAACCACACCATCATTTCTCTGACTGATTAGAGCTAAAAAACTATTTTTAACACCCTTTTCAATTGCTAACGATTCTATGAGTATTGCAGTCTTATCGCGGCTCATATACACATTATCTGTTTTAAGAATGCCCTGTTCGTTTCGGATTAATACGCCCTTAAATTTATTGAATATATCATCAAGATTCACATTACCGTTGAGAACAACATGAGGCATCTTATACACCAGATTTAATCATTTATCTATCTCGTCAATCTCCACAGCCACTTCATTTCTCCGTAAAAAACCAGGGGTAAACGGGCTGTTGTATCTCATTAACACAGGTTCTCCTTTTATTTGTATTCCGTTTGTCTGTAACGCTAAAACTAGCTCTTGTATATGTCTTGCTATCATTTTTCCTGTAGTACGGCCGCTGAATCGAAGGACTGCCATCTGTTTTTTCGGGTGAATCTCAATGCTTACCGCTGGATTGGTTGGTATTGGGACCGTCTCTTTTGTATATGGTGAGGGGACCGCAAACGCCATATAATTTTTACGAGTAACAACTGGTGCCGTCATCTTGATTTTTTCAGAGGTTATCACTGGTGCAGTCATGGCGATTTTACGGCGTGTCTTGTTTTCTCCTGAGATATATTGAAAAAGCAACCCAAATCCGGAGTCATCATTATTGTTTTCAACAACAGCAAATATCACGTTAGGGTACTGGCGGATTTCGACATTCTCGATTTTCTTTATAACATCATATGATATTTGATCTGTCATGTCTTTTTTAATAAGGATATTAGGTATATATCATTATTTCCTATGAGCTATGCCCTGAGGAAAACAAAAAAATAACCTGAGTCATGAGTACATGACCCGGTGCAATGGACATCCATCGATATTGTTTTTTTCTACACTGTTATTGATCGAGTCAACTTTCCAAACAGGACACAATTAGCTGTCACGGTGAGTTGATCTCCAGTTGTTGCCGTAACATTATAGGTATAGGTGTAGAAAAAGAATTTCGGTTGACTTGTGTATTGTGTCGATGCGACGACTCCGCCGTTTTTTTCAACATCTACTTTATACACATAGTGGAACGTTTTTGCTGGCGAAAAATGCAGAACGGTGACCTGTAAAGTTCCTGGTTGATAGACTAGTTTCATATATCGTGGCGCTGTCGCAGCTGCTTGCATACACATCATTGTTACTCCCATGATGAGAATAACAACTATTGCTAGATATTTCTTATATTTCATGTTCATTCACCTCTATTCAACTATAATATGCCACACCTCACCTGTTTTGATAAAGGAGCCGATCATCCGTGTGGTAAGCATATATATCTCTCCATTTTCATCGACACCGAAGCCTTGGATGAATCGATGTAATGGTTTTCCATTGTTCATGGCAAACGGAGAGCAGTTCCACTGACCTGGTTGTGTCTCAGTAAGGTAAAAGAGTTGTCCCCCCGGGGAAGTAAATGAATTGCTCCAATCACCGAACACGTATTTTCCAACAAGACTTGGTGATTGTGTCCCATGATAAACGTATCCCCCAATAATTGAATGACCAATGTTATGACTATAATCATAGATGGGTGGTTGAAGTGTGCTGATGTTGATACCTAGTAGTTCAGCTAATGCAAGGTCATAGGGATGGTTTCCTTCTAAAATACGCCATCCGTAGTTGCCACCATTTTCGACGATATCGACTTCTTCCCATATGTCTTGACCGACATCAGCGACAAAGAGCTTTCCGGAATCTGTGTCAAATGAAAATTTGTATGGGTTGCGGAACCCATACGCGTAGATTTCATCGAGGCCATCAATCCCAACAAACGGGTTATCAGCAGGAACCGTGTATGTTGTTCCGTTATTTACATCGATACGTAGGATTTTACCTAACGGAACACTAACATTCTGTGCGTTACCGATGATGCCATGTTGATCACCAGCACCACCCCCGTCACCAAATGCGATGTACAGATATCCATCTGGCCCAAACGCGAGTTGTCCACCGTTATGATTCATCTCTGGCTCATCGACACGAAAGATGATCTCTTCAGATGTTGGATCAGCGATATTAGGGTCAGCAGAGACAAGGTACTCTGCAATGATAGCTTCATGATCAATTCCTGTGCCTGTTTTTGGGGCACTATAATACACAAAAAACCGTCCGTTTGTTTCATAGGCTGGATGGAACACAAAACCAAGCAAGCCCCGTTCATCATACAAGGAGTTGACCTTTACCATTTTATCAGAGAGATCCAAAAACGGTGTCTGTAATCGAGTCCCATTTTCGATGATGAAAATCTTCCCAGCTTGTTCAGCGACAAAGAGACGGTTGGTTCCATCTCCGGCATTGGTTAGTATTGTCGGTGAACGAAACCCTTTTGCAACAAGGTTGGTTGTAGCAACAAGTGCATTAGGACTTCCAGGTACGATGATAATACGTAAACCATGGATGCGGGCATGGGCACTCAGAGTATCTGTACTTCCTTCCGCGGATTGAGCTGTAGCGGTAATGACGGTTTTGCCTAAACCAAGAATAAATGGAATGGTTACCATTTCACTTTTCTCTCGATAAATAATCGGGATTGTTCCCTGAGCATTTTTTCCAATAAAAACAAGTCCACCAGTAAGACTGATGTTCCAGTTGATGTTTGTGAGATTACCGTCCCCAAGATTTCGAATCGCTACAGTAATACCGGATCCACCTGTAATTGCTTCAACTTGAATGTGTGGATTCGACAGAGATGCAGTCCCTTCTTTTGCAGTGAGCATATCTCCTGTAGCGTACATACTTATTATTATCAACAATAAACTACATAAAATTCCGATACTTTTTCTCCGAATAATAAAACCCCCTTTTATAGTAAAAGCTTAACAGAGCATCTTCATTTAAACATTGTGGTGTTTATAAAAATTGAAGAATCTACCCATTTTTTCAAATACGGTAAACATTTAAATACAAAGGTGTCTTAATTTATTACAATATAAGGGGGCGTATAAGAGTGAAAATCTTTTATCTCTGGCAGATTGTGAAATTAGCACGTATGCCGATTGTGATAGCCGTGCTCCCTATTTTTCTGCTTGGAGTATTGTTTGCATTACAAACCGGTGCACATTTTTATTTGTTTAATTTCCTCTGGGGATTTGGTATTTTATTTATCATTGAAATCGCTGCCTCGTTCGCAAACGATTATTTTGATTATGAGGCAGATAAACACAATAAACAATTTGGTTTCTCAGGTGGAAGTGGTGTTCTCCTGGCGCATCCTGAGCTGCGTTCCTTTGCGAAATGGGCATCGATTTTACTTATGCTCTTCGCTATCTTCGGAACAATTTTTTTTACATGGCTATACTCATTTCCCCCTTGGACTATCGGCTACATACTAGTCGCTGTTTTTTTCTGTTGGTTTTACACTGCACCTCCCTTAAAACTTGTGTACCGTGGTCTTGGGGAACTACCTCATTTCCTCGCAGGTATCATGTTTCCTGCTTGGGGTTATTTGCTCATGACAAAGACCATTGATTTATCAGTAATTATTTTTGCAGTGCCATTTGGGATACTTGGCCTAACTGTCATACTAAATTTCGAGATACCTGACCGAGAAGCAGACATTCATGGATTAAAAAAGAATTTTATTGTTCGCTTTGATAGACCACGATCTTTCCTTGTTATTAACTGTCTGTATTTTCTCACGTTTTGTCTGTTTGTCGTATTTATATTGACCAATGTCCTCGGGCGTTCTATTAACCTTTGGATACCTGTCTTTTTTTCCTTCATCCCATTTATCATTAGCCTTCGACCTGCACTTAAAAAAATTATATCCAAAGAAGCTGCCACTGTTTATGCAATTCGAAATGCTATCGCAGGTTTTAGCACGGTTGCCTTTATTACTCTTTACTTCATCCTCATTTATCTTATATGAGGCAAGATTTTTTTTTTTTGTGTACAAAATCAGACAGATACAGATGTTTTTTTAGACAGGAATCAACAAAGATGTGCTTATTGTCTTTACTCTCAGAAGCAACTCCCGAGCCTTCTTTTTATATAAAATAATCAATATTGTCTATCCCTTATATTATTTATCCTCAGCTTAAAAAGTGTACTGCTGTATTTCCGTAAAGGACATATAGCTAGAAGTGTTTCGTGCCATCTATCAGTATGGGGGAATTTGAACATATGGTTGAAATGAAAATTCAGTGTCCAAAATGCAGACATCAGTTAATTGTCCAAGGAAAACCCCAAGAAAAAATCTCAATTACCTGCCCACAATGTACAACCCCTGGTACATTTACCTTTCCGGCAGAAACGTCTCAAGGCGTAGCACACACTCTGAACGATATCGTTGTCGTCGAGCATCTACGAAAGCTGTATGGTAAGGATATAATAGCCGTGGACGACATCTCATTCCGTGTTCACAGAGGTGAGATATTCGGTTTCCTTGGACCAAACGGTGCTGGGAAAAGCACCACGATTAAAATACTGACCACCTTATTGGAGAAAACCTCAGGAAACGCTACCATCGCGGGATTGGATGTCGATGCACAACAAGCTCAAGTACGACGCATCATAGGGTACTCCTCCCAAGAGGTGGGGGTTGATAATGATCTTACCGCCCGTGAAAATCTTCTGTTGCAATGCAGTTTTCACCATATGTCTAAAGATGTAGCAAGAAAGAAGGTCGATGAACTGCTTCAAACCGTAAAGCTCACAGAAGCCGCTGATCGAAGACTAAAGACTTTTTCAGGAGGTATGCGTAAACGTCTTGATCTGGCATCATCGCTGGTTTCAGACCCGCAGGTCCTTTTTCTTGACGAACCAACTACTGGACTTGACCCACAAAGTCGACAGGATATCTGGGAGTATGTTAGCAAACTGAATCGACAAGGGATGACTATCTTTCTCACCACCCAATACATGGAGGAAGCAGACCGATTAGCGAACCGATTATGTATCGTCGACCAGGGAAAAATTATCGCAGAAGGAACACCGGCTGAACTTAAGGCAAAAATCGGTGCGGATTCTATCACCATACGCTTCAAAGCCGATGACGTTGACGGCTGCGAAAAAGCAAGAAAACTCCTGTCTAAAATACCGGATGTTGATGCTGTAGGCCAATGCGGCTCAGGCTTAATTTCAGAAAATGGACTTACTATTATGACCAAGAACGGTGCAGAGATGCTTGCCAAGGTTGTGCGGACGTTAGATGATGCCCGTATCCCACTGCAGCAGCTGAACCTTTCCGTCCCAACCCTTGATGAGGTGTTCCTTAAACTTACCGGGAAAACACTCAATGTGATTGAACGTAAAGAAGCGGTGAAACCCCGAGGACGAGGGAGGTGACGATGATGATGGAAATGTTCTCTGAAATTATCGCGATTTTCAATCGATGGAACAAGAAATTATTACGTCAGCCAATATTGATCTTTTTTAACCTTATCCAGCCGTTAGTATGGTTCTTATTATTTACACAAGCATTCTCAGCTATTGGTGATATCCCCTCATTTAAGCTGCTCACAGGAACAAGTAGTTATGTTACATTTTTCACCGCAGCAGTAATCATTCAAACGATAACATCGTCAGCACTCGGTGCGGGTTTGGGCATTGTCACTGATTTTGACAGTGGGTTTATGGATAAAATGCGGGTAGCTCCTATTAGTAAATCATCGATATTATTTGGAAGGTTATTTAGCTCCGCTCTGACAACAATTTTACAAGTAATTATCATACTGATCATTGGATTAGCTTTAGGAGTCACTGTCGCCTCCGGGTTTTTAGGAATAGTAATGATTCTTATCTTGGCGGCACTTTTTGGTATCGCATGGTCAGGTATCTCTCTGCTCGTGGCGTTGACAACAAAAAATCAAGAGATAACACTCTCCGTTGGTCTGCTTACAACATTCCCGTTGTTGTTTCTCTCGGCCTCGGTCATGCCACTTGGTTTGTTACCAGATTGGGTGCAACAAGTAGCAAAGGTAAACCCTTTCACATACATTGCCCAAGCGTTCCAATCCCTTATCATCAATGGATTTATCTGGGAGAAAATTGAGTATGCGGTTATTGCTATTGTCATTGTTGGGGTGATAAGCTTAGGAGCAAGTATTATGGTGTTTCGAAAAAAAATCTCTTAATGTAACAAAATCGGTGGATTTTAGCTATTTTTTCCTCCGTTTTTTTTCTTATCACGTATTGTTTCCTGTTGGAACTGCCTGGCAATAAAAAATTTTTCTACAGAAAGACCAATCAGAGCGCAATTCTTGTTTTGGAAAAACTCAGCAAGATACGGGTGTTTTTTCAGGAGAATATCAATAAAACGTTGAGTGTCGTCTTTTATTTCGTATGCAGTTCCGACAGCGGTGACTGCAATAGCATTTTCCACATCAGCAGATACGTTTTCTCTATTGTCGATAAGAAAAGAAACCTTCGCATTTTGTAAAATATTAGTATATTTTCTCGTCTCACGTAACGTTGCAAAGATTAGCTGTGATAAATCATCGGATGCGGAGAATGCAACTAGGCTTGTGTATGGTTCGTTATCTCCTTGTGTGGCGATGACTCCAAATCGTTGTTGTGCAAACAACTTACGAATCAGTTTTTTCTCTTGTTCTGTGTTCATAAAATCCTTTTTTTACTTTGAGGGAAGATGGAGTTCAAAGCCATGGCGAATTAAGGGAGTATTGATCAATGCCCGGAGGATATCCAGAGGTGGGAACTGTTCTTTGTATCCCAAAACAGCGACATAGTCTCCGCCTGTTTGGTACGGATTCCAATAATAGACATAATACGTCCCTGAAACATTGATGGTCTCATCAAATCGTGGTCCTTGATAGTACCATTTTCCACCAAACGGTTCGTAAAATTTCTCTCGTTCGGTTCCCGGTGGCACATCCTCTTTTACGATCACACCACATCCTTGCGGTAGGTCAAAGGGAAGTGTCTGATTCGGCGCAGGTAGACCAGGACCTACGAGTGCAAACCATGGGGTAAAATTCGCATAAAACCCGTCGCATTCTGGGACGATTGCTTCAATATAAATTCTCAATGGGAGATTCTTGATTGAAAAGGTGTACACATCAATGTCGGTGCAGGGAGTCATCCAGTCAGTTTCTAGCCATGCGTACACGGCTATGGATTGCGTAATCGATTTTCTGACATGAAATGGTTGTTGCACAGACACATCACGGTGCTCTAAATATGGGACATGTGCACAAGCTGCAGGGAGGAGAAACAAGGCACTACAGATAAATGCATAAATTATGGAAATTCTTGGTTTCATAGCATTTCTCCTAAAAGCGTCCTCCTCAATAAACTTTCGGTTCTCATCATTTCAAAGAATTAATCACTCCGTAAAGTAGATATGGAGAAAATCCTTTCCTATTAATGAAAACTTGAGGGAGATTAACAATATGAGCTCAGTGAAAATAAAATGTCCACATTGTAGCCATCAATTTACCGTCAAAGGAAAACCAACTGAAAAAATAACAATTACCTGTCCACAGTGTAAAACCTATGGGACGTTTACATTTCCTGCGGGAGCATGCGACCCAAACAATGTAGAATGTTTTATTGAAGAAGGAGAGACACGGTTTAAAAAATTACGACGATTCAACGCAGTCATGGGAGTGATTCACCTCATACAAGGAATTCTTATGTTGATTCTCAGTAATGCATTTACCCTCCCATTAACGTATACCCACCCTGTTTATGATGCTGTGACAAAAACGATTTCCCCGGTCTCGACAACCTTCGTTGACATCCGCATAGGACCATTAGTTGCTCTCTTTTTATTTTTCTCAGCTGGTGCCCATTTGCTGTTATCAACCGTTTTCTATAACTGGTATGTCAAGAAACTGAAGCACCACATCAACCCAGCGCGCTGGTATGAATACTCCTTCAGTGCGTCACTTATGATCTTCCTTATCGGAATGCTTGTCACCATCTA
>Ga0315279_10010237_pt1 | contig 11048 bp, 11 predicted proteins | sample YL17G06_20_MG_FD_203694 | JGI IMG/M metagenome (GOLD analysis project Ga0315279, IMG submission 203694) | Sediment microbial communities from Yellowstone Lake, YNP, Wyoming, USA - YL17G06_20 | ecosystem: Environmental > Aquatic > Freshwater > Lake > Sediment | place: USA: Wyoming | collected...
CCGCTCTGCTGGACGGCGTGAGCGTCGCGGCGCTCGCCCTGATGGCGGGCGTCACTTGGCAACTCGGCCGGGCAGCGATCGTGGACGTGCCGACCGCAGTCCTCGCGCTGGTCGGGGCCATCCTCCTGCTCAGGTTGCGCGTGAACTCGGCGTGGCTCGTCCTGCTGGGTGCCGCCTCCGGTTTTCTGATAAAGGTGGTCGGATAATGGGCGCGGAGACAGGGCTGGACCTGGAGCGCGTCGCCTTGGTAGCCGTCCTGGCCCTGGCCGGCGGACAACGGCCTTCGAGAGCAGGAGGCAGCGTTCAGTCCTGAACGTGATCTCGCAAGGAGAGGGAGGGTAGAAGCCGAAATGTTCGAAGAAGGTAGGGATCGCCAACAGTCCCCGGACTGCGCCAAGTGTCCCGCGCCGGTATGCTACACCCCCGCCTTCATGCAAGGCCCGCCGAACTGCCCCACCAAGAACAAGGGCGACGCAATCGAGAAGGCCATGACCCGCTACCGCGAGCCGGAGCTGGCGGACTTCGCGCGGGTCGCTTCGGTGGTAGAGGGCGCAGCATACACACGTGTGCCCTGGTCCCCCAGCGTTCCGTCGCCGGCCACCACCAGGCTTGAGGAGATCATCAGCTTCGCAAAAAGGATGAAGTACCGGAAGCTGGGCATTGCATACTGCATAGGGCTTAGGGAGGAAGCAGCGATACTGATCCCTCTCCTGGAGCGCAGAGGATTCGAGGTCGTCTCAGTGTGCTGCAAAGTGGGCGGAATCGCCAAAGAAGAGATCGGCGTGAAGGACGAGGAGAAGATAGTCCCGGGAAGCTACGAGTCCATGTGCAACCCTATCTCCCAGGCCGAGATCGTGAATCAGGAGGGCTGTGACTTCAACATCGCCATGGGCCTGTGCGTGGGGCATGACTCCCTTTTCCTGAAGCATGCGGACGCACTGACAACGGTGTTCGCGGTCAAGGACAGACTGCTGGGCCACAACCCGCTGGCCGCTCTATACCAGTCGCGCCAGTACTATCGAAGGCTGCGCACACGAGGCGGCATCCCGGGAGAGGCCGGGGAGACGGAGGCATGAATCCGCAGACCATCCGAGCCTGGCCCAGTCTAGACCGGACCAGTACGTTCCGCGGCCAGCTAGGATACCTGGAGCTTGTACCTGACGGCTCCCTCGTCCATATAGACTGTCAACGTAACCTTCCTGCCTTGCAGAAGATACCTCTCGGACTCTCGGCGCAGGTCCCTGAAATTCGCTGTCTCCAGGAGAAGCCTCAGGACCTCCGTCCTCTCGGCAAGGTACTCGTCGCCCTCGCCAGCGCGAATACTGCGGAGGCCCCGCTCGTATTCATTCCGCGCCAGCGTCTCGATGCAGTGGTCGAGGTCTGGCTGCAGCTCTATCCTCGGCACTTTCATGAGGAGTCCACTACAACGTCACCACGTACTTACTCCGGACGCACAGGTTTGTGAGCGGTGACCTGCGCGGCTAACGGCGTGGCCACCGCTGGGCGGTCTTCTGCTTCTCAGGCAGGCTGTCAACGACCTCCATCGCAGGAAATCAGATGCTCCCTCAGATATGTCCTAAGGTTGCTGCTGGCAAACGTCACGGCCGCGTAGGTAGAGGGCACTAGCCCACGACTCGCTCGCGTAGGTAGGTCAATACGCGGTCTGTTCTGGGATCCTCGCCGTCGCATGCCTGAAACAAGCGATTGCGGTCGGCCTTACTCAGGTGAACGCAGGCCTGGAGGATGGCATGCCTAATGTCTACGTTGGTTTCATCGTCGTACAGGTCTCGAATACGAAATCTGTAGTCATCGTCGCCGTACTTGCCGAGTATGTCGATCGCCGCGACGCGGCATGCCCAGTGCCGGTTACGGTCGAACGCGACGTCGTCCACGACCCGGAGGTCCCGCTCTGTCAGCACAAGGTGCTCAGTGGGCTCGTACGGTCCGCGCCTGACGTACTCAAGAAGCCACATCTCCTGCCAGGGGTAAATGTTGTAAGGGCCCGAGAGGAACTCTATCATGGCGCCTTTAATGCGCTCCCAGTCCTTGGAGAGCCTAAGATAGCGAACGATTACGTCCGTCAAGCACGGTAGGGGAACCAGCAACGCCATAGCTTGCTCTATGACTGCTTCGCTTTTGATCTTTTTGAGCGCCCGCAGGCACGTTCGCAGCAGGATGGCGTCCGGCTGGTCGCTGGACAGCTCTTCCTCGACGAGAGCCGCGAGCAAGGGTTCCGAGGACAGCAGTGTCTCCTGGGCAACCTTTTCCAGTGATTCGGATGGGTCGTAACCATATGGGTCGAGCTCCAGAACCCACGCAAGATCCTTGGCGGCGACTTTCTTCGCCCGCGCGCGGAGGTAGTTGAGGTGGCTCTCAGCTTTGTCCTCGCTGTAGACTCTCGTTTTGGCCTCCTGGGGGAAGAGCTGGATTCGTCGGAGCTCTATAGTGAGATCGCGGAGAGCCCTTCTACATTCAGTCTCCGAGTCGGCCAGGACCCGAAAGTCGTCGCTGTACCGGAAGTACCGATAGCCGCGGCGCAACATGGCTTTGTCTATCCGGTTCAAGTACACGCGGGCGCCCAGGAAGTCCGAGGCCCAAAGCCCTTGCGGGAGTCCCCTGCCAGTCCCCTCAGACCACCTTCTGAGCATGCCCATCACCTCGTCGACGAGTTCCGGCCGGGCGCCCAGGCCCAACAGAGTGGAGCGGAGGATGCGGTGATCTACCGTGGCGTAGTAAGCCGCTACGTCACTCACGAGGATATGCCGGTGGCCAGACTCAAAGTCTGAGCGCTCCTTCTCGTCGAAGCCGGTACGCCTGCGCCCGCTGAACATGTCGGCATCAGTTGGATCTGGCGTGAGGCCGAATCCAAACACCACGCCTGACGCCTCATCGAGCAATTTCGGCTCTACATCATATGCCAGGGCATCCACGAGAGCCTGAAAGTAAATACGGTCGGTGAGAGAGGGGATCGCACAGGGGCGAAGCGTTAGGTTTGGCTTGGGAAGATCAATTGTCTTAAGGGGCGAGGACTGATATCCCTCGATCAGTTCAGCTTTGACCGCCTCAAGGCCGTGGCTCACGTTGTGGCCGAACGCCCGATACTCGATAGTGGGGATTATTGGGTCGGATTGTGAGTTCCTGCTTACTCTTTTCCAAGCCCGTTCGAGGTCAAGCTCCTCAACAAGCCCGCGCATGGTTATCACCCCTGTTGCAGAACTCGCTGCCTAGACCCCGCCGCTACTAGGCTGAGAGTTGCCTTGACATGACGCCCCCATCCTACTCGCAGGCGCGTGGGCTGGCAAGCTCGGAAACTACAGCCAGCCCGGCAACCCTAACGAACCAGGCGCTGGCTTCCGCCAGCAGCAGGAAGATCAGCATCTCGAACTGATGAAGGCAGACTGTCATGTACCATCTGCTCGCTAGAAGGCTCAGATGGAGATGATCCAACGAGAATTGTCCGACGGAAGGGACCCTACCGCGACGTGGCGTTGCAGGATGTCCCCAGAACATCTATACTAAGTGTCGAGCATCAATCCGCTGAAGTCCCTGGCAGCCGTCGGTTCCAGCGCAAGGTCATGATACGCGATCCCCTTTACAGCGCCATTGAGGAAGGGCTCTCGAAGCCCCTCGACTGGGCCGCATTCGAAGCGTGCGCTGAGTCCCTGCTGCGGCCAATCTATCCAACGTTGGTGCCTGTCCCCGGAGGGGGCGACGCCGGTATAGACGGATATGCTGCTGAGCTTGATGCCCCACCGATTGTGCTGGTCACCACAACCGCGCAAGACGTAGAGCGAAACTTCCGCACGAACCTGGAGAGTCACGTCAAATCGGGCGGACGAGCACGGTGCTGGCGGCGGGGGACAGGGGAAGGAAGAGTCAGGTCGCGTTCAGTTCCTCGATCATGGAAGCGCTCATGCCGCTCACCTTCACTAGGAAGTAGAGGACGTCCTTGGCCAGCTTCAATGTGTCCAGTGAGAACTCACCTCCAAGAGCATCTGCAATCGGCACTGCAGTATCGAGCGTATGAATGAAGGCCAAGGCTTCCATGTGGCGAGGAACATCGGCGGCCTGTTGAGGGAAAGAGACGAACCTGTTGGCAAGCTCGAGAAGTCCGTCGAAATAGTCAGGCTCGAGCTTCTCCTTGGCTCCCGTCGCCTTGTTCAGAAGGTCGATAAACTCCTCGCGCTCGGTCAGAGCCATAGGGCCGCCAAAAACATACTGTCGCATCTGCTCCCTGACATCGGTAACGTCACGGGCGATGATGGTGCCTCCCATTTCAAGAAGGGCCGTGGTGAGGAGGAGGCCTAGGTGATAAACAAAGAACTTGTCGCAACGCCGATTGCTCCGAAGGTAGGGACTCACTTTTTGGCAGTATTCAATCAAATTGAGGATTCGTCGCTCTTTCGGCATGTACCAGTACATGTACCTGGCAAAATGGCGCATGTTTTTTACAGCGTGCGGTTCGTCTCCACCGTTCCCTTGCCCAGCTGTCGATAGAAGCCCCAGTTGTTTGTCGTACACCTCGGGATCAGCCAGGGGCAAGCGAACGTTTGCAACGTTGAGTTGCTTTTCCAAGCGCTCGAGACCATGGAGATCAAGCGTAGCGATTCCTAGCCGGAAGGCTATTGCCCTGGCCATATCGGAAATCCGGGTCTTCACAAAGTAGGCCTTATGAATCTCGAAGTATTGCATTGCTCCGCGGAGCCAGAATATTCGGTTATGCGACTCGTCGCCGGTCTTGCAGTCCGCCATGACCCTATGGGCCTGCAGCTGGGAGTCAAATCGGATGCCCAGGACGTCGATGTCGGTCACGTCGGTGCGCCGACGCCTGCCGCCCCTGTACTCATAGTGCGACACGGGGACTTCCAGGGGGCAGAAGTACCCCATCGTCCAAAAGAGCCGCTTAAAGCGTAGTTTGAGTGCTAAGTCTCGGTCGTGCCTAGCCAGTTTCTACGCCCCTAACGAGATTGCTCAGCTTTCTGACGATGAAAAGGTTTGTGGTCTTTGAATGCTTGGACGCTCTTCGGATAACGCCCCGTATCTGAGCCGGGCCCCTATATGAGAGTGGTCGAGCCAGTGCCTGGCCAATCCCCGGGGCGATCTTGGCACTCGGAGCTTCGCCGACTTCAAGCATCTGCAATGCGAGTTCAGCAGCCTTCCGGTTCTCGGGGGAGTCGTGGAAATGGAAGGTATAGAGACCTCCCCCAGCTGCCTCTACCGCTCCAATGCCCTGTGTGACTAGGAGTCCGTACTGCTGTGGGTGGTCAGGATGAGCTCTTAGTCTGCCTCTATCTAGTAGCGCCCGAAGTATTGCGCTTGGATCGCGCACGCGGGTGCCTTTGGCATAGCCTTCACCGAAGCGAACACATGCCAGGATTGCCCTGGCCTTGTCCATTGTGACCTTTTCTTTCCTAGCCAGGTCGCCCCGCGGTATGAAGAGAAAACCCCTCTGCTCGCCGTGAGCATTGACCTGAACTGGAAGGAGCGCCCCTATGTTGTACGCATCCAGAAGCACTGGGTCGCTGCTAAACCGCGCGTCGTGAATCGAAAGGCCCTGGCGATCTCGCACCGTGCTGAAGGCCTTAACAACCTCATCGGTGGGGTGCCGCTTCGCCAGCTCTACGAAGGGGCGCGGGTCTTCCTCGACCGTCAATGGGGAGTAATAGAAGGTCTCGCCGGATTCATCCTCAAATGACGCCAAGAGGCCTGCGTTGGATCCTATGTCGAGCACAACTGCAAGCCCCTCTTGTGGAAGACGGTATCGGTCATCTAGCTCATGACGGGACAACGGACAGCGCGCCACGCTATTGACGGCGTCAACAGCCGCTCTCTCCAGTTCCCTGGGCGACATATCTTCCCATCTTCTTCCGAGTTGGCTGTAGCTGCTCTTGAATTCGGGAATGCTGGTCTCAAGCCTTGTGATTCGCTGACCGTGGCGAACGACACGGATGAACTCCAGCTCCTCCAACTCCTTCAGGACGCCGTCTAGCTCCAGTGGTGTGATGCCAAGATCAGCCGCCATATATTGAAATGCATCGATCTGTTCAATCGTCAGCAGACCCTTGAGATGGATGGCAAGGGTCGCAGCCTTCCCAATCACTAGCGTTCTGGCCATTTCAACCTGAATAAGGCCAGTTGTCTGAACATCTCTCAGGCCGTCATGATAATCCTGCGAGCGAAGCCCAGCATCGACTGGATCCATTGGTGACATCCCGAAGCAAGTATAGCCGAGAGTGTGCGTCATGAACAACTTCCTGTACTCGTCCAGTACATTGGTGACACTAGGGAGGGCGGGCAAGGGCCAGCTCCTCCAAGAACTGCTGGGGCGTCTTGTAGGCCAGGGCCTGGTGAGGGCGCACCGTGTTGTAGACCCGCTCCCACGCCAGGGCGTGCTGGTTAAGTTCAGCCGCACTCCAGGGGAGGTCAGCCACCTCGTAGAACTCCTCAGCGTGGGTTCTGTTGGCCCTCTCCACGTGGCCGTTGAGTTTGGGGGAGCGGGGCGTCAACACGAAGAGGCGGATCCTCCGTTGCTGGCAAGCCTCCTCGAAGGCGGCCTGGAATTCGGAGCCGCCGTCCACCTGGATGGCCCGGACAGGAAAGGGTGTCCGCTCCCGGAGGATGTCCAGGAAGCGCGTGGCGGCCTGGGCGGTAGCCCGACTGGCCACCATCAGGACGTCCCAGCGGGACACCACGTCGCGGGCGGTGAACTGTTTGAGGACCACCCCTGGCAGGGGGCGCAGGTCCAGGGTATCCACTTGCACCAGGTCTCCAGGGAAGGCCACGCTATAGTCCTTGGGTTTCCGCACGGCATAGGGGCGGAACCAGGGGCGCTTGCGGGCGGAGACGGGCTGCCGAGGCGGCTCTACCAGCACGCCCTGCCCCCTGAGCCGCCGCAGAATGCGCCCTACCATGGACGTAGAGACCGACCACCCTTCCCGCCGTAGCAGCACCACCAGCTTGTCCTTACCCCAGCGGGGATACTCCTCCCGCAGCCTCAACACCGCCTGGGCCAGCTCCGGACTCCAGGTGGGTTGGCGGCGCCGGCGCGGGCGGCGGGAGCGGTTCTCCAGGGTGTGCAGGTTGCGAGGGTCGTGGCGCCGCCGCCAGCGGTAGAAGGTCTGAGGGCTGATGTCGAAGTGCCGGCAGGTGAGCCGGGCGTTATGGCCGTGGGTCCCGTAGTAGTCCATCCACTTCAGCCGTCGCCTGGCCCCTGCCGACAGCTGTTGCCCACGGCCAGCCAGGCGTAAGGCCCCGGGCACTGTCCCACTGATGATCCGCATAGTGACACCATTCTAGGTGTCACCAATGTTTCTGAACGAGCTCAGGCTACCGGTGTGCGGTGAGGCAGGGGGGCTAGGGCTTCTTCCGGCGGTGCCTAGGCTCTGGCTTGGCGGTGGGACCGTCCAAGGCTTGCAGCGCTTCCAGGGCCTCCCTCACCATGCGCGGGTCGGCGCCGCCCGCGCCGCTTCTGGCGTAGAGCGTCGCTGCCTGTTCGAGCGGCTCGCGAGCCTTGCGGAGGTCTCCTCGCCGCAGGGCTAGTAGCCCCAGGTTGGCTAGGTCGGCGGCCTCGCCGAGGGCGTTGCCGATCTGGCGGTGGATGTGGAGGGCCTCAAGGAAGCGTTGCTCGGCCCTGTCCAGCTCGCCGCGGAGTGTGTAGACGTTGCCCAGGTTGGCCAGGTCTCCGGCCTCGCGGAGGGCGTTGCCGATCTGGCGGTGGATGTGGAGGGCCTCAAGAAAGCGTTGCTCGGCCCTGTCTAGCTGACGGCGTTCGAGGTCGACAATGGCCAGCCTTGCGATGGCGTCGCCTTGGCCGAGGCGATCGTGCACTTCATTGTGCACTTCGAGGGCCTGGATGCTGTGTTGCTGGGCCTTGCGGAGGCGGCCGCGTTGGATGTAGACGTTGCCCAGATGGCCGAGTTGATAGGCCTGGCCACGGAGGTTGCCGCTCTTTTTGAAGAGTCGTAGGGCGTCTTTGAAGTGTTTCTCGGCCTTGTGGAGGTCGCCGCGCTCTCTGTAGACGAGGCCGAGGTTGCCGAGGTCTTGGGCCTCGCCGATGGGGTTCTCGATTTGGCGGTTGATTTGGAGGGCCTGTTTGTGGTATTGCTCGGCCTTGTCGAACTCGCCGCGGTCAGCGTAGACGAGGCCCAGGTTGCCGAGATCCTGAGCCTCGCTGAGCGGGCTGTTGACCTCTCTGCTCACGGCGAGGGCCTTCCTGTGATACTCCTCGGCCTTGTCGAGGTCGCCCCGATCGGCGTAGACATTGCCCAGGTTGCCGAGGGCGGCGGCTCGGCCTTGCTTGTCTTCCGCATTGTCGGCGGCCGTGAGGGCTCGCCGGTAGGCGGCCTCCGCCTCAACGGGCTTGCCGAGAAGGACAAAACTGGTGCCAATGAGGATGTGCAAGGCGCAGCGCTGGCCTTCGTCCTTCGCGGAAGCAAATGCCTTTTCAAAGGCCGCGATAGCCTCTTGGTGGCGATGAGCATTCTGGAGGCGGCGCCCCTCCTCGAAGGGGTCGCGCACCTGGGCCGGCGCTTGAGGCAGGCCATCGACGTAGACATTGACGGTAGCGCCCGACTCCGCGATCACGACCGTGCTCGTCAGATCCCGGCCGGCTGCCACGCTCGTTCGGTGCGCCGGGGCAGCGTGACGTTGCCCACGCTTTCGCCAAAGCCACGGGGTGGCTAGCCCTGCGATCCCGACCGCAAGGCCAGCGAGAGTGCCGATCAACGCGATCGTTTGGGTATCCACTACGCGCTATTCTACCCCGCTATTTCCATCGCCGTCGCGCCCCCGCCGCCCTCGTTGGGCGGGGGCGTCGTTAGCGATTTTACCAGAGGAGGTCCCATAGAGTATCGCGGGTAGTCTGCCGCAGAGTGTCCATCCCCTTGTCGTGCGTGACACGTCGGCTTACGGGCATTGGGGACTCCATGGCATCTCCATACTAGTCGCAGGCACGAGCACTTGTAGGGGAGAAGGTAATGCCGCCGCTATAGCCATCCCATCCGCCATCGCAAGCCACACGATGGCGTTGGCCAGCAGCAGGGCGGACAAAGCCACTCATCCCATCCAGAGCGTGCTCAGAATACCGACTGAGAGACGCCAGAAGTCTGGGTAACCAAGCTAATTCAGCGAGCTGTCCTGGCCACAATCTTGGTCGAGGGAAAAGGTTTGCCACCTGGGCTTTCGGCTAAGCCTGGCTGCGGCGGTTAGCTCCAGCTAGAGCTCCTCCTCGCTGAATGCAGATACTGCGAGTCGGAACCGGCCTTCGATGAGGGGCGCCGGAATACAGGCTGCGGGTGCCGATAGCGGCGCAGCTATGCCCAGCCCTGGAGCGCCAGCCACTGCGCTGGAGACTTGTCCGCCCGGGTATAATTGCGGCCGAGAGCAAGAGGGCGTCGATGGAGAACCCGGTGACGGCCTACGAAAAGGGCCTAGCCTTCGAGCAGAGGCTGGTACAGCTGTTCAGGAGCAAGGGGTACGAGGTCGCCCATAACGTCCAGATCGTGGGGAGGTCGGGGGCGCAGCACCAGATTGACCTGCTGGTGAGGTTCACCGGCCCTCTGCACGTCTCGACCATCGTCGTTGAAGCGAAGTCATACCAGGCGGCGATTGACAAAGACAGGATCATGAAGCTGATTCAGATAGTCGACGATCTCGGCGCAGATCGCGGGATCATCATCACGACAAGCCACTTCACCCCCGCCGCGAGCAAGACTGCCGAAGGGCACAACGTCGAGCTTTGGGATCGGGACCGGCTGGGGAAGCTGCTTGGCGAGTTGGAGATTGCCGCTGTCGAAGCTGGGTTGCCACTGCCTGTCGAGGTACTGGAACAAGCGGTTGCGCCGCGCTTTCCCACTGACGAGATAGAGCGCCAGTTGCAGGCGGAATTGGAGAAGAAGGCGCGTGGCGGCTTTCTGGGCATTGGCAAGGTTCTGGAGCAGGCCGACAAAGTGGTCTTGGTCTACTACCCCTATTACGAAGCCGAGGTTGAGTGGCAGGTCAGCGGGGAGCAGCGCGTCGGTTTGCTCAAGAAGGAGATCATTCAGAAGGTGGTGTCAACAAGAATCAGCGTTGACGCCGCTATCGGCTGCCCCGTGTTCGCGGCTCGAGAGGGGGTGTCCTACGCTTACCTGTGGTTGACCGCCCTTGGCGCGGATGAGATCGCCGTCCTGAAGGCGGTGGGCCGAGAGAAGTTCAATCTCAACATATTGATGGCTCTCGGCTTCTCGGAGGGCAAGGCCAAGAAGCTCCTCGGCACCCTCATCGGCAAGGGCATCGTCCAGAAGCTTGATACCCGACCTGCGTCCTACTTGTCGCGGCAGCTTTTCCCGTCGGATCCGCGCTCACTGACGGCAATCTCGGAAGCATGCGAAGTTAGAGAGGGTGTTGAGGCGGTGACGGGGAAGTACGGAGGCGCGATCAAGGAAGCGAGCGCGATAGTCAGACTGCTGGAGCGGTATTGGACGGGCGCGGCAGTCAAGAACCTATTTCTCCTGTACTACCCTTACGTGTTTGCGGTCCTCGGGCGGCCAGACGGGACCAGGAGGGTCAGAGTGATAGACGCCGTAACCCGGCAGCCCAACGAGACGCTGGAGAGGTTTCGGTGGGAAACTTAAGGCACCCGAGCGCTAGGGGCGAGCGCTCCGGCACCCCGCCTCGAACCGCACAGCTAGACCGCAGGGTCCGCGCGCTCGACGTTGACGAGCGGCGGGTCATCGACTGACGGCGCAAGGGGTGGATCGAGGAGCGCTCCATGCTCCGGCACGTCGGCCAGGTCACCACCGAGCGGGCTGGTACGCTGGGCCAGCTCCGAAAGCTCCAGCGCGCCGACGGGGAGGGGGCCTAGGCCCGTTGCTGGGCTAGCTGTCACTTCTTGCCCTGTGTGTTGGTCGAGGGGAAAGGTTTGCCGCCTGGGCTTTCGGCAGCGGCTGGCGGAGTAAGCCCGAAGGGTACCGTGCGCACCTACGTCCACGAGCACATTCTGCTCACAGTCGTGGAGGTTGGCAAGGAACCAGGTATGCCCATCGCCACACGATGCAGACATGGTGTGC
>Ga0315279_10010238_pt1 | contig 11046 bp, 8 predicted proteins | sample YL17G06_20_MG_FD_203694 | JGI IMG/M metagenome (GOLD analysis project Ga0315279, IMG submission 203694) | Sediment microbial communities from Yellowstone Lake, YNP, Wyoming, USA - YL17G06_20 | ecosystem: Environmental > Aquatic > Freshwater > Lake > Sediment | place: USA: Wyoming | collected...
TGATTCCCCAACTTAACTTGCGACGACCTGTCCGCCAGCTCTTTGGCGGAGGAGGTTTTCCGTTGTACAGCCTACCACACTTCCCTCTCCCTCTTCTTACCTTTCTCTTTCAATATAGGTTCTGTTATGCGCCGCGCAGCGTCTGGCGACAACTGCACTTCTCTCTCATTCCTTCTGCGATTTCTCTAAATGTAGTGTAAAGGCGAATCGGTTACCAAAAAAGGCCTTCTCTCGAAATCCAGCAGAACTCGCGAGCTGCAGAATGGCTCCTCGACTTTGATAATGCGGGTCGAACATTATCTCCGTGACTGAGAGTATGCCCCCTGGTTTCAGCGCACGATGAATCTCTTGGAACGCGGATTCACGATCGGGGATTTCACCAAGAACAGTGACAAGTAGGACCCGGTCGTATTGAGCGTTGCCTAGCTTACCCCCTTCGATTGCGAGTTCTTGAAACTGGATGTTAGTAAGGCCAGCCGCCTGAGCCTTCTCCCGTGCCCGGTGCAGCATGCGAGGTTGAATATCAATCGCCACCACTTCGCCTTGTGTGCCGATTGCTCGCGCAAGAGGGATCGTAACTCGACCAGGTCCACAACCGGCATCTAGAACTCTGATTCCGGGTTTAAGGTCGAGACCTTGGATTATGCTACTCGCGTTGTAGTTCTTTGCGTAGGGATTGTCAAGTTCGACCAGCCAAGCAAGCCAAGGAGGGCACGGGAGTGAGGTACGGCGTGAAGAGAGACGCCATCCAACCGCGACAAGAACAAAAAGGATTACTAGGCCGAGACAGATCTGAATTGCCAGCGTCATAGGTTATCCTGCCAAATCAGGATAGGTTGACTCCTTTGCTCGCTGCGTGGCGCCTAACAGTTCGGGCCACTACGCCGTGCCGTTTAGCGCTATCAATCCCGACGCTTTTCGTCGGGACGCCAAACGGCATGGAGCGACCTCAATAATCGTTCATCAACAAAGGGAGTGTCGTTGTTTGCCGTGTTATGTGCAGTTGCCCCGCACGTTTAGCGGTCATTCTCCAGCATCTTGAGGGTATCATCCTCGGTCTCCCACAGTTATTACTACTTTTCCTCGAGCATGTCCTTCTCCAAGATACCGTAGCGCTTCAGCAGCCTCACTTAACGGATACCGTTTATCAATAACAGGGACGACTTTGCCCGCTTCCAGAAGCTCTTTGAGAAAAGCCAAATCTTTCTGGCTTCGTTTCGCCGATACGCCTCCCATTTTCCTGCCCCCGGCTTCCGACATCAATGACCCTATGAGCATAGCCTGGAAGATTTGAGCCATGGAACCTCCGGCCATCACATAAATACCCTTGGGAGTTAAGGCACGCTTATAAGCTGAAAGCGGATGATATCCATTTGCAGCAAGAATGAGGTCATACTGCTGCCCACTTTGGGTGAAATCTTCTTTGGTGTAATCAATAACATGGTCTGCCCAAAGCGAGCGCGCCTGGTCCACATTCCTCGTGCTGCACACGGCGGTCACTTCAGCCCCGAATGATTTGGCAATCTGCACCGCAAACGTTCCCACCCCGCCCGAGGCCCCGTTGATCAAGACCTTTTGCCCCGCCTGAATCTGCCCTTCATCGCGCAGACCCTGCAGGGCGGTGACCGCCGCCATAGGTACGGCCGCTGCTTCCTCGAACGATAGATTGGACGGTTTGAACGTCAATGCGTTTTCAAGAGCACATGCATACTCGGCAAAACCGCCCCGCACCATCCCGAAGACCTCATCATCTGGCTGAAACTGCTTGACGTTTTTGCCAACCGCTTCAACCCGACCCGCTACGTCAGCACCGAGTCTGGTGTTTTTGGGTTTGAGCAGCCCCCCGCCCATCAGGCGAATCAAGAATATGTCAGCGGTCAGGAAATGCCAGTCATATGCATTGACGGACGCCGCATGAATCTCTATCAAGACTTCATCCTCCTTGGGCGTGGGTTTTTCGACGTCCTTGAGTTGAAGAACCTCCGGCGATCCGTATTTTGTGTACACAATCGCTTTCATAAATTTTCCTTCAAGCTTACTCTATTTTCAATCGACACGGATGTCGGCTGTCATAGCATATATTGCCTTGCCACAGTGTGCGGGGCAATTGCGCATAACGTGTGCGGTAACAACGCAATGCTTTTGCGAACTACAAATGCTGCGGCGGAAGCCGCTATCAATGCGACATTTCTTGCGGCTGGAGCCGCAATACCAAATCGTGAGCAAAAGCGTTGAGCGACCACAATAATTTCTTATCGACAAAGGGAGCGTCGTTGTTACCGCTGTTATGTGCAGTGGCGCTCACTCATTCCGATTCATATGCTCTGAGATATATCGTCGTTCGTCGTACACGCGGATTACCGTTTTTGTCCTCATTAGAAATTATTGCAAAGTCTTTTGCACTTTTATCAAAACTATTGTATAACAAACTCCACCACGTTGTTGGTTGATAGGTTTTGTGCCTTGTCTTGTTGCATTGCGCCGTAGTTGATCCTGAATGTCAGGTTGACCGGCAACAACTCCTTCGTCACCTTGCCGTTCACGGTAGTGCCGATGAGCCGCCAAGCTCCGGCATAATACCGTGCTTGGGCATTGTTCACTGGCTGGTTCTGCGCGTCCTCGACTCTCACCGTGCACGAGACCGTCGAAAAGCTGACAGTGCTGTTTGCTGAAATATCCTGCGCCTTGTCCACAGAGATAAACTCGTGCGTAAGTCGAAATGAGTAGTTGAGCGGCAAGAGTTCTTTTACTGCTAGGCCACTTGTAGTCGTTCCAAAGCTTCGCCACGCTCCGGAGTAATATTGAACAGTTCCCTGATCGATCAAGCTGCCTTGACTGTTCCTCAACTCGACTATTGTATTAACCGTCTGGAAGACCGCAGTGGGGTTTGTGCCAATGTTTTGCTGCTTGTCGTTGCTCGCAAAAGCATACGTCATTCGAAACGAGTAAATATTTGGGAGAAGCTCCTTGGTTGCCACCCCGTTGCTTGTTGTTCCGAAGTTCCTCCAAGCACCTGAGTAGTATTGAACAGTTCCCTGATCGATCATATTGCCTTGGCTGTTTCTTAGTTCAACCGTTGCATTCACCGTCTGGAAAATTATGGTCGGATTTGTGGCAATGTTGTGTTGCTTGTCGTTGCTGGCATAAGCATACGTCATCCTGAATGAGTAATTGTTTGGCAACAGTTCTTTGGTTACAACGCCACTTGAGGTAGTTCCAAACTGCCTCCAAGCACCAGCGTAGTACTGCACCGTTCCTTGGTCAATGAAACTCCCCTGACTATTCTGCAACTGTACTGTTGCATTGGTAGTTTGGAAAACAACGATGGGATTTGTACCAATGTTCTGCTGTTTGTCGTTACTGGCATAAGCAAAGGTCATTCGGAATGAGTAATTGTTTGGCAGGAGTTCTTTTGTCACGACGCCGTTTGCCGTTGTTCCCAACTCCCTCCACGCGCCGGAGTAGTACTGAACAGTTCCTTGGTCAATGAAACTGCTTTGGCTGTTCCTCAACTCGACTGTGGCATTGACTGTCTGGAAGATTACCGTTGGATTCAATTCAATGTTCTGCTGCTTATCATTGTTGGCGAAGGCGTATGTCATTCGGAATGAGTAGTTATTCGGTAGCAACTCTTTGGTTGCCACGCCGTTGTTCGTCGTTCCGAAGTTTCTCCAGGCACCAGAGTAGTATTGAACCGTACCCTGGTCGATGAGGCTTCCTTGGCTGTTCTGCAACTGTACTGTTGTATTGACAGTTTGAAAGACCACGGTAACAGAACTGTCTAGTTTCTGTGACTTGTCGTTGCTTCCAGAAGCGTAGGTCATCCGGAAAGAATATTGGATCGGCAGCAGCTCTTTCGTTGCCACGCCGTTGGCTGTTGTTCCAAACTCTCTCCACGCACCAGCGTAGTACTGCACTTTTCCCGTATCTATCGGATTCCTCAAGCTGTTCACCAGACGTACTGTGGCATTGACAGTCTGGAACACCACTGAACCACCTCCCACGGGCACGTTAGATTTCGTCTGTATGCCGTAGGCGTAGGTCATTCGCAGGCTTACCGTTTGCAGGGCAGTGGTGACGGTGAACGTGCCGTCGTTATTGTCCATCGCATCTTTCCAGCCACGTTCGTAGTATTGTAGTGAACCGCCTGTAAGGTTTGCGCCACCGCTGTTGACTAGTTTCACGAGTAAACCGGGCGAAGAGGTCGGGAGTTGCTCTAACAGATACTCTGTATTGAAACGAATGAGGGCATAGGCTTCGCTGGTTAGCGTTGAGGAGCTGTCGACGTTTGCGTTCTGCAGGACGGTTTGAAGTGTTGCTCGTGCACCAGTGTTATTGTTTGACTGGAGTTGTGACTTTGTAGTGGTGAAATAACCAAGATAGCTGTCCGTTACTGGTTGGCTCGTGATCCAACCTAGTGAGCGGGACTGGGTTGTAAAAGATGATAGTGTATCAAGAAAACCTAATGGATCAAAAGGAGCTACTAGGATTTTGGGGCCAATTGTATAACCGATTACCGAGTTCGCCAAGAGATCGTTACGAACTTCTTCGTCCGTGTGCTGTTGTTGGTCGTCCCAGAATGTTGATGAAGGAGCATAGCCTTTCACAAAATAGCGGACGATCGATGGCAAACAAGTGTCTTGCAATCCAAACCCCCCGCGCGTTTCACCGACTTTGATCATTCGACGTTTCTGAGAATCTTCAAGATCCCACAAAACCGCATTAAAAGGTTTCGTAGGTAGAAGTGTTAACCAAACAGGGGGTGAAATCATTGTCGCTCCTTGATCAATGTCTTTGAGAAAGATACTTCGGATCTTTTGTATGCTTGTCGGATCGTTCAACCATCGATAATCATAATTGAACGAGGAACCACTCCGAGTGACTCGGCAGGAAGCTTTCACACTTAATCGATTGTTTGCCAAAAAGGTTGTTGAAGGAATCTGGACTGTGCTCGGCCACAGACCATAGAGTGAACCATTATAACTGTAGGTAACATAGGGTCTCGTATTCATCAACGAGTCGGGGAACAGTGCATTTTCTTTGTCCCAAAAAGCCCAAATCTCCATTATACCGCCCCCCTCCCAGTCGAAGAGTTGGTACCAATCATCCCCTGAGAGAAGAACGGATTGTCCGGTTTGAGGATTAATATCATTTAAGATACGAGCTCTCGTGCCGTTCCAACTGAATATCCACAAATAACTGAGATAATCTTTATCTTGATCTGCATCCCTCACGGAGACCAAAACATCAACCTCTCCATCTTTATTAAGGTCGGAACTTCCCATGACGTAGGCTCCACCACAAGCACACATGGGGCCTGACTGCCAAAGCAGTACGCCACCTGAAGAAAATCCAAGAATTTGTTTTGCTTCAGGGATAGCTATCCCCTCTTCTGTGGCTTCCCAAGCTGACAAAAACATTTTACCCTTTAATGTTCCATAAGGATCTAGAAACTCTTCATCGGTGACAGCATCTCTAACGATTACGAGGAGCGTATCGAATGGATCGACTGCGACTATATATTTCTTTAAATACTTCTGCAATAAATACGCCTCAATTTCTCGTTCAATATTCAAGTAGGGTCTGCCTGTCTGGGATGTTGCGAGTTGAGAAAAGATGGCTGAGAATATAAGCAATACTAAGAATGTTATTTTCATTCTCATTATTTAATGAGGCAAGTATTTTTGAGAAAGAGACAATACCTTCTTTCCATAGTCTTTTTCACCGGGGTTGTGCTGTTGAAAAGCATCACTCCACAACTTTTCAAAGCCACCGCTCCATTCGTGCTCAGGGATCGTTGCCGGATTTCCATGTGACTTTCTCAGCCGTTGAAGCATCAAATCCACGTAGCGTGGAAACAGATAATTAACTTCGTTGAGCTTTTCAGGAGGAAGCGAAGCATCCGTTCGATTCATATACAAAGAGTTTGCAGGAACATAACGAGAACCTGTCTCTTTGAATCTGCTGCTTACGGCAGTAGCATAAAGCATTTGAGTCAAACCGTATGATGTCGAAATCCGAGTCTGAGCATAGAAATTGTTGTAATTATCTCCGTACTCTTTCCAATGGAATCTGTTCTTCATAACCTCAATGGCAAAATTGGCAGCCGCTTTCCCTTTCAATCCAAGCTCGAGTACTTCCTTATGGATCTTTTTAAGATCCCTTGTCAAGTCCTTTGTATATTCTTGCCTCCCAATCACGAGTAACTTTGATCTGTTGACGTATCGTTCCAAATGGTCTTCAAGGAATTGTGTAATTTTCAGAGGGGTTCTTTCATAATCAGTCGGACTTACGTTTGTGTGACCCGCCGGAAAATCTCCTCCCATTCCCGCTTCTGTAACGACAAAAGGTAATAGTGTCCCGTCTTCCTTGGTCATAAACAACAGCTTCTTATAGGGCCTTTTTTGAACATAAATATCCTCAAAAGGTTCATACCGATAAGCGTTTTTGAAGAGTGTTTCTTTTCCGATGTGCCCCTTAATCATTTGCGGCGGTATACCGTTTTCACCGGCATATGTTATAATGATATCATCTAAATTGACTTCGTGGCCAAAAACGTCATTAATATAACTGTACTGTGCAATAGCTACCATCGGCGCAAAAAGAATGATTGCGAAAAGAATTTTCATTAAAGTTCATCCTCCATTGTGTAAGTTCATTATCTCACGTTATCAGCCGCATAGAATTCAGCAAATTTATCCTTGATCTATTGCTATATGTGAGTAAACATCATCTTGAGGGCGGTGGGTTAAATTGAATTGTTGCCACGATATCATAGAAGTCTGATTCTCTAAGTGCATTTGCTTCCATTTGTGTATCATGATACGAACACACCATATTACAATTAGCAGAGATATTGCAAACCAGAAATGAGGCATAGAAATTCTGCAAGCCTGCATAACCACTTTCGTCGTGGTACCCCGTGGTTGTTGCCCCCCTCAATCCCTTCCAATGTTTACCGTCGAGATAAGCAGCTCGATCATGAAATCCACTTCGCCCCTCCAGAGTCCAACTGTTATGAGCTAATGCCCACGTAGCATTAGCTGAATCAACTGCATAAGCGGTTGAGACTATTTGATCTGTACTATCTAGCAAGGAAAATCCTTCACCCGACGCGATGTCCCTAAAGCTCGAGCAAGTGAAATAGATGACGATAGCTCCTGTATTTGCATTACGCTTCGTGCTTTTAGGAACGACGACAAGCATGGAGTCGCCGATTGGTGAATTGGCGCAGCTTGTGATGTACGATGCAAGATTAGCATGTTCGGTCTTGATTTTATAACCAGTTGGAAGTTTTATACTGAATTTCAATCGCGGGATAGCTGTTTCCTTCCAGTTATATTGCGGTGTAGTGATTGCTTTACGTTTGTCAGAATCATCGAGGTTGCGATAGCGAAATTCTATCCCAAGATTGCTGTTCCTATACAATCGCCAACCACGATCTTGGGATAATGCCAACGCAACAAAAGTTAACAAGCCTGCAACTATCCACAAAAAAAGATATAACAAAGGTCTCATTTGACACCTCCAATATATTTATATCCAGATCATTTTAGTTGACATTACGATTGAAAACATCCTTAATCTGACTATAGTCCTGTGCTGTTAGGAGCGAGGGGATTAAGAGCAGAATCACGAAAAACATTTTCATTGGAATTCATCCTCCATATTCTGACTCTTGGTGAGCGCCATTGCACATAACGTGTGCACAAACCACGCCGTTGTTTTTGCCGCTATAAAAGACAAATTCTTTTGCGGCAAAAACTGTTGAGCGACCACAACTGATTCTTTCAATCAGCTTCAACTGAGCCTATCAACAAAGGGAGCGCCGTGGTTACGCCTGTTATGCGTTCGTTGCGTTGCGTGAATGTTGCGCTTCCGGTTGTTAGTTGTTCTCGAAAGTTTGCGGTGCGATCAAGAGAAAAACCACAACTCTGATCTCGTCCGCCAAGATGCTGAGACTGCTCATTGTGGGAATTGGGTCTCCAACGTGTCGCTTATTCTCTTGAACAGATCATCAAGCTTCCGACGACGTTTGGCATTCTTCTCGTGGTTAGCGATTGCTGCAATAGACCCAAGAAGCTCATCGAGATCGAACGCGTTCATTTCCACAACGATTCGTTTTCCCTTGACTGGGGCAAGCTTGAAACGACTCTCAATGTCAGATTCAATGGTCCAGAGATCGAGAATCAAATCGCGGTCTGCAAAATCGAACTCGATCGGTTTGAGTTGTTCGTCGGGATCAGGGCTTGGGAAGCTCATTGGACTTATACTGTTGCTTTGGTTGTTTGGGCCTGTTGATTTGTGAGTACTGTGTTACTGGGACATGGAAAAAGAAGCCAGCTCGGCTCGCACCGCAAACTGCTTTTTCGTTGGGGCTTGCTGAACGTCATATCTCTTGCTACTTGTACAACCGTAGCAGCGCAATGACGTATAACGTATCGCCAAACAACGCAGTCCCGCCCGACCAACATTTATCAAAATGACGGGCGGGATTGAGCGAACTCAATAATCATTTCCTCAGCTTTCAAGTCGCCCTATATAATGAGTGAGCGTCGTTGTTTGGCGTGTTATGCGTTCGTTTGCGGTGCACGAGACGATACTCTATTCGTGAAAGACTGATGACAGAAGGTCTAACGCGCCTTTGGTGTTGGTCCAATGTTGACCGTTATGTTCCCAATAATAGTATGCCTGATCAGCGCCGCCGTGCGTGACATAATTAAAATTCAGATTTCTTGGTGGACGATGGGTCTTTTTGAGCAACTCTTTCGCAACGTTGGGGAGTATTTGAATCGCATCCCGAAGTGCCATGCGAGCTTCTAATTCACGATCGAGTTGGAACAGTGCCAGGGGCCGTCCATAGAGAACTTCCTCCATTGTATCACCTGCGTAGCGCCTACAAATTGCGAGCACCTTCTCTGGTTGGTGGAGGTGAAAGTGGCAATCAATTACAAGTGCGCGAATGCCTTGGTTGTCGTTCGGATTGAATGATAGTATCTCGTTGAAAACGGCCAGCGCTTGCTCCACCTTTTCCTCTTCGAACAATTGCAGCCCCCAAGAATGGTAGACACGCAAGAATGGCCGGTTGTCGAGAATTCCCCACGGAAGTCGGTGGCGATTGCGCTTGAAGGTGTTCGGGAAAGCGTCTAGTCCGATTCGCACGGCGGATTCCCAGACCTGCCTTGCCTGTTTGTGCCTTCTTGTCTTGTCCAAAATCATTGCAAGGTGGTGATATGCATCGACAAACTCAGGATAACCTTCCAAAAGCAGCCGAATGCTACGCTCGGCCTTACCCAGATTGCCTGCGTCGAATTCTTCGAGCGCCTGATGGAACATATCGTAGACTCGGTCATCAAGACGTGGGAACTGGAAGTGCCACTCGTTCTTGAAGAATGGGACGACCTGTATGGAGCTAGCCGGTATCTTCTTGTTGCCGATCATCGGTTTGTGAAATCACGTGCACCGCAAATGACGCCTAACGTTCGGGGCACTACGCCGTTGTTTTTGCCGCTATCAAATGATCAATTCTCTTGCGGCAAAAACAATGGAGCGACCCCTCTATATTTAGCCAAACTCTGTTTTGACATCGCCTATCCAGTGTGCGCCTGCCCGCCACGCCTCATCATTTGGCGGGCCTGTCCGCCGTGCTGCATCTCTTGGCGGAAGCGCCCCGCGTGGCGGGGCAAGCCGGTGTGCCGTTTGATATTTCTAAAAGGTCTCCCATGAGTCAGGAGAAATGAGTATGATTGATCGCCAAACCAATTCATACTCCACTCACAGACTCACAGGAGGATTTATGTTATACTCAGGTGTTGATCTTCATCGCCGTTCGATCGTCATCTGCACGGTTGATGAGAGCGGAACGGTTGTTGCACGAAGCAGAATGAAGACAGATCCAGCATTGGCCTCAGAATACTTCCGACGATGGCCCGATCAGCATCGTGCAGTCATTGAATGCACTACCGGTTGGTATTGGTTCTCTGATCTCCTGCGCTCACTCGGTGTCGACGTGGTCCTGGCCCACGCAAAGTATCTCAAAGCCATCTGCTATGCCAAAGTGAAAACCGACGCTGTCGATGCTCTCACTTTGGCACAACTCCTGCGGATGGGCTACATTCCCGAAGCCCATCAGCTTCCGCCGGAGTATCGTGCAATGCGGGATCTCCTGCGACAACGCATGGTAATGGAACATAAGCGTACCAACATCATTCAGCGAGTCACGAGCATCCTTGCTCAGTTTAACATCACCGACCTGCCGTTTTCACCATACCAACCTGGCTTCGCCGACTTTCTCAACGAGTGCCCAATCCCTCAAGAATATCGGATGACACTGATGATGTACCATCACCAATGTCTTCAGACCACTGAACATCGCAAGCAACTGGAAAAATACTTCACACGACATCTACGCCCAACCCCGACTGTGCAGCTCTTGATGTCCATCCCAGGCATTGGTGACATCACCGGCTCCATCATCGCCATGGAGACAGGAGACATTCGCCGCTTCGCCGATGACAAACACTATTGCTCCTACTGCCGGCTTGTCCCCGGAGCCAAGGACTCTGGTGGCAAGCACAGCCATCGCTCGGGCTCGAAGGACGGCAACCAGTATCTCAAATACGCCTTCACAGAGTCCGCAATCAAGGCGATGAGGTTCTATCCTGAAATCAAGCACTTTGCCAGTAGACTGGAGCGTCGAGCTACCAAGGCAATTGCTCGCACCGTCGTTGCCAAGGACCTGGCCAAGATCTGCTACTATGTCTCAAGTCGACAACAAGAGTTCAAAACATTCAAGGGCATCGAGATCAACAAGCTTCGCAGCCCGCCAGAACGCTTGCCCCGAATTCTTCTTTCGGGGCTTGCCCCGAATTCTCCTTTCGGGGCTTGCCCCGAATTCTCCTTTCGGGGCGGTCAGTGCTACTGTCGACCGATGTCGTCTCAGCCAAAGGCTGATGCGCCTTCGGCGCAAAAGAACAAGGACAAACTCGTTGCTATCGCAACGAGATGGGTGAAGAGTATTCTCTTGTTGAGCGCCTTTCAGCGAAA
>Ga0315279_10010239_pt1 | contig 11046 bp, 7 predicted proteins | sample YL17G06_20_MG_FD_203694 | JGI IMG/M metagenome (GOLD analysis project Ga0315279, IMG submission 203694) | Sediment microbial communities from Yellowstone Lake, YNP, Wyoming, USA - YL17G06_20 | ecosystem: Environmental > Aquatic > Freshwater > Lake > Sediment | place: USA: Wyoming | collected...
CCGATGGGCATCTGGGCACTGGTGGTCCTCAGCCGGCGCGAGGTCATCGAAGCATTCGCGGCCAAGAGGCCGGCAAGAGCCCCAACCGGACCTCACGCACTGCGGTGGGTCGTGTCACTGCTTCTCGTGGCCCTGACGACCGCGTCATGGTTGTGGTACTTGCTGTCGGACAGCAAGGTTCACCTGGCCACACCTCTTCTGCACACCGTGGGGAGTGCTGCGTTGATCCTGATTGTCCTGCGCAAATGGGAGGCGTTGCTTACTGCCTTTGTGGTGTTCCCACTGGTGCTGGGCTTCTTCATGGGTATCGGCTTGATCCCCACGCCCTCTCACTGGCTAGACCGCCACCCAAGTGCCGCCACCCAGCCAACATCGGGTCATGTTTCAGACGAAGTTACCATCATGGGGAGCGTGCCGCGCCCCGGGGTATACGCATGGGCGAAAAACCGAACCGCGCGGCAATTGCTTCTGTCGGGCGGCTTCAAAGGGGACGACCCCCAGGGTGAGCGGGTCTATCTGTGCCGCAACAAGACCGGCAAAGAGACCTTTGAACGGCTGGTCGATGTCAAAGGAATCCTTAATGGAAGATCGAAGGACATTAACCTCCAGCCGGACGACCAGTTGGTGGCGGAGAGCATCCGCGAGGTGCTCAACGAGGAGAAGGCCGTCGTGTTGGTCGCCGGGCGGTTCGTAGAGGCGATGATGGCCGACGACAAACAGGCTGCCAAGGCGCTGGCTGCCTCCGTTCCTGCGCCCGGAACAACTCAACCGGCTGAGGCCTCGGCAGAGAAGACCATCGAACGCATCTGGCAGAGAGCTCCGGATATATGGAAGCTGTACCGGGGCCACGCCGAGATGCTAGACAAGCCCGAACAACCCGGATTGGTGGGCGACAAGGCGTTCGTCGCATATCCCTGCCCCAGATCGAGCGAAGATGTCCTGGCGGTGGCGCTGCTGCGCGAAGGAAAGGACTGGAAGGTCATCGACCTTGGCGTCGCCAAGCTCAAGGACATCAGCCTCACCGAATCCGTCAACATTGGCTCTGCGTCCTATAGCACGTATGCGGCAATGAGCACGTATGTGGCAACGGGGACCGTGGATTCCGGGCCCGCCACGCGGCAGGCAACTCGGTTAGTATTTGGGCCAGAGTTTGAAAGAACGGTGAATCACACCGGTGCCAACTGCCTCATTGATCTTGATTCCGGAAAGGTTGTCACACTGCCCCAAGAAGTGTGCAGCAAGGGCGCGGAATCGGCCATGGAATGGACGGAGGAGAGCGGTATCGATGCCGGGGGCGTCGTGAACGACACGAATCGCGGACTGATCGGCTTCGACATGGCCGCCATCCCGACATCCGAGCGAAGCTGGGACAACATCAACACCCGTTCGCTGATGGATGCGGCAACGGCCGCCAAGCCAGGGAATCCGGTCTTTCTTACCGCAGCCGAGAAGCTTCCCACGACGTTCATCATCAAGACCCGTGAAGGGGGAGTCGGGCTTCTACAGATTCTGGGATTCAACGATAGTCCCAAAGGGACGCGAATCCGCTACAAGCTTCTGGCCGGCCAAACATCTGCCAGCCAGCCGACTTCGCCGGCTCGTGGGCCTACAGACGCCCAGGATGCCATGGCGCTCATGGAGCAATTGAAGGGCTTCTACGCCGGGGCGCGCGCGGCGCTGATGGATGACGACGACCCCAGGTCCGCCCTGGCCATACTCGATGCGGCCATGCCGCAGATAGAGCGATGGCAGGCCATGTTGGCAGGCAGCAAGGCCGAAGAGACGGCGGCCTCCGCGGTCCGCCAAGTGAAGCTGATCCAACAGGCCCTGCGCGATGGCAATGTAGATCAGGCCAAGGCCGTGATGGCCGGGCTCAATGCCGTCGGAAGGGAGACAGAGGATGCGATTCGCGCCCGCGCCACCCGACCCGCCACGCGGCCAGCCACCCAGCTGGCGAGCCGGCCCGGCTCCCCAACAGCACCGGCCGAGAACCTGGAGCCTTACCAGATGGGCCTGCCGGTCGAAGGAGCTGCCTGCAAGCTGCGCCCAAACAAGGAGCAGTGGGCCCACGGCGAACCCATCAGTTTCCTGGTGGACGCCCAGAACTATGGCGACCGGAAGCTACTGCTGTTCGCTGACCAATGGAACACGTTGGTCGAGGTGGACGGCCAATGGTTCCAGTGCCGACCCCCGGGCGGGATGAAGTGGGCGGGGTTCACGACCACGTTCGACTTCTCCGGCGGGCGGAGGTGCCTGAGCATACCCCTGCTCTTGGATGAGCAATGGGTCGCGGCCGCGGGGGCTGAGTCCGGGGAGCCCCCCAGCCCTCGCAGACTGGCCCGCTTGCCTGAGGGCCCGCCGCTGCGATGGACCGATGGCACGCATCGCGTTCGCGTGATGATGTTCGCCTGGACACGCGAATCGCTTGACGGCAAGTCGCAGCCGGTTCGGTTCGTCAGCCGGGCAGTGAGCATCAGGATCAAGTAGAGCGGCCAACCCGCCACGCGGCCAGTCGGGCCTTCAGTCGCTCCTTCCGCCCGGCCGTCATTTCCTGTCGGCGGACTCTCTCCGGTGCGGTTGGGACGACCTGCGTCTCAGGCCGAGCCAGGAACTGACCCGTTCCTTCACGAGGAACCATATCCAGCTCCAGAACACGCCGAACATCGTGCGGCGGAGGCGATGGAGATTGGTCCGCTGGCTGAACATGGAGCGGAGGAACCGCCTGCTGAGGTACACCTTCAGGTAGGCCCGGTGCATCAGGGCGTCGAGTTTCTTCTTGGGCAACTGCCCCTTCATGGTGGGCGAGGTGAAGTCGTACTGGTCCCAGTCCGTCTCCAGCAGGTCCCCCTGGGCCTTGGCATCGTCATACAGGCTGGAGCCGGGGATGGGCGTGGCCACCGTGATCTGGGCCACGTCCACCCGGGTGGCCGAGACGAACTTCGCCGCGGCCTCGGCGTCCTCGGGCGTCTCCCCCGGCAGGCCCAGGCAGAAGGTGCCCCAGGCGCCGATGTCGTGGGCGTGAAGCAGCTCAATCGTCTTGGTCGTCTGCTCCACCGAGATGTTCTTGCCGGAAGACTTCAGGAGTCGCGCGACCGGCGTTTCCAGGCCCAGCAGCACGGCCGTGAAACGCGCCTTTCCCATCCATTCGACCAGGTCGGGGCGATTCGCCAGGGCGTCCACCCTCGCCTGACACCAGAAGTACGTGTCCTGGTCTTTCCGCTCGACGATCGCGCGGCAGATTTCCTCCATGCGGCGGACGTCAGTGGAGAAATTGTCGTCCACAAAGTAGATGACCTTCCGGTAGCGGCAGCTCTCCAACAGCGCGTCCACCTCGCGCATGACGCGATGGACGCTCTTGGGCCGCCACCGGCCACGATGGAAGTTGCGCACCGAACAGAACGAGCAGTGGTGCGCGCAGCCGCGGCTGGTCTCAATGCCTTCGACCCGGTACTTGCCGACGCGGTATCGCTGACGGTCGGACAACAGATCCCGTGCCGGCGGCAGGACGTCATCCATGTCGGCAATTTGAGGCCGGTCCGGCTCGTGATGGATCGTGCCGTTGGACCGCCACGAGACGCCCTGCACGCCCTCGAATCCGCCGCGAATCATGATGTCGCGGAGGACCAATTCACCTTCGCCGCGGACGACGGCGTCGACGTGGCCCGGCACCATCATCTCTTCCGGCAGGAACGTCGCCTGCTGCCCGCCAAGGACGATCCGCACGTCCGGTCGCCGCCGCTTCACCGCCGCGGCCAGCGCCAGCGTGTACTTGGTATGCGGGGCGCTGTTCACGCTCACGCCGACCATGTTCGGGTCGTCCTTCAGCAGTTCCTCGGCGTGCGACTCGACGTCGTGACCTTTGCCCCTCATGTCGGCAAGCACCACGTCGGCGCGATCGCGCACATGCGCAGCCACCGTTTCAATGCCAAGTGGGGAACTGGAAAAGTACGCATCGTACCCAACCTGCAAGCCCGTGGGCATGACCAGGACCAACCGCATAGAGAGCGAATCCTTTCCTTCCCGGCTACTTGGTCACCATGCCGGGGTTCAGCCAATCGTCGTTAAGAATTCTCACATAGCGCCCCTATCAGGATGACCCGTGGCCGCGACGCCGCAGATTCTGGCCCAGGCCAAGGCGCAAGGGCGATGACGGCCCTGAAGATGGGCCGTCGAGCCCGAGCAACGCCGGCATGCGACAGAAGATGCGGCGTCCCTCCGGGTCGCGACATGAATGGGCGTCTGCTGCGCCAGGGCTCCTCGCCGTACCATCTACAGGTACGGCTTCGTCGCCCTTCCTTGCATTCAACCCATTCCTGTCGCAACGCGGCTCACGCGGCATTCTGATAGGGGCGCTCAGCTTCACACAGTTGTTCTTGGGGGAAGGTCACCAGCCATCATGCGCTGCCGGCTCGGGGTTCCTGGATCAGGTCCTGCTCGATCTTCTGCCTGGCGCCCTTGTCCTTCTCCGCATGCAGGCAGATGCAGTTGGCGCCCCGTGCAGAGAAGGACTGCTCATCGCTGGTCAGCGGCTGGCGAAGGCCGTCGCTCTGGCCCGTGCATATTCTCTTGTGCACGAAGCCGCTCTTGGACTTGCCCTGTCTCCGCCGGGTGACAACGTACACGCCGCTGAATCCCTTTTCGAAGACGGTTTCCAGGGGATAGGCGGCGAACGCATACCGGGCGCCGGACTTCCCGCTGAACTTGACGGTCCCAAGCTTGTTCATGGCCTTGTGCTCCTCATGGGACTGTTGGTCCCAATGTCAAAGGACGATTCCAGCCGCGTGTCTTGGCTGGATGCTCTTCTTCAAGAACAACTCTCGCGGCGGCCGACCGGTCACGCTCTGCCCCGCAGCAAGTCCAGTGCCGCATAGCTCTTCTGGCTCAGTCGGGCGTTGTTCCGGTAGGACAGATTGCTCACCAGCGCCACGATGGGCCGCCGCCTCCGCAGGAAGCTGTCGGCCACGCGGCGAAGGATGCCCCACAGCGAGTAGAACCGTCGGTCGCAGGAGTTCATCTCATCCACCAGGGCCGACCAGGAGAAGTTCCTGTAGCGCGCCGTCGGGAATCCCAGCGTGTAGTACCGCCAGTCGTCGGGAAAATCGTTGGCGGCGATGCGGTCCTGGCTCTTCATCTGGTCCCACAGACGCGTGCCCGGCAGCGGCGTCAGGAACAGGGCGTTGAGGATGTCCACGCCGTAGCTGCTGGCCGCCTTGGCGATCCGCCGGCCGATGCCCGGCTGGTCGCTGTCCAGGCCCATGATGAACGATCCGACCACCAGGATGTTGTGCCGATGGATTCGTCGGACGGATGCCCGGAAGCTCCGCCCCTTGAGCAGGTTGAACTTCTTGCCGACCTCGGCAAGCCCCGCGGCAGTGGGAGACTCAAAACCGATGAACACGCCCCGGCAGCCGGCGCGCACGGCCAAGTCCAGCAACTCTTCGTCGTCGGCCATGTTGATGGTGACCTGGCCGACCCATTTCTTGCCAAGATCCGCATGGATCATTGCCTTGAACAGTTCCTTCGCCCGTGCGATGTGCGATGCGCTGGTGCCGATGAGATTGTCATCCACCACCAGGACCCACTTCTCCCGGATGGACTTGAGTTCCTCGATCACACTGGCTATGGGCCGATGACGGTAGCGAGTGCCGTTGAAGGCCGACACGCTACAGAAGCTACAGCTCAGCGGACAGCCTCGCGTGGTCTGGATGGAGCCGAAGGCATAGCCTTCCTTCAAGAGGTCGTGCCTGGCCCGTGGAACCTCCGCCAGGTCAACGTGCTTGCCGGGGTAAATCCTCTGTAACCGGCCCTGCCGGGCGTCTTCCAGGACGTTAGCCCAAACGCTTTCGGCCTCCCCCGTGACGACCGAATCGACATGGCGCATGGCTTCCTCGCTGCACATGGTGGCGTGGATTCCACCCATGACCACGGGCACGCCGAGAGAACGGAACTCCGCCGCCACCTCGTACGCGCGGTTGGCCTGGGACGTGAAGGCCGTGATGCCCACCAGGTCCGGGCGCGACATGGCCGCGTAGTCCCGCAGACCGAGGTTCTCGTCGACGATGGTTATCTCCCATTCCGGCGGCGTCAGTCCTGCCAGAACCAGAAGACCCAAAGGCTTCCAGATGCGGTAGTGATTCCACCGGCTCTCCCGGACGTTGGCCAGGCTCACCAGCGGATTGTTCGGATTGATCAGATAGAGTCGCATTATGCACCTGCGGTTGGGGGGCCTCAGTTAGCCGCTGTAAGATCCGCGTCCGCCTCCGGGAACACAGTTCCTCTTCGCCTCCGCAAGCTTGCTCAGGAAACCGTCCTTCCTGAAAGCGGCGGTCCATTTCCTCAGGAGCAGCCAACCGCCGCTGCGATACAAGCTCCCGGCCCACTTGCGGTACCATTTCTGCCAGCCGGCCTTGATGTTGCGGGCACAAAGAGTTATGGCGGGAAAGGCGATGACGTAAACTGCCACAGCAAGCATGTGCCGCGGTCCATAGAAACGGCGCATGATTCCACGAACAGCGGCCTGCATCTCTTCCGGGGTCATGGGGGCATCGGGCTGGAAGACCGGGAAGTTCCCGTCGTAGTACTCCAGGCCGACGTCATCCGTGGAGTAAATCCTGTGCGCTTTCCTAAGCCTGTCAGTGAGTTCAGTTCCGGGAAGGGGAATCGGCAGCAGCACCTGCACCGTGTCGAGGCGTGCCTTCCGGATGAACCGGTGGAAATGCCGCATACGGTCCTGGGCGCTCATCCCGAACGGCTGGCCCTCGGGGCCCGGGTAGCCAAAGATGAACATGCCGTGTATCCGGAACCCGGCCCTATGATACAGTCGGGTCATGTCGATCATCTCCTGTGGGTCCAGGCGTTTGTTCATCGCCTTGAGCTCCTCGGCGATGGGGGACTCGAAGCCGACGGCGAGGTTGTTGATCCTTGCCTGGCGCATGGCTTGGAGCAGTTCGCCGTCCCGGGCCCGGTCCAGCCGTATCTGGACCGTGATGCTGAACCGTGTGCCGGCCTGTTCCTGGTAGTCGCGCAGCATCCGACACAGGCGCAGGGCGTCGCTTCGATTCTGCCCGAAGAGGTCGTCGACGATGAAGAAGACCTTCCCGCCCCACTTCTCATAGATCGACGTGAACTGCTCCATCATGCGTTCCGGGGAAGCCAGACGAGGCTTGCCCTTCACGGCGCAGAATTCGCAGTTCATCCCGCAGCCGCGGATGCCCGACACCGGGTAGTACTTCATCCGGGTGTGGCGAAGGACGGAGAAGTCCGGGATAGGATGCTCGTCAAAGGCTGTGATCGGCTCCCGCCTCGACGTCCGTATGAGTTGGCCGTCCTTGAGAAAGGCGATACCCCGGACCTCACAGAGGTCTCCCCCCGTGTCAAAGGACGCCAGCAGCTCCGCGATGGTCTTCTCGCCCTCTCCAAGGACCACGATGTCGACGCCGTTATGCAGAGCCTGCTCGACGTTGTCCTCGACAAAGTGATGTCCGCCCGCGATGGTACGCGCGCCCAAGGCCTTGTAGACCTTGGCGATCTCGAACAGACGCGGGATGGTGCTCGTCAGCCCGCCGTACAGTCCCACGACGTTGGCGGGCCTGGCTCGCTGCATGGCCTCGTGGTCCGGTCTGCCGGCAGCGTTCATCGGGCCACGTCGGTAGTTATTCTCGTCGATGACCTCCGCGTCCCACCCTGGGACGTCTTGCACAGCGGTGGCGACGCTCACAGGACCCAGTGCGGTCATCACCTTCGCGGGGCGGGAGTAAATATTGAAGGCGGGATAGGCCGGACAGATGATCCGCAGGCGGGCTCTACGAACGGCGGGACGGTTGGCTTGCCTATGTGTTGACTGCATTGGTCACCTTCATCCATTCAATCGTTCCCCGGCGCGGGGAGCGTGCTGTGCTCGCGAACACGCCGCCCCGGGGCCAGCCTCGTACGCGTTGCCCGTTCCCTCGGCAACGCAACATCCAGATGTTCCAGGCGGCCGCTCACGGCTTGCTGAGTCCTGCCTTTGGCTTCACTTCGGGAACGGCCACAGGCCACGCAGGGCCGGGCGCCAGGCCCGGTACGTTCCGTCGAATGGGCCTGCAATTCTGACTATGGGTGTCATTCCGCTCGTTTCCATCGTCCGGACCCAACATGATGCGATCTCCGTTCTCGTTCCTGGCCATTGGGGCTTTTCCGCACCGCCCGAAACAAAAAAAGCCGACGCGGTTGAACACCCGGAAGGTGCTGAACCGCGTCGGCTTACTCGTCAACGGACCTCCCGGCGCAGCTGGGCTGCCCTTCATCTAGTCATCCGACTCGGAGCCGTCTTACGCTCCGTAACGTCCTGATGATAGCAAAGCGGGCGCACGAGGCAAGCTTATTCTGGAAATCGCGTTCCGCTCCCGGTATCCTAGCCGTGGAGTTGCCGGGTAGCCGTTGGTCTCTGCTCTGTCGGGACACCTCGGCTGTTGCCCCGCGAGCTTTGGGATCGCGAATCGCGGCGCACTGGAGGCCACTATGAAGACACAGGGCGAGATTGAAGCCGCTACCTGCGAAGGGATTAGCCGCTTCCAGCAGGAGTACATGGGCCGTGGGCCCAAGGACATCCACGCCCACCTGATCGGTGATCTTCTCGTGATGCGCCTCCAGGGCGTGTTGACGGCGGCCGAACAGCAACTGGTCAAGTCGCTCTCGGCCGAGAAGGGCCGGGGCCTGCCTAAACAGGTGCGGACGCAGTTGATGGAAACGGCGCGGCCGGCCCTGGAGGAAATGGTGCAGGGCATCACCGGGACCAAGGTGGTGAGCCTACACCATGACATCAGCACCGCAACCGGCGAGGAGGTCGTGCTCTTCACCTTGGCCGAACCCCCTATCTTCCGCGAGGCAAAGAGGGGGTCTTAGTCCAACCTGGCGAACGTCCCGCCGAGCCGCTCGACTCGCGGCCGTCCCTTTGTCGGGGTGTGCACGAGCACCAACAGCGAATCGGAATGCACGTCCTGGCAGTCGCGCACCGGGTAGGCCAAGCGCTCCGCGAAAACTATCCGGTCGACCGATCCGTCCGCCCAGGCGACCTTCACTTCTCTTGCTATGGAGTCATGGACGCGAGTTTCGACGTGAAAGACGGGAGGGTCGTTCCCCCGGAAGGGCACTATCACGCTGGCGCACTCGGTCGAAGGCGGCGGGCCGGATGTCCTGGCGTAGCTGAAGCGGACCTCGAACAGCGGCGCCGGTACGATGTCGTCGCCTCGCTTGACCCAGCCGAGGTAGGGATCCCTCATCCCGCGGACAATCGTGCCCGAGGCGACGGCCTCGCACAGCGACGCCACCCTCACGCGGACGTTGCCGCCGTCGTGGCCGGTCGTCATCCCCATTCCGTCGGCGTCGAGCTCCATCGGCACCTCGTCGCTCGCCCAGTGCAGGTAGGCCGCCGTGTCTGCGTCGTGTGTGATGGCGTCGAGCACTATCATCGCGCGATCCTTCAGCCATATCACCGTCCGATCGTGGCAACCGAAGCGCCCGGCGCCCAGGCCCTCCTGGAAGACCCACTTGAACTGTCCCGGCCAGTATCCGCCCTCGTATCGGCCTTGGGCGACCACGGCGCCGGGCAGCTCCACCGCGCGCAGCAGGCCGCCGACTGCCGGCCCCTGGTTGAGCAGGTTGACGTTCATCGTGGAGTGCATGGGAGTGCTCTTGCCGGCTGAGGCGAAGGGGTTGGACATCTCGTAGTCGAATATGCCCGGGTCGATGAGCGTCGTCCGCCGGCCGTTGTGGAGCTCCAGGCTCAGCCTGGAAAGGTGGTCGTGCCCGCTGAGGCAGCCGGCCGCGTCGAATGACCACCACGTGTCGTCGGTCGTCCAGCCCGTTCGGTAGAAAACCTGGCCGGCGTCAGGGAAAGGGGCGAAATGCGGGGGCGCTGCTGGCTCGGCTGGGAATCCCGCCCGCGAGGCCGCCAACGCGTGTTCCTGTAGCCTGGCCGCGAGCCTGCCTGCCGACTTGTCGTCGGTGACGTAGCTGGCGGAGCAGTCGTTGAAGGCGCTCTGGTCGCCGTTTGGCTTAAGGTGGTGCAGCGAGTACGAGTGCATGCGCACGATCTTGGCCGGGTCGAGGCGCAGGCCAAGGCCGGGCGCCAAGCCGCCAAGCCGCCACAGCCGGATGAAGGCGTCGCACATCCACTCGTGATATCCGCCGCTCCGCTCGATGTGGACGCCGTCGGGCAGCACCTGGCCTGCGAACTCCACGTTGACCGCCTCGATGGCGAACTGCCTGTGCTTGCCGAGAAGCTCGGGCAGCCGCAGCGAGTTGACCAGGATCGCGTCCAACGCAGCCATCCGCCAGTTGCCCCACGCGCGGAGGTTCCGCCTAAGCCAGTCGAGCTGCCACTGGGCCGACGCGACCATCTTGCGGAGGAACGGCTCGTCGAATGCCTGCGAACCCACAAAGCCCGGCAGCGTTCCCAACCAGCCCGGATGGACGCTCCCGCCCAGGCGGATCGACATGTTGAGCGAGCTGTCGCCCGCCGGAGCCCGCCTGTCGGACACATCGTATGGCCGGTGGCGATCGATCCAATCCTCAATGTAGTCACGCGCGCAGCGGGCGTAGTCTTCGCGCCGAGTCCGGCGGTAGACGGCGCACAACCCGCCGAGGAAGAAGAAGCGGTTGAGCTGCGCCGGCCATTCCTGATGGTTCAAGTGGCCTCCCGACCAGTCGATGTTCCCGCGGCCGACGGTGACCGGCTTGCGGCCATAGAAGAAGACGATTCCTTCCATGGCGGCGTCGGCGACGCGTTGGGCGTCGCTGCTGGAGGTGTCCGGGAAGAGGATGGGCAGCTCCCCGGCGGCCTTGGCGATCTGCTCGGCGATGGCGGGCACGATGGCGTCTCCTGTGCGGTGGTCGGGCCTGAGGGGCGGTCCGACGGCTTGGGCGATGCTACATGCTCCCGGCGGCGAGGGCAACCATCGGGGCGTTCCGCGCTGGTCCGGCGATCCCTGTTTAGGCTAAGAGCCCCTATCAGAATGCCGCGTGAGCCGCGTTGCGACAGGAATGGGTTGAATGCAAGGAAGGGCG
>Ga0315279_10010242_pt1 | contig 11045 bp, 12 predicted proteins | sample YL17G06_20_MG_FD_203694 | JGI IMG/M metagenome (GOLD analysis project Ga0315279, IMG submission 203694) | Sediment microbial communities from Yellowstone Lake, YNP, Wyoming, USA - YL17G06_20 | ecosystem: Environmental > Aquatic > Freshwater > Lake > Sediment | place: USA: Wyoming | collected...
TGGAAATGATAGTTCACGATGTGGTTGAGCGTCATCTCAGTGACATTGAACTTGCCTCGTTTGTGACTTCTCTGGGAATTCGTGGGTTGAGCATGGATGAGATTGAGGCTCTATCGAGAGCCATGGTTAAAACAGGCAGCCGCTTAAACTTGCACAAAGCGCCTATTCTCGACAAGCACAGCGTGGGCGGCATTCCAGGCGACAAGACCACCATTCTGATCGTACCCATAGTAGCTGCAGCAGGCTTCGTGATACCAAAAACATCTTCTAGGGCGGTCACTTCTGCCGCTGGAACTGCTGATCGCGTTGAAGCTCTGTGTCCAGTCAGCCTTTCAATCGAAGAAATGACGCGGGTGGTTAAGAAGACGAACGGCTGTCTAGCATGGGGTGGAGCTTTGGAGCTTGCTCCTGCTGACGATATTTTCATACAGGTTGAGTACCCTCTCGCGATAGACCCGTTGCTTCTTCCGTCGATCATGAGTAAGAAGAAAGCCATCGGCGCCACCCACTTGGTAGTTGACATTCCAACTGGAAGAGGCGCAAAGATAAAGACGATCGGCGAAGCAGAAGCGCTTTCGAACGATTTCATAGATTTGGGCAAGCGTCTCGGAATAAGGGTTCAGTGCGCAGTCACTTTTGGAGAACAACCCCTTGGCTGTGCAGTGGGTTCAGCCTTAGAAGCCAAGGAAGCCCTGTCCACATTAATGGGAAACGGTCCACTTGACCTTAAGGAAAAGGCAACAGCCATCGCAGGCATGCTCCTCGAAATGGTCGGTGTTAAGAACGGCAAGAAGGAAGCGGAAAAAATACTGGACTCGGGTAAAGCTGAAAGGAAGCTGAGAGAGATAATCGCAGCCCAAGGCGGAGACCCGAAAATAAACCCAGAAGACATAGCGATCGGAGACAAGCGAGCCGAGATAACTGCAGATGAAGATGGCAGGGTATTGTGGGTGAACAATGAAGACATCGCCAAGATCGCAAGAGAAGCAGGATCTCCGAAGGAGAAGGGAGCAGGCGTTCTGCTGAGAGCAAAGCTTGCAGATCACGTGAAGAAGAGTGAAACCATTCTGGAGATATATGCTGAGAGGAGTACAAAGCTGGAGTCAGCCGTGGAGCTAGCCAACAAGCTCAAGCCCATCGGGTTGAGCGGGAAACCAGAAGAAAGAATGATAATAGAACGCGTCCCAAGACCGACTGAACCCAGAAAAACCTTCATGCTGGAAAGATAGAGACTAATGCTGCTGATCAGGTCAGAAGCTCTTGTTCTGTTCGTTCAGTTTAAATATTTGATTTGTGATTAGGACTGTGCAAGAGGATATTATTCCATGGGTTCCAAGTCTCCAAAAGGCGAGTTCGCAGCGAGAAAACTGGTGAAGAGAAGAAAACAGTTTCGCTGGAGCAGCAGATACTATAACCGACGTGTTCTACGATTAGACGTCAAGGCTGATCCGCTCCAAGGAGCGCCCATGGGAAGAGGGATAGTCCTCGAAAAAGTGGGAGTAGAAAGCAAACAGCCAAACAGCGCCATACGCAAATGCGTAAGAACACAACTCATCAAGAACGGTCGGACGATAACGGCTTTCTTGCCTGGAGACGGAGCGCTGAACGTCGTCGATGAACACGATGAAGTCCTCGTTGAAGGCATCGGCGGCTCGCGTGGAAGAAGCATGGGCGACATTCCAGGAGTAAGATGGAAAGTCATCACAGTCAACGGCGTTTCTCTGAACGAACTGGTTTACGGACGAAAGCAGAAACCAGCACGGTGATATGGTTTTGAGTCAGAAACAAGAAGCAAAACAAGAGAAGGAAATCAGACTTTTTGGCAAATGGACATTCAAAGATATAAAAGTCAAGGACGTGGGCTTAGAACGCTACATATCATTGAAGCCTATTGTTGCCCCGCACAGCATGGGTAGACATGAGCACAAACGCTTCCGCAAAGCAAGCATAAGCATCGTTGAAAGAGTCACGAACAACCTCATGCGACCCGGAAAAAACTCTGGAAAGAAAGCCAAAGCCACAAACATTGTGAAGCAGGCCTTCGTAATAGTCAACCTGCGCACTGGCAAGAACCCAGTAGAAGTGCTCGTCAACGCTGTAGAGAACTGTTCACCATGTGAAGACACCACGAGAATCAGCATGGGAGGCATAGTCTACCACCTGTCAGTAGATGTGGCTCCGCAAAGAAGAATTGACCTAGCCATCAGACACATATGCGAGGGCGCGCGCCAAGCAGCAGTAAACAATCCACGCTCAATCGAAGAATGCCTAGCCGAAGAACTGATTCTAGCCGGAAACCACGATGTGAAAAGCTACGCGGTAGCGAAACGTCACGAAATAGAAAGAGTAGCCCAAGCATCAAGATAGCACCAACTCCTCATCAGCTTATTTTGCGTGTATCTCAACAATGTCACCATCTGCTAACACAAACGTGGAACCGACTTTCTGAGGGCTGAAAACCAAGCGCTTAGACCAGACCTTCGCAAAGTTGAACCTTTTCCTGAAATCGCTGTGAATATCTTTGGCCAAATCGTAGACTGTTGCACCCTTTTTCAGAATGAATGGCTTCTTCGAGTGTTCTCTCTCGTTCGGTTCCTTTGTGTACACGCGCATAATGTCCAACGTTTTGAACAGAGTTTCACCGAGTATTTCCAGACCCAGCCTTTTCTCGCACGAGACTGCAGCGACGGGTAATCTGTTGCCAACGTAAGCTTTCAATCGTTCCAAGCTTGCTTCTGAGCCTTCCAGATCAGCTTTGTTTGCGACTACTGTCGCAGGTTTGTATATAGTGCTCTCAAAGATCGAGTCTTCAACCTCATTCAGCGTGGCTTCTCCAGAAATCTTCACAACTGCATCCGTGATTCGGTAGCTTCTGAGCAGTTCTTCAATGTTCCTCATGCTGCAGTCAACAAGAGTTCCTACCAGAATTATGCGCATTCCTGCACCCATGTACTTTTTTTCGATCTCAACTCGTCCTCTCGGTTTGCTTGTTATTATTCTGGCTTTTTCCATCTCACTCAAGATAAGGGAAAGCTGCTTGACAGGATCTTGTGACAGATCCACGATCAGAATCAAGCCATCAGCATTTCGGGCTGTTGCCAGTGTCTGAGGTCCCCACGCCTTTCCATCAGCAGAACCTTCCATTAACGCTGGGGCTTCGACGATTTGAAATTGGATGTCCTCATACAGCATTATGCCTGGCGTGGGTACTCTCGTCGTGTAAGGATCGGGTGAAATTTGCACTTTCGCGTTTGTCACGGCTGCCAGCAGACTGCTTTTGCCAGCTTTTGTCAATCCGATGAGCGCTATCTGGGCTGCGCCTTCCTTTTCCAAGAAAAGCTTCGGTCCGCTTCTCGTAGCTCTTTTCTTTTTCCTTTCTTCCATGTCTCTTCGGAGAATTGACATTTGTTTCTTGACTTGTGCTAGGGTTTTGGCTGTGCCCTTGTGTTTCGGGACTAGGCTCACGAATTCTTGCATCAGTCGAAGCCTTTCTTTTGGGTTTCTTGTAGCTTCAACCTCTGCCCATTTTTTCCTCGCGTCAGGAGGAAGATTCGCTGGCATAATTCTGTCTCGTCCAGTCAGTAAATCCGAGATTTAGCTCTAATATCTGTTTCCACTCTGATAAATTCTTCATCATAAACTTAAAATAATTGATTGAACAGTTGTGTAAACGAAATCACTAAAACCTGAAGGATATTTGAGAAAATAAGGAGAAAAACCGAATGAGCAAAGTAGGTAAACCACACTTAAACCTAGTCATCATGGGACACGTAGACCACGGAAAATCAACGACAACAGGACACTTACTGTACCTAGCAGGCGTAGTCGACGAGAGAACAATCAAAGCCTTCGAAGAAGAAGCAAAGAAAATGGGCAAAGAAACCTTCAAGTTCGCATGGGTCCTCGACAACCTCAAGGAAGAACGAGAAAGAGGAGTAACAATCGACCTCCGATTCCTCAAGTTTGAGACAAAGAAGTACTACTTCACGGTAATCGACGCGCCAGGACACAGGGACTTCGTGAAGAACATGATCACCGGAGCAAGCCAAGCCGACGGAGCCATACTGTTCTGTTCATCCAGAAGAGGCGAGTTCGAAGCAGGCATCGGCCCAGGCGGCCAGACAAGGGAACACGCGTTCTTGGCCTTCACGTTGGGTGTCCGCCAATTGGTCGTGGCGATCAATAAGATGGATGATATTTCGGTTAATTATAGTGAAGAGCGGTACAATGAGATCAAGAATGAAGTTTCAAGGATGCTGAAGATGGTGGGTTACAAGGTTGAAAAGTTTCCGTTTGTTCCCACTTCAGGATGGACGGGCGACAACCTTGTGAAACCCAGCGACAAGATGCCATGGTATAAAGGCCCTACGCTCATCGAAGCTTTGGACACGTTTGAGGTGCCTCCTAAGCCAACTAACAAGCCGCTGCGCGTTCCGATCCAAGATGTTTACAGCATCACTGGTGTAGGCACTGTTCCGGTTGGCAGAGTTGAGACAGGAGTAATCAAGGAGAACGATGTAGTTATCTTCATGCCTTCTAACAAGCAGGGTGAAGTCAAATCCTTAGAAATGCACCACGAGAGAATTGCGAAAGCTGAGCCGGGCGACAACATCGGCTTCAACATCAGGGGTGTTGGAAAGCAGGACATTCACCGCGGAGACGTTGCAGGTCATGTGACTAACCCGCCGACGGTGGCTAAGGAGTTCATCGGGCAGATCATCGTTATCTATCACCCGACTGCAATAGCCGCGGGCTACACGCCAGTGCTTCACTATCACACGGGACAGATTGCGTGCAAGTTCACGGAGCTGATAAGGAAGATTGACCCACGTTCAGGGCAAGTCGTGGAAGAGAAGCCGACGTTCCTCAAGACTGGTGACGCTGCCGTAGTCAGGATGGAGCCATTGCACCCGATTGCAGTCGAAGCTTTCTCAGAGTTCGAAGAGCTGGGGCGATTCGCGGTCAGGGACATGGGCACAACAGTCTGCGCAGGCATCATAAAAGAAATCACCAAGAAAGGACCATAGCCTATCTTTCTCTCTCTTTTTATTGTTTTGTTAGGCATTCGTAGTTTAGTGTGTAGGCTTCGTGTGTGTGAAATGGTTCTAGGCCCCTGTATTTGGATCCAAATATGTCTGTGAGTGCGCAACAGAGTTTATCGATGCAATCACCGACTTACTTCGAGTTATCAATAACCGTCTGTGGGTGTTGACCATTCATTTTAACTGAATAGAACAGGCGATTAATCATTGTTATATTGAATCGACAGCGCGCTACTTCTATTTTCTATTGGGCACTACCTGATAACAGCGTAGTAGCGTCAGCAGGAAAAATCTTTCTGAAAGCGGAGCAAACAACGGTACTAGAAAGTCCGAAAACATGGGACTTTGTCCCTTTCCATACAGTGACCATCGTCCTTCGTGGGTTGTGACACGTATGAATATACGTAATCCTTAAATATTACCACGTATTTTCATACGTATTGAGCGATGATCTAGATGGGCAAGGAAAAGCTCACATTGAGCGTCGATAAGGAAGTCGTTGAGAAGGCAAAGAAGCTAGGCATCAACATCTCCGAAATCACAGAGAACATCCTGAAAGGTTACACATCCGCTGAGAAGCCAAATGGCACCATATATGAGGCATATCAGCAACTCTTTGATGCTATTAGACCACTCCTGAAGGAGTTTGGTGGTCGTGTTAGAATTGCCGAAACAAGAGAATCAGTGGAGGAATTGAAAGAGGGCAAATTTGTGCCTGGCCCGGATATTGATGTGAGCATTTTCTTGGAATCCGACGGCTCCTTCTACCTAGATTTTTTTGACGATTATATTTACGATATCAAGAAAATCGCCAACGAAGATTTTCTCTCTCCTGAAAAGATCCTTGCGAATCTTGTTGACGTTCTCGAAAAGAGCAAAGAAGCTAGCGAAGAAAAAATGCGGCAGATTATGATGGCTAAGAGGATCGTTGATGCTATGTCTGAGACCCTTATCAAGAGACCATCTGCAAAAAGCAATGAGAAAGGATAGTGGTGAGATATCCACACGCCATAACTTGGAACACCCGTCCTAGGGGTCTAGGAGGAAAGGCGTGTCCTTGCCACTATCCCTCAAAGCACAACTTGCTTTATGATAGAACGTACCTTAATATGCTTCTCTCCACAATCTGCTTCTGGTGAAGTGCTTTTCAGATCGCAATCTATTGCAAACCGCTGATACCGAGGTCTGCCATGTAATTATGCCAAGGTCTCTAACAACTTTCGGCAACGCTCGCACGAACGCCTTGTCCTTGTCTGTTCCAACTTTAACCCTTTTGGATTTTCGCAAGCCACCAATTTGCAGATATTTCTCACAGCGTTCGCAGCGTAGCAGCTTTCCTTTGCGCACGTATCGCGTTAGAATGAGTATTTCTTCACTCTAGCGATAGGTTGATAGTAGCCAACATCGAATAACAGCTCGCTTCGTTGGGGGAATATGCCTAGGTTGTCCATCAATACGAATAGTGTAGCCAAAGAGGCTATACCGTAGACAACATTAACTAGGCATCCATCTTTGAAACTATCTATATCCGAATGTTTCAAGTTGTTGTAGGCGGTCCACCAAGCAGGTGTGCTGCTTTTAATGTTTTCAAATGGAAAAACGAAATGATGGGTAAAAGGCGTTATCAATCGAACCCCTACTAGTTCGACATCTTTCACGTTATCAACGATGAATCTTAGATAGTCTCTGATGTCGTACTCACGTATCGGACCGACAAGGGTGTTTCTTACGAGTCCATCTCCCAAAGAACCAAACGTGCTACCGATGTCTCTTATTATGCTCGCAAATTCGCTAGAAAAAGTCGTCTTGTTTTCCGTAGATATTTCGACATACCTGGATGCTTCAGTTATTCTCCGTTCGATATGAAAATAGCGCAGCGATAGGTATCCATACAATCCTTCATACCAAGCCTCTTTCCCAAATTTAGAATATAGCTGATGATCACAGCTTGCATAGCTGTTAAACAAGCTCATGTTTCCACTCCTTTGGTCTCAGTTCACCACTAATATTTAAGGTCCAAGCCACTATTTTAGACATTGGCTTGCTTCACGTAACTATGCAGCAACAATGTACTCGGTCTTGACATAATTACGGGTCGGTGTTGTCAATGCCAGTTCGTCTTTGCTTATCTTGTTTGCGCTTCTTAGGTGGGCGATATTCACTCTCAGTCGCTCCAGTTTAATTGGGTGACCACTGTAGTTTAGGCATTTTCCAAGTTGTTTGGTATTCTCTGGCGCATTTCCTGTTTTCAGAGTAAATCCGTATATCATCAATAGTATTGCCTCTGTGTCTTTCAGTTTCAATTCAGTCTGCATCTTGGCAAATCCGTCCTCTGTAAGGGAGAAGTTGACCAACCCTTTCCTCTCAATTCTTGGAAGCAAAATGGCTTGAATGCCTTCTGTCCTCCCCTTCCATTCTTCTTCAGTCATGGAAAGATCAAAAACGTATTCAAGGATTCTGCAGGTTATTTCCATGTAGCGGCTAATCTTGTCTGGTTCTACCGATAATGGGGTAGTGCCGTGATAGAGGTCGTTTCTTATTTTATGATAGTCAAGTATCTCTTGCTGATATGAAGCTGCCTTCGTTCTAGGAATCACTTGGCATACAAGTTCCTCAAAGTGACGCTTCTTTTCTTCCCATTCCTTCCTGCTGAGAAGCTTACTGGGAATTATGCTCTCGCCATGAACCTTGATGACGAATTCGACAACGTTGTCTACAAGAATCATAGACAAGCGACGACCAGAAATGGTTTTGCTGTCTCTCAAAATTCTGGCTATGCAGATTTGCTCGATGACATCTTCCAACCAAATCGACATGATAGAGTACCTGTGAGTCTATTCTGTTCCTCTTGTCGCTTCAGGGGCTTTCTCTTTCAACGCACTCGCTGCCGCAAGCTTCGGTAGGATTTTCGAGGAAACCCATTTCAGGCCTTTATCACCCAATACATATGTTCCCTCTTGCGTTTTCCACCAGAACTTCGTGTAGTTTGGATGTGTCAAGTAGTCCGAAGCGGCGTTCTTTACGCCTGATGAACGGGAAATTTGTTCCGTGGAAGCTGCTTGAGGATGATAGGCAAACAACACGAAGGCGACCAGCTCAGGTTTTGATAGGATATCAGGAATGGAAGCGAGTTCAACGAGATCGTTTGATGTGAAGCTGTAGAGCTTTTCAAAGCCAGGCTTCGGCTTTCTGAGTTCTGCCGGAATAAACGATTCAAACTTCTTCCACAGAATTTGCGAGACCATGTTGACATCCAATGCTTCAATGTTGGACTTCAGTTCCTCTAATGTGTCGAAATTGAACACAATCTCTCCGAATTTTGTTCTTAATCTGGCTTCATATTTCGCCATTCACATCACTTTTGCGCTCTCAGCGAAGGAAGTGTCTTACTCACTACCTCTGTTCTTGCGTCGGAACTCAAGGTGTACGTACCATCGGGATTGGCGATGAAATCCTTGGGCGTCATGTAAGCACCAGGGTTGTCTATTCCTGTGACCTTCTTCAATTGTAAAGGCGTCAGAGGAACAGGAGACACGAACGATGCAAGTCTCAGAAGAGCTGCTTTCTGTTGCGGATATTTCAAGAGTTTGATTGAACCATCAGGCTCAATCGCATATATGTCCTCCAATCCTGCAGTGACTTTCTGTGGTTTCTTCACCAATATCGAACCAATGGATTCTTCAATAGTCTTCTTGAATTCAGAAACCTGCAGCAGCTTATTTTTCAAATCCTCATTGTCTGTAAAATGGATTATGAATTTACCCCAATCAGTTTCGACTATGGCTTCATATTCTGACATGTAACTTAATATGACAAGATCGGTATAAATGCTTAAGTGAAGCCGTGTACTCACAAACTCCCCTTCAGTTTGCGCAAGGAAGCATCAAGGCAGTTTTAAATACGTGGATACGTATATCGTTTATTGCATAAACCCGAAAACCTTTGGTGTTTGCGGGAGATATCCCCAAACTTTGAAGTTTATGTTGTGCAAGTTTTATCAGTAAGAAGCCGATAGTTTCTCATGTTGCAGAAAGCGCAACGTAGAGTTGAGTTTGATGTCTGGAACTGAAACCTTACTACCCTTCTTAAAAGAAAAGAAGCAAAACGGGCAGGAACAGCCAACAATCATTATCGACAGTCGCGAAGCTAGCACCGCTCCAAAGATTGTTAAAGGTCTCATGGAACGCGGTGTAAACGTCAAGACTGAGGTTTTGGAGAAGGGTGATTATGTTTTGTCTGATGTTTGTGCGGTTGAGCGGAAAACCGTTCAGGACTTTGTTTACACTCTCACTAGACGTTATCTTTTTGAGCAGTTGTTCAGGCTTAAGGAGGTTTATCCCAAATCCCTAATCCTGTTGGAGGGGTATTTGCCGATTATCTACAAGTACAGTCGGATTCAGCCTGCTTCCGTCTGGGGAGCAATGTTCAGCCTAGCCAGAAACGGCATAGCCATGGTGAACACCGGTTCTTACAAGGAGACTGTTGATTTTCTCTATGTGGCTGCGCATCAGGAGCAGATTGTTGAGAAGCGATCTCCGACCGTTCATGCTTTCAAGAGGGTTGACAGCACAACCGACGCGCAAATATACTTCGTTGCAAGCTTACCTAATATAGGGAGAGAGAAAGCAATAGCGATTCTCAAATCCTACCAGACTCCGCTGAACGCGGTGATCAATGTTGACGGCTGGTCTGAAACTGTCCATGGACTGGGACCGAAGATAAGCAGCAAAGCCAAGGAAGTGCTCAACAGTCCCTTCAAGGAATGAGAACAGAAATGGACGTAGAAATATCCCCAACTAGAAGGATAGTAGTTCTGGGCTTGGACAAGCGTTCAGTGAACAACATTCTCTACTGCGCAGCCACATTCGGCATGAGTCGACTCTACTGGGTAGACGGGTACATCATGTGCATGGAAGTCTACGAGAAGTCGTTTGAACAAGAGCTGAAGAAGAAAGAGTTCCCAGTGAGCCAAGTCTGCTACGCAGAATTCCCGAAATACCAGAAGCTGCTCGAGGTCGACAAGAGCTTCCAGATTCCACTTGTGGACGTGTCAGACATGGAAATCTTCCAAAGCATACTCAAAGCAATCCTCGAACATGAAAAGAAAACCGAGAAAGAACCAGAAGCCAAAGCTGACTAGGCTTTTTTCTTCACGCAATCGTAGCCAAGCTTGAACGCCTTCACGTTCATCTCCACATGCTTTGCAGGAACAAGCTCCTTCAAAGCTTTCAACACGCTTTCAGTCCTGACTGGCACTTTCTCTGTGGCTAACAAAGCTCCAAGCAAGACAACGTTTCTCGTCAAGATGCTCCCAGCCTCTCTGGCAAGTTTCTCCGTTTCCACAACGATAACGCTTGTCGTGAACCTGGTGATCTTTGCGATGACCTCTTTCATACTAGGGTATGCTATGTTCTTGGCTGCAAGCTCAGTCGGTGGAATCTTCTCATCACTCATCACCACAACCGTCTTGTCAGAAGCGTACTTGAGGTTGCGCAATGTCTCCAGTGGCTCAAAGCCTAAGAGCACATCTGCCTGTCCTTCCAGAACTGTTGACGATGAAACGTTTTCGCCAATTCTCACGTTTGAGGTCACTGCTCCACCGCGCTGCGCCATCCCGTGGATCTCACTCACGCGAACGTTCAACCCTTCTTCAACAGCAGCTGCGCCCAGAATCTCAGCTGCCAAGAGGATTCCCTGACCACCAACACCAGCCAAAACAACGTTAAACTCTTTCATCCTTACACACTTCCATGTTCAATAGCATCGTAAGGACAAACCGACACGCACAACCCACAAGCCGTGCAAAGAGCTTCGTCAATACACACTTTTTCGTCTTCGACGATCAATGCTGGACAGCCTAACAGCTTGATGCAAGTCATACAGTTCGTGCATATTCCAGATATCTTGAAGGATACTGTGCTTACGCCCTTGCGTCTTTTCTCCCTTATCGACACCAGAGTGCATGGTGCCCGGAAAACCACCACCGAAGGCCCAGAATGTTCC
>Ga0315279_10010245_pt1 | contig 11044 bp, 11 predicted proteins | sample YL17G06_20_MG_FD_203694 | JGI IMG/M metagenome (GOLD analysis project Ga0315279, IMG submission 203694) | Sediment microbial communities from Yellowstone Lake, YNP, Wyoming, USA - YL17G06_20 | ecosystem: Environmental > Aquatic > Freshwater > Lake > Sediment | place: USA: Wyoming | collected...
GAGCGATTTCAAGGCCGGACAGGCTGCAGAACTCGATCCTGAGGGATTTTCAGGTGGTTCTTCTATCTAGGGGCGTTACTCATCGAGGCATTTGAATTTGTCTTTTTTGGCCCGTACCCCGGCCTGCACCAACCTCCGGGCAGTTCCTCGCCCGTCAGAGTAAATATTGTTCAGGGCACCTTAGAGTACCTAAAGGAGGGGGTTTGGAAAGTATGGCCAAGAAACTATTTGTAGGAGGTCTGAGCTGGGACACGAAGGACGACGGTCTGCGCCAGGCGTTCGCATCTTATGGGGAAATCACCGAAGCTAAGGTCATCACAGACCGTGATACTGGGAGGTCCCGTGGGTTTGGATTCGTGACCTTTGCCCGGGATGAGGACGCTAAAACGGCGATATCCAAGATGGATGGAACGAGCCTTGACGGTAAGACCATTAAGGTAAACGAGGCACAGGAAAAGAGTCCCCGCGGAGGTGGCCGATCCGGCGGTGGTTTTGGGGGCGGCCGTGGCAGCGGACGCGATCGCTGGTAGTTCCGGCTACGCTCATTAGCTGTGATACTTTTCCAATAATACCCAAGACCGGCAGATTATTTGACGTATTTGACTGCGTCCCTCACGTCCCTGAGGCCATCAAGACTGGGACGAGACTCAAAGAGAGGATGAGAGGAGACTAACGGCAAAGAGGTGAGATGAGGAACCTCGAGGAGAGACTGTCCCGTCTCAAGGGCTGCCCCTCTATTTTTTTCTGTCTCGTCCTTGGAAGGGATGTCCCACTTTGCCGTAACGCTTGTTAGAGTAACGCGCATCTCGAAATAGAAGTGATTGCATCAAGGTGCTTAGAGGAAGTTCGTGCACTTCGAGCAGCAGATGGGTGTGATTCCTCTATGCTGTCCGATCCTTGTCATCAAAGAAGATATCCTGACCCTGATTCCCCCTGGAGATGACATGATACAAGGCGCCCGGGGAATGAACACGTGGTCTGCGAGCCATAAATGGAAATTATCCCAGAAACCCACATCAACTCAATAATTTATTACGATTGCCTGACCCTACCCGGATTTTACCGGAGAAGCATTACTCCAAGACTTCTTTAGATTAGGGTTTTATTAAGTCCACAATCATGGATTCTGCCAGCTTTTGAATTTCAAAAAGTTGGTCTTCGTTGAGAATAAAAGGAGGTTTAGGATTTGCATGAGCAGCTACTGCATTTCGCAAATCGAGAAAGTGAGTAATAACTTTTTCGTAGGGCCTAAATTTGCTCATTCTTGAGAATACCTCGTGATGGGATACCCATTTTGTTGTAGAGAAATGAGTTCCATATTGCGAATCTAAATTACTCAGAGAGGTCTTGATTTCGTGCCTTTTTATCTGCGTTTTTCCAAGTATCGATTCTATGCTCCGAAAAGCGGAAACGAATGCGAGATCGTAACGAGTTCGGCTTTCAAAATATTTCTTCTCTCTTAGATATTTATTCTCAAATCTTCTATCCCATCTATAATGAAAATGGTAATACGAGCCGGTCATGAATCCGGAGATAATATAATGGCTTTGCTCAAGATGGAGGAGTGCCTCAGCAATATTAGGATTCCTAATGGTTTTTCTCATAAAGCCACAACACCATTTGACCTGATCATGGCGGATGACTGGTCCAGATTGTAGCTCCATTCTCAAGGTATCTGTGTCAACATACTCAAGATCTTTCTGTGGTGGTTTATATGTCCTAACGAGTTCCTGGTAATTCATCCCTGAACGTGGGGGACGATCCAACTCGACGAGAAATTCAAAGATGTGGTCTATTAAAAAGTTGCCGGTGTAAATCCCAAGAACAGCTCTGAAACAGTTTGCTATGGAATACGCCTTACGTTGGCTGGCAGCCTTGATGAGGAATAACGACCTATCAAGATCAAAAACGAGAACAGATAACCTCCCCGCTGTCCTGTCGTTGAAAAAGACCTTTTCCCCCTGTGGAAGGAGAATTTGTCCGACTTTTTTATAGAGTCTAACCCTTTGACGGTGAGAATCAGACGGGAGGGTTCCAACATATGGCCCGTTTTCTGTTGGAGAGGGAAGTAATCCATTGAGGACAAAATATCTCATAGTCTGTGAAAAAGATAAAAAATTAGAAGAATAGTGTCAAGGAGAATTGGAGAAAGGGTTGCTCATTCAGGAGTCTGCAAGGCAATCCCTGACAGCGATCAGGTCGTCACCATCACGCTCAGATGGGAACATCACACCATAACAAACAATGAGGGCCAGGCCTTGAAATGTCAGGTTCTGGAATATCACTTTTCACTTACCGCTCTGCCTTCGCCTTCTGTGCGTTGAATATCTTATCAAGACCAGGCATGCTTCCCATCCTCCTGAACTGCCAGAGGAATATCGTGCGTCGCCGTTCGCCAGTTCAATTGTGCTACTGCTTTTCTGGAGAAACCGCAGAGCCCCCATCCATCGTTGAAGTCGGCCAGATGGGTTTGTCCTTCAGGGTTTTGTCCGGGTATTTGCCTAAAGTGCTGCCGGAATGACAGCCCGGCCAGCACCTGACGCGATAATAGCGCATGGGTTTCTCCGGAAGAGCACCATCGGTCGGATACCAGACACCGGCCGCAATGGGGTATTCCCAGGTGGGTTGTTGAACAGGTTGAGCTGCATCTTTCCCTGCGCTGCTTTGATCAAGCTGGGCATGGCTAGCAACCAGAAGGATCCCGGCAAAGACAATCAGAAAAACAAACGATAAAAGAATCAGGATATATTTCATGATCGTCCCCCTCCTTTCATCGGAATTGCGATGAAATGGCTTCGACATCCGTTATGGATTTCGGGATGGGTTTTCCCAAAACCCGGCGACCGTTCTCCAGTACCAGCACATCATCTTCAATCCGAATGCCGCCGAAATCCCTGAATGCCTCAAGCTTATTGTAGTCAATAAATTCTTCGAATTTTCCCTCAGCCTTCCACTGATCGATCAGCCCGGGGATAAAGTACAACCCGGGTTCAACCGTAACCACAAAACCGGGTTCAAGCGCCCGGGCAAGTCTCAGCCGACAGGTTCCAAACTGATCGCTTCTCCGGATCCTGCCGGTGTATCCCACGTAATCTTCACCAAGACTCTCCATGTCGTGAACATCCAGGCCCATCATATGTCCCAGACCGGCCGGCATAAAGAGTGCATGGGCACCTGCGGAGACCGCTGAATCCACATCTCCTCTAATCAACCCGAGCAATTTCAAACCGGAGGTCAATTGCCTGCAGGCCATAAAATGGATCTCTCGATATTCCACGCCGGGTGCGATAGCTTCAATCGCCTGCTTCTGTGCTTCGAGAACGATGGCATAGATTTCCTTTTGCTGTTGGGTGAACCTGCCGCTCACAGGAATCGTCCGGGTGATGTCACTGGCGTAATGCATCGAGGATTCCGCACCGGAGTCATTCACAACCATATCTCCCGCTTGCATGACATTGTCATGATGGGGGTTGTGCAGAATCTCGCCGTCAACGGAAAAAATGACGGGAAAGGCAAGTCCGGCACTACCCCTTGAATAGGCCAGTCCGACCATGGCACCCACCACTTCTCTTTCATTCACGCCCGGCCTTGACATCTTCATGGCCAACGTCTGCATGCCATGGGTGATTTCCAGGGCCTTCTCAATTTGCTCGATCTCATCTTTACTCTTAATCGAACGCTGGGCCACCACGGCTTTGATGAATGCTTCTGAAGTGGATCGGGCGACTAGGTTGATATCGACTCCGAGCCATTGATGAATTTTGATTCGATTTTCCGATCGGTACTGGGGGAGGAAGTGTATGGTTCTCCCCTTTTGAACAGCTTTCTTCAATTGAGCTTCCAGCTGATCTAGAGAAGACACTTCCTTGGCTCCGCCTTTTAGGCTGTGTTCTTGCAACGTGGGCTCGGGTCCGGTCCAGACCTTTTCTTCAAGGGTTACCTCACGACCGACGAGAACCTCCCGGTTAGCGTCGATGTCGATGAGGGCGGCTAAACCCGGGAGATCGATGCCCCAGAAATAGAGAAATGAGCTGTCCTGCCGGAAGGGATAATGGTTATCGGGATAATTGATGGGGCTGTCGGCATTACCTAGAAACAGGAGGATACCGGACTGGAGGTCCCTTTTCAGGCGATTTCGTCTTTCGATGTAGACATGGGCTGGAAACATAAGAGCACCATTAGCAGATCATTGGCTACAAAAACTCGATTCCCCAAACAAATCCCATGATCAGGCACCCGCGTTCGGTCGCACACAACAGGCCACCCAATGATCCCCAGCTACTTGGTCCAGCCTCGGTTTTTCACCGGAACAATCGGATTTCGCATAGGAGCAACGAGGATGAAACCGGCACCCCGAGGGTGGATTGATGGTACTGGGAATCTCTCCTTTCGGGATGGGGTGTTTGCGCCTGAATTTGGGATCCGGGACCGGAACCGCTGCCATCAATGAAATCGTATAGGGGTGGATCGGATGTTGGAACACCTCACGCAACGGGCCGATTTCAACGATTTGACCCAGATACATGATCGCGATCCGATCACAGATATATTTGCAGGTGGCCAGATCATGGGTGATAAACAGATACGTCAGGTCAAATTCCTCCTTCAACCGGACCATGAGTTCCAGGATCATCGACCTGACGGAAACATCGGCCATGGCGATCGGCTCGTCGGCCACCACGAAATCCGGACTCGTAATCAACGCTCGAGCGATAGCCACCCGCTGCCGCTGTCCGCCGGAGAGCTGGTGAGGATATTTTCGGGCCAAAAAACCGGCCGGTGAAAGCCCAACCTTTTCCATGATCTCATGGGTCTTATCCTCGATCTCGGCCGGCGTATAGGAGGTGTGAATTTTCAGCGGATGTCCGATGGATGCGCCGATGCTCATGCGGGGGCTCAACGATGCATAGGGGTCCTGAAAGATGACCTGTATCTTCTCACGCAACCGGCGCATCTCCTCTCGCGTATTCTGGAAGATGGAGGTTCCCCGGTACGAAATTTCTCCGGAGGTGGGCTCGAGCAGCCTCAAAATCAATCTTCCGGTGGTGGTCTTGCCGCAGCCGCTTTCCCCGGCAAGCCCCAGTACTTCGCCCTCCCGAATAAAAAATGAAACATCGTCCACGGCGTGAACCACCCGCTTTTCTTTCGTAAACAATTGCGCAAGGAACCCCTTGTCCACTGGGAAATGCTTTGTCAGATTCCTTATCTCGAGCAGCTTCTCCATATCCTTATCCATAGAGCCAGCACGCGGTCTGATGGTCTTGATCATTAAAGGACGGCGGGATCTCTCCGCGGCATTTATCCATCACGTACGGGCAGCGCGGGTGAAACACACAACCGGAAGGAGGGTCCACCAGATCCGGCGGGGCTCCCGGCATGGAGTGAAGCTTCGGTTGATCGAGTTTGATATTGGGTATGGAAGCCAGAAGCCCCTGGGTATAGGGATGTCTCGGGTCGGCAAAAAGGGCTTCGGCCTTGCCGGTTTCCGCCAGCCGACCGCCGTACATGACTGTCACCCGGTCGGCCATCTGCGCAACGATCCCGATATTGTGGGAGATAAGAAGAATGGTCAGGTTGAACTGCTCCCGCAGCTCGTTTAAAAGATCCAGGAATTGGGCTTCAACGATCACATCCAGCGATGTGGTCGGTTCATCGGCAAGGAGCAGATCCGGATTCAACACAAGGGCTATCCCGATCATGATTCTCTGGCGCATCCCGCCGGACATCTGATGGGGGTACTCGTAAAGTCTATCTGGCGCAATCCCCAGACGCTTGAGCATGTCTGCCGCCCGTTCAACGGCTTCCTTGTTTGAAACCCCGTTTTCATGGGTTTGTATGGTTTCGATGAACTGATCTCCCACGCGAAAGAGCGGATTGAGTGACGTGAGCGGATCCTGAAAAATCATGGCAATCCGTTTTCCCCGAATGGCCAGAAGCTCTTGTTCATCCATCCTCACGATATCGTTGCCATGATAACGGATCTGCCCCCCCGCAATGAGTCCCGGAGGCCTGAGAAGCCTGAGGATGGAAAAACCCAAAGTGGATTTTCCGCAGCCCGATTCTCCGACGAGCCCCATGACCTCGCCCTGCTTGATTTCAAGGGTTACATTTTCCACCGCGCGCACCGTCCCGATATAGATGGGAAAATGCACGGTCAGATTTTCGATTTCAAGGATATTGCTATTCATTCTACTTCTCAAGCAATCTAGGATTCAGAATTTCAGACAGTCCTTCCCCCAGCATGGTAAATCCCACCGCCAGGAGTGAAATCATGGCCCCCGGAAACGTAATCAGCCACCACTGGCCCGACGGAAGAAACTTTTTCCCCATGGCAAGATCCATGCCCCAGTCGACCACGCTGGGAGGCAGTCCAAGCCCCAGGTAAGTTAACGCCGCCTCGGTCATGATGGCATCCGCCACGTTCATAGTAAACACCACCGCCGTAGTGGCAATCACATTGGGAAATATGTACTTCGCCAAGATGGTGCTGCCGGGGGCGCCAATGGCCCTGGCAGCCTCGACATAAAGCTCTTGCTTGATGGTGAGCGTTTGCCCCCGTACGAGCCGAAAATAGGTTGGAATATAGATCACCGCCACGGCGATGCTAATATTGGTGACTCCCGGCTCCAGCATGGCGGCAAAGGCAATGGCCAGAATGAGGCCCGGAAACGAATAAATCGAATCCATCACAAGGGAAAAAACCTTGTCGAAGCCCCCACCCGCATAACCCGAGATCAATCCCATGCTGATGCCCAGGATCGACGATAGGATGGCCGCCAGAATGGCCACGCCTAAAATCGTTCGAGCCCCGAAAATAATGCGGGAAAATACATCGCGCTGGAGATTGTCGGTACCCATGAGATGCTCGGAGTCTGGAGGAGAAAGCTGCGGGCCTGTATCCTGGTCATAGGGATTATAAGGCGCAATCACAGTTGCAAACATGGCCATGGAGACCACACCCAGGATCACAATCGCACCGGCCACCAGGATCCACCATTCCACACCGTATTGCTTCCCCATACGGGTAAAGCGGCGAATGAACTGTCCCAATGCGGCGGTGGGAGAATAGTTCATAGCATCTCCTAATAGCGAAGCCTCGGGTCGATAAACGCATAAATGACATCCACAACCAGTGAGATCAGCGCGACAATCACCGCAAATATGACGATCACTCCCTGAATCGTCGGATAATCCCTGAGATAGATCCGTTCAAGCAACAGCCGCCCCATTCCGGGCCAGGAAAAAGTAGTTTCTGTCAAAACAGCTCCTGCCATCAGAATCGCAACCTGAAGCCCCATCATCGTTAAGATGGGAACAAATGCATTCAGGAGGGCATGTTTGTATACCACCCGTCGGTGATGGATGCCTCTGGCTTCGGCTGCCAGGATGTAGTCGGCCTTGAGAACATCCAGCATGTTTGCCCGGGTCAGCCGGATAAAAATCCCCGACAGCACAAGACCCAGCGTGACGCACGGTAAAACCAGATGGATCAGCACATCCCCGAGTGCCTCAACGTTTCCGGCCACAATCGTATCCAGAATATATAACCCGGTCCTGTCAAACGTGGAGCTAAACATTCGGGCGCCTGTTCTTCCGGCGATGGGAAAGATGTCCAGCCAAACGCCGAAAATCATTTGCAGCATCAGACCCAGCCAGTAGACCGGGATACAATAGATCACGATTCCATACAGCCTGATTCCGTAGTCCTGTGCTGATCTGCGCTTATCCGCTGCATAGGCCCCAAAAGGAATTCCAACCGCGAGACAGATCAGCATTGCAAAAAAGGTGAGTTCAACGGTGGCGGGGAGTTTGTCACGGAGCGTGCTCATCACACTCTGTTTAAAGATCATGGAATCTCCCAGATCCAGCCGGCAGATCTGCAGCAGATAACGTCCATATTGAACGATCAACGGGCGGTTCAACCCCAGTTCTTCTTTTTTCTGCTCGATGACCTTTTCTGGGGCGTGACCGCCCAGCATGGCGGAAACCGGATCGCCCGGCATGACCCGCACGACCACGAAGACAATGCTCAGGAGGACAAAAAGCATGGGGATGGTAAGGAGTGTCCGTCCGATGATGTATCGAAGAAGATTCTTCATGCTCTAAAGGTGTGCATAAAAAAGGATGGAATTCGTCATGCGGAACGAATCCCATCCGCTGACTCGTTTATTTTCCCTTTGAAATGGGACCGTAATTTAACTGCAAGGTGGGCGAAATCATAATGCCTTTCATATTCTTCTGGGCAAACAGGTATAGACTGCCCTGGAAGATGGGGGCAGTGGGGACTTCCACGGTCCACATCTGCTGAGCCTTCTTGAAGATCGCCTCCCGTGCCTTCTCGTTCGGGTCCTTTTGCTCATCGACAAACATGGCATCCCATTTCGGGTCGGAGAAGAAGATCCCATTCCCCTTGGATCCCTCGGTCCCGGCAAAGGCGGCGGTGTAGTTGTCCGGATCAAGGTAATCTGGATACCAGCCCAGCAGGTAGACGGGCATCACCTGATTACGCCAGTTGTCCTTGTAGGTTGCCCATTCCGCAGACTTGACGTTGACCTCCATCACCCCGGTGGCCTCGAACTGAGCTTTAAGAACAGCGGCCATGTCCACTTCGGTATCCCCGTAGTGGCTGGGCGTATACCAGAAATCAAACTTGAGTTTGTTAGTTGCATTGTAGCCGGCTTTGGCCAGCAGTTCCTTGGACTTCTGGATATTCGCGTCCCCGAAGGCCTTCTTGAACGATTCTTCATGCGTCCACATTCCCGCAGGCACCATGGAGTAGAGCGGAGCATTCTGGCCAAGAAACACCTTCTTGATGATTTCCGGCCTGTTGACCGCCGCGGCGACCCCCTGCCGTACGATGTTGTTGGTAAACGGAGCGGTCTTGCACTGGAAGCATATGTAGCGGATGTAGGGTCCCTGCCCCTTGATGGTTTGAATCTTGTTGGATTTCTCAAGATCATTGATATCGGAAGGGTTAAAGGATTTGAAGGCAAAATCGATTTCCCCCTTTTCCAGGGCTAGGCGCATGGTGGTTGCATCCGCAAAGTACCGGATGACCACCACATCGTTTTTCGGTTTAGGACCGTAAAAATTTGGGTTTGCCTCCATTATGACTTCCTGGTCTCGTTTGAATGAAACCATCTGATAGGGACCCAGGCCGACTAATTTCCCGCCTGTGAGTTCTGTCGGATCTTTCACGATTTTGTCCGGCGGATAAATATTAGGGCTCACAGGATAGTAAGGGGGGGTTGCAACCAGTGAGGGGAAATAGGCCACCGGATTTTTCAAAACGAACTTCACTTTATTTTTGTCCATCACTTCTACGCTATCCACAAAATCGGTCACTAGCCAGGAAGGATCGCCTTTAAGCCGAGCCACCCGGTCGATGGTCCATTTAACGGCATTGGCATCAAAGGGGCTGCCGTCTGAAAATTTCACCCCCGATTTGAGCGTGAAGACGTAGCCTTTACCGCCATCCACGACCTCATACTTCTCGGCCAGATTGGGTACCAGATTGGTTTTCCCTGCCGGATACCCCATCAGCCCCTGATAGATGTTGTAAAAGATTTCCCAGGTGTGGAAGTCATAGGCGTTCGATGGATCCATATCGGTTACCTTTTCGGTGGTACCATAGACGATGGTGTCCTTTGCAAAACTGCTGGATGCAAAGAACACCAAACCCACAGCCATCAAACAAATAAATAATAATTTAAGTGACTTCATCTCTCCTCCTCCTTTCAAGGGTTGCCGGAAAAAAAGTCCGGCGAATATGAAAGAAATACACCCGTTTCAAGATAAGGGCACCCCCAAATTCCACAGAATAGTCCCACGAAATGGATAAAGGACTTTTCGTCCCGTTGTTTTGACCACCCCCTTTCCTCTTTATCATCTGCCGCATATTCTTGCCCGAACTTCACACCATAGGTAATAACTCTACATGGCCACTCAAATGGTACCTACCGGTCCCTGATTTCTATTGTTCGGCGCAGTAGCCAAGACACTCGAACCTCATCCCGAGGCCTAGCCTGGGGCTAGGGTCAAACTTTGACAGCCTGTTAAAAACTCCGTTTAAGGGTCTCGGTTTAGTATAGCACGATGTTAGAATATGGCAACTCCTAAATGAGGGAGGAGCCAGTGTTAGGCAAGAAGCCACAAAAAGGGCCCATGTTCTGCAATGTCAGGATGGACCGACTTATTCCAGAGATTCACCTGTTGCGTTTGATTGATAGGCTCGTGGATCTGAGCTTCATCCGGGAGAAGATCAAGCACTGATACAACGATAAAGGCCGTCCGTCCATTGATCCTGAGGTTTTGCTGAGAATGCTTCTGATTGGGTATATGTACGGGATTACTTCAGTGCATCGGCTATGCGAAGAAGTGCAGACGCATCTGGGGTATCGGTGGTTTGTGGGACTGAACCTGGAGGATAAAGTTCGAGATCACTCGACGTTTTCTAAGAGTCGACATGAGAGGTCTTCGGAGAGCAACCTGTTTCAGGAGCTTTTTGATGAGGTGGCTCATTTTTATCGAAGATATTTTTCGATTTACCTACCTGGCTACATCGAACCACCCATAGGTGCCAAGTTGCCATTCAAGGTTGCCCATGAAAAATCAGTTTTTCAACAGCCTGTTGCAATATTACTTCTTCCCTACTGCTGCCTTCGTGATCACTAAAAGACCGCCCCTTCCAGTTTCCACACTTCCGGTGACCGCCACAACCGCGATTTTAACAAATCGCTATGATGGAGGAACTCTTTAGGCAAGCGATCATAAAATTTATCGAACAATTCCTCTTGAGAAGTAACTTCAAGCTTGGCGTTTTCACGGTCTACGGCCATCAGTTTGTAAAAGGTCTCAGGGCCGTAATCCAGACCTTTCCAATAAATGTCTTGAAGTCGAGGCATAAAACCCATGGGGCTTTCGACGCCATAACCACGGCCGTGAACGCGATCGATAATCCACTTGAGCACCCGCATATTTTCGCCGAACCCGGGCCACATGAATTTGCCCTTCTCGTCACGGCGGAACCAGTTCACACGGAATA
>Ga0315279_10010248_pt1 | contig 11043 bp, 9 predicted proteins | sample YL17G06_20_MG_FD_203694 | JGI IMG/M metagenome (GOLD analysis project Ga0315279, IMG submission 203694) | Sediment microbial communities from Yellowstone Lake, YNP, Wyoming, USA - YL17G06_20 | ecosystem: Environmental > Aquatic > Freshwater > Lake > Sediment | place: USA: Wyoming | collected...
CTGGTTGCCAACTTTGACCAAAGAGCTGTAGTCCATCAAATGTCTTAAATTTAAACTCAGAGTGCTTCATTTTTTTATCTTCTTTTTAAAGAATTTCATTTTTAAGTACTAGATAAAAGATTAAGAATTTCTGCTCCTAAGTATCAGTGCCCTAAAGGTAAGAGCTTACCTCCTTTTTTAAAAGGATTTGTTTTTACTTTAGGTAAATCTACCCTGCTTAGTAGATATTTCACTTAGCACGATCTACACCATTTTATCTTCTATAATTTTTTTATTTTAAGTTAGATGAATAATATCTGGTTATCATAGTTTCAACTATTCTTTCAGGGATGAAATGTTTTAATCCTACGAATGTTGAGCTGTGTCAGGGGACGATTCTTTGACACACTTTAATTCTCGCTGTTATATCCCGCGGATTAATACCCAATATTTTAGCTGTCTACCCGATGGAGAGATTATATTTATTTTTTATATTTAAGATTAAATTACTCCTATAATGCTTATTTTACTTTTTAGAAAAAATCTACTTGGCTAAAAATATATACATCATATTTTTTAGTAAACAAAAAAGACAGAATAAGAAAATAATTATATTACTCTCTCGCTCTGTCTTTTTACCTGAAAGATTCTTCCTATGTGATTAGGAAATAGTTCTTTAAAGTAAACTCTGTATAGGTTTTCCTAAAGATTAGGAATTGCCCCGTCGGTGCTTTTTTTATAAAGCTCTCCAGAGTTCTTTCCGGTAACAGTACTTTTCTCTGTAGTAGGGAGGAAGGCTCTTTCTAAATTAACTTTATTCACTTCTTTTATTCTGGATAAATTAGTTTTCTTTAAAGTTTGGGATATTACATCTACGGTAAAATCTCTCCATTCACGCCTGTCACCGTTAGACAGACTCCATTTACAGCTATACTATGGGAAGGCTCTGTCCCTTCTAATACCTTGTGTGCTTTTATCCTCAATTGATAAAAGGGAGCCCTTCCCACTCTATGTACTACTCCTACCTCTTCCATCAATCTGGTAAACATAAAACCTCCGGTTTTTCCAGCCCTTGCTTTATTTCTTGTAAAAATCTGGCGCCTAAGTACCCATCAACCACTCGATGATCGCAAGATAGAGTCATTTCCATCATCACTCTGACTTCTATTTTTTCTCCTAGAACTACTGCTCTCTTCCTAATCTCTCCTACAGCCAGAATAGAAACCTGCGGCGGATTAATAATAGCGGTAAATCCTTTAATTCCCAACATTCCAAGATTGGAAAGAGTGAAACTGGCTCCTTCTAACTCTTCTAGAGAAAGCTTATTTTCATTAGCTTTCCTTACAAGCTCATTTCTATCCCCGGCGATTTGAAAAAGATCCTTCTCATTTACATCTCTTATTACCGGAGCAATCAATCCTTCTTCTCTTGCTACAGCTAATCCTACATCTATCTTCGAATGCGATATAACTTTGCCTTCCTCAAAAGTAGAGTTTAGACGAGGTATTTTCTTTAAAGCTCGACCGCAGGACTTAATCACCAGGTCGGTATAAGTAAGATGTATTCCCTTCTCTTTTTCAAATTTTACCAATAGCTCATCGCGTATCTTCATCGCCTCTGAAAAATCTACTTCCATAGTAAGATAAAAATGGGGAATCTCTCTTTTACTCTTTTCCATTCGCTGAATCATCACTTTTTCTGCTCTGGAGAGAGAAACTTCCTTTCTTTGTGGAACTTGTCTTTGTTCCACTGCCTTTTGCTCTACTTCCCTCAGAACATCTTCTTTGAGTATCCTTCCTCCTGGACCTGTTCCCTGTATAGTAGCTAGAGCAATCTTATATTCTTTAGCTAACTTCTTAGCTAGAGGAGAAGCCTTGATTGAAATTTCTCCTTCTTTAGAAATTCCTTTTTTTTCTTCTCTTTTTTTTCCTTCTTTTTCTTTAGAAACCTCCTTAATAACTCCTTTAACAGCTCCCTTTTCTCCTTCTCCAACTCCAGCAACTCCTTCTTCCCCTTCTGGAATCTCCTCCTCCATATTATCGGCAATAAAAGCGATAGTTTGAGTTACTGGCACTACCTCTCCTTCTGAGATTATGATTTTGCGAAGAAATCCCGAAGTAAGTGCTTCTACCTCTATAATTGCTTTATCAGTAGCAACTTCTAAAAGGTGCTCCCCTTGTTTAACCTTATCTCCCTCTTTCTTTAACCACTGAATAATCTCTCCTTCTTCCATGGTCTCGCCGAGCTTAGGCATTATTATCTTTGTAATCAATTATTTCTCCCTTTTTCCTCACTTTGTTTTCACTTTATCCCAGGAAATAAACTCCTTCATTTTCCCTGCTTTAAGATCCTTCTCGCAAGTACTTCTCCGTTTTAATTTTTTCAAAACGTTGCTTTGCAAATATCTCTAACAGTTAAATTTTATAGTAAGAGAAAAAGTTTGTCAAGGAGGACGCGTTAAATCTGTCAATGCAAAGTAAATATGTCATACTTTTTGCAAAATAAAAATGTCATACCCCTACCGGTAAAGCCATGTCTTTTTTAGAGAAATGAAATGTTTCAGATCTTCCGAAAGAAACATATCTTTTCTCTTGTTCAGGAACAAGCTCGTGTTTAAGATCCTCTCCTTTGTAAAAGATATGGATAGATCCATCTAGGTGCTTGTGTACTTCCACTTTTGCTTTAGCAAAACCGAATCTTGTTTGTGTTGAAAGAATCTTGTATTTTCTTCCCATGTAACTTATGGTGTGATCTCCTTCCAGGTGGTATTTGGTATCATATACAGCATGTTTTGTTCTTTTAACTGAACTCATATTTTAATTTTAGCAAAGAAATATTATTAAGGAAAGCCTTTAAATTCCAAATTCGCCTTCGGCGAATTACCGTTTTCCTCCCGCCAGTAGAACTGGCGGGTATCCAACGGTAATTTTTATAAAATAGGGGAAACACTGGAAATTCTCCTTCTGGCCAAGTTGGGCATCAACGGGTAAGATGATAATGTCAACCCAAAAGGGACCCACCCCTGCTAAAAATTGTTATTAGGGAATAGACACCTTTTAAACCTAAGTTTGATAGTAAAACTTAGGTTTCAAATAATCTCTTGGACAGCGTTTATAATATCTCTTTCATCAGGAATAACAAATTTCTCTAGTGAATCTGCGTAGGGAATTGGAACGCTTCGAGCTCCTACACGCTTAATGGGAGCATCTATATAGTCAAAAGCTTCTTCTCCTACCGTAGCAGCAATCTCTCCTCCAATTCCACAAAATTTACAAGCCTCGTGTACAATGACCAAATGGCCTGTCTTTTTAACTGAATTTATCACGGTTTTCTTATCTAAAGGTACTATAGTTCTTAAATCAATTACTTCACTATTTATTCCATTTCTTTCAAGTTCTATGCTTGCCCTCAGAGCCTTCGCGACCATTGCTGAGGTAGCAACGATCGTAACATCATTTCCCCGTTTTTTAATATCTGCAACACCAAAAGAGAGCAAATATTCTTCCTCGGGAATTAGTCCTTTAGTCAAATACAACATTTTATGTTCGATAAATATTACTGGTGTGTTATCTCGGATTGCCGTCTTAAGAAGTCCCTTAGCGTCATAAGGAGTCGATGGCATTGCGATTTTCAGCCCAGGAATGTGAGCAAACAAAGCCTCAAGGCTTTGAGAATGCTGTGCTGCGCTACCTGCCCCTGCACCACCCTGAGTCCTAATTACCAACGGTAGTTTTATTTGGCCGCCTGTCATGTAAGGAATTTTAGCCGCCTGATTGACAATTTGGTCAAATGCTAAAAGGCTAAAGTCAATATATGAGATCTCTACCACTGGACGCATTCCAGTTATTGCCATACCTATCGCTGTCCCAACAATGGCAGATTCAGAAATGGGTGTATCTCTCACTCTATCTTCTCCAAATTTGTCCATCAACCCGGCAGTGACCCTTCTAATACCCCCGTACTGTGCGATGTCCTCACCCATCAAAATGACATAAGGATCTCTCGTCATTTCTTCCCTCAATGCTTCATTCAAAGCATCTTTATATGTTATCTCTTTCATATGGACCCCGTCCTTTCGCATTTCTTGGTTCAAAATTGGCCTCAAACCTACTATAGATACGCGTTAATATATTAACCTTAGTCGCCTCCAAAACATCTTAATAATCCTCTACCTACTACCATTTCTGCAAGACTAGTTTTTAGACCGAGTAGGAGGAACGAAGATTGAATTCCATAGTTTTTGCTCCTTAAAAGACTTTGCCTTTTAGAGAAGAGAAAGATATAATGTTCCAGTTCTGTAGTCACAAGGGGTTGACCTTATTTTTAAGGTAATCTTTGCCAAAGTACAATGTTACTCTGTACTTTCCTTGGTCATATTAAACAAATCTCTCATGCTTTCTTCAGGAATGGGTAAAGGGCTTTCTTTTGCAAATTTCTCGGCTTTTTCGATATCACTTTCAACTTTTTTCTCAACACTTTTTAGTTCCTTTTCAGAAAATAACCCCTCGTTAACCAACTTTCGTCTTAAAGAGAGAATAGGATCTTTTTCCTTCCACCTATTCACCTCTTCTCTCGGACGATAGTTCTCAGGATCACCTCTGTAATGGCCTTCTAACCGGTAAGTTTTAGCCTCAAGCAACACGGGACGTTTTTCGTGTCTCACATTTTCAACCAACTTTTGAGCAACCTCATAAACCTCTATCACTTCGTTGCCATTAACAATGTATCCTCGCATGCCGTATGCTGATGCCCGATCAGCGATATTTGGTACCGAAATGACTTCCTTGATAGGGGTTGAAATCGCATATTGATTGTTTTCACATATGAATATTACTGGGAGTTTCCAAATAGATGCTAGATTTAATGATTCATGAAAAGTCCCTTGATTTACAGCTCCATCGCCAAAGAAGCAAGCTATGACTTGATCTGTTTTTCTCAGTTTTATAGATAAGGCTGCACCTACCGCTATAGGAATCCCTGCTCCCACCACTCCAGTAGCACCCAATATTCCGGAACTAAAGTCCGCTATGTGCATTGATCCTCCCCAACCTTTACAGTATCCTGTAACTCTACCTAGTAGTTCAGCCATCATTTTGTTAGTCTGCGCTCCTTTAGCGATGCAATGACCATGACCTCGATGAGTAGACATAATATAGTCATTAGGTTTCAAAGCCTCACATACACCCACAGCAATCGCTTCCTCACCTATATAAGGATGTATAACTCCTCGTATCAACCCCTGATCGTATAGTTTAAATGCTGTCTTTTCAAAAATACGTATCGTATACATCTTTTCATAAAATTTGATTAGTCTTGTTCCGTCTTTCATAATATAATTCCTTCTAACCCGTATTTCTCATCCGATTCTGTGAATATATACTTCCGAGTTTAGTCGATAGCAAATAGCAAAAATACACACTCATCTTGACGCTACCGAAGATACTCTCTAGAATATTTGCCAAAAGGATAGGAAAATATCTCCCCAGCGGAATTTAATGCAGCTTCCTAAGCGTCTTCCTTACTAATCCCATCAAACGACACGGCTTGTAAGAGATATTTTAGCACACTAAAGGTTTAAGCTTAATTTAAGAGTAAATTTTGCCAAGGGCTTGCTGAGTGTTTCCAGCAAAAAGTGTCGCCAAGCTTGAGCAAGAATCCGACTGGCCTCTCTCTATTCTTCAGCTTAAATGTTAAACCCAGCTAAGAGACCGTTCCACGGCTCTTTTCCAATTGTAATATAATTTATCTCTCTTGTTTTTGGGCAATTTTGGCTCAAAAGTTCTTTCAATATTCCTTTTTTTTTCTATTTCCTTCTTATTTTTCCAGAATCCCATAGCTAAACCTGCAAGATAAGCAGTTCCTATTGACGCCGCCTCGGTATTTTTGGGTCTCAGCACCGCTACACCTAAAATGTCGGCTTGAAACTGCATCAAAAAATCGTTGTTGGCAGCACCTCCATCAACTATTATAGTTTGAGGCACAATCCCTGAATCAGAGGACATTGCATCAATAATGTCTCTTGTTCGATAAGCCAAAGATTCCAAGGTTGCGCGTATTATATGCTCTCTAGTAGTACCTCTAGTAATTCCTATAATTATTCCTCGAGCATATGTATCCCAGTACGGAGCACACAGGCCTGTAAACGCCGGGACTACATAGACTCCTCCAGTGTCCGGCACCAACTTAGCAATTTCATTAGTTTCGGAGACAGATCTAATTACTTTTAGTCCATCACGAAGCCACTGAATTGCGGCACCTCCGTTGAAAGCAACCCCTTCCAAACAGTATTGAACTTTTCCATTCACATACCAAGTCAGGTCAGTCATCAACCCATTTTTGGACAGAATAAATTTATCTCCAATATTTAGCATTACTGTAAGACCTGTGCCATAAGTGACTTTTGTCATTCCAGGGGAAAAACACGTTTGTCCAAATAAGGCAGCATGTGCATCGCCAACAACGCTTGCTATAGGAACCCTTATTCCTAAAAAACTTCTTGGGTTTGTATATCCTAAAATCCCACTCGAAGGCTTTACCTCAGGCAATATTCCCCTTGGAATCTCCAATAAATTAAGCAATAAATTATCCCAACAGAGATTTCGGACATTGAAAAGCATGGTTCTCGAGGCATTAGAATAATCCGTCACATGGAGTTTCCCCTGACTTAAGTGCCAGATGAGCCATGAATCCACGCAACCAACCACCAACCTCCTATTCTTGATGCTTTCCTTTACACCCTTGACATTATCGATTATCCATTTGATCTTTGTCCCTGAAAAATATGGATCAAGAAATAAACCTGTTCTTTTTCTAACTTCCTTTTCCCAACCGGAAGCTTGCAGTTTCTCGCAAATAGATACTGTACGACGACACTGCCAGACGATTGCATTATACACAGGTTTACTCGTTACTCTGTCCCACATTATTACAGTTTCGCGCTGATTCGTGATGGCAACAGCTAATATATCCTCCTGTTTAGCCTGGTTCTGCTCACTAAATAGTTGCTTAGCACACGCTATAACGTTCCTCCAATATTCCATTGGATCGTGCTCTACCCAACCTGGCTTTCGGTATATCTGTCTGATCTCTTTATTCGCACTACATATCATATTTCCTTGGCAATCGACCAGAGAAACCTTTGTTTGAGTGGTTCCTTGGTCGATCGCCATAATGTATTTAGCCATTTTCTGTTACCTTTTTAGCCGTTCTTCTTTATCTAATTTCTCAGATAATGCAAACTAATACATCTACGTATTTACTTCATCATTAAGTCCATCACTTTCTCTATATTCATTTCTTCTAAGTTTCCCTCCCCAACTTTGTGACCTTTACTCAATACTACTATTCTATCAGCAACTCTAAATACTTCTTGTAAAGTGTGGCTTATAAATATGGTTGAAATACCTCTCTCCTTGAATTTGGGAATAAGAGAGAGCAGTCGTTCCCTTTCCTTTACCGCAATAGCAGTGGTAGGTTCATCCATAATGAGAACGCGGGGTTTAGAGTAGACTGCTCGAGCTATAGCAACCATCTGTTGTTCTCCTCCAGATAGGTATTTAGTCGGAGTCCTTACTGAGGGTAACTCAATACCTAATTGAGTAAGTATTTTTTCAGTTTCTATTTTTTCTCTTTCTTTATCAATTAGTTTAAACACTGAACTCCAGAAGCTCCGCTTTACGAATTCTCTACCTATGAAGACATTGGCAACGGCATCAACATTTCGAGCCAGCGCAAGGTCTTGATAAACAACCTCGATTCCTAATTGTCTTGCCTCTCTCGGGTTGCAAAAATTAGTCTTCTTTCCACACCAGAAGATTTCCCCTTTATCGGGAGGATAGACTCCTGCCAAAATTTTAGTCAACGTGGTTTTCCCAGCCCCATTATCGCCAACAAGCCCCAATACCTCGCTATCATACATTGTCAGATCAACTTGATCCAGTGCCTTAACGAAACCAAAACTCCTTGAGACCTTCCTCATTTCCACTACCGGATGTTTTTTGCTCATTTATTCCTCCCAAAGATTATCACTTCTATCTCATCCTCCAGACGCCCCGCCGTACAACGTCTATGAAAACAGCCACAATAACTAGGCTTCCTACTACTGCTCTCTCGGCGTATGTAGATATTCCGAGAATAATTATTGCATTTCCTAAAATCCTCATAATTGCTGATCCAATAATACTCCCCACTAGCGTTCCCTCCCCGCCCATCAGAGAGGTACCTCCAATAACTGCGGCAGCTACAGCCGGTAGAATCCAATATTGACCTATGGTTGGTTGAGCCGATGTCAAACGAGCTACCATTACCACCCCTGCAAACCCATATAAAGTACCTGCAATAGAATAAATAATAAATTTTAAGTGAGCAGGAGAGATTCCAAGTAGATCGGCTGTCTCTTCGCTTCCTCCAAGGACAAAAATTCGTCGTCCGATAACTGTCTTACTAAGTATAAACTGCAGAATTATCAATGTTACTATCAAAATTATTGCCGGAAGAGGAATCCCCAAAATTTTTGCTTGCCCCAAGAAATAAACTGACTTGGGAATCCTAACAATGGCCAACCCCTTTGTTATAATAAGTACTAGTCCAGAAAAGATTTCCCCTGTCCCTAAAGTAACAATCAAAGGATGTATCTTCAGCTTGATAATAAGAAGAGCATTGAGAAGACCGCACCCAGTCCCAACAAATATGCCCATTACTACACATGCCAGCGGGGGAATGCTAGAATTCACCATTAGCAGTCCCGCTACTATTCCACTTAATCCTGCTATCCCACCGATGGATAAGTCTATGCCACCACCAATAAGAACCAGTGTTTCCCCTAAGGCAACCATACCCAAAAATGAAATATCTAAAACTATTGTAGATATGTTAAAATAAGTCGAGAAGTTAGGACTGAGAAAGTGAACCACACCATATATGATTATCAAAGATAATAGGATCCCACCTTCTTTAAAGGTGAATATTTTACGAAAAGCACTTTTGAGGCTAACATTAAGAATAAGTCTATTCATTTGATTTGTCATTCTCCGAGTCTTGCTCAAGTTTCGAAAAATACTAAATTCTTTTTGATTCTTTTCCAGAAGCTTCTAAGTCTTCCCAACTGATAGAGAAAGAAAAGGTTATAAATTAATTCCTTTATCTTCTATACACTATCATAAAGGTAATTGGCGGCAGGGAATATTCTTTTTTAAGCAGGACTTTTCCCGAGATTTTTAGAACTAAGAAATCTCAAAAAGTAGCAACATTTAAGGACTTTGTAGAACAGAGTCTTTATCTTCCCTGCAGAATTTCCTCCCAAATAGTAAGTCGTATGTTCCACTACAGATTACACATTATTTAAGTAGTTATTATTCTTACAAGAGTAAGTCAGGAAAGAACCTCGGGAAATCCCGAGGTTCTTTCCTGTAACCACTAAAGAATCCCTCATCAAAGGAGCTATATTTTGTTACTTCCACTGGGTATAGACATCGAGGTCTTTCTGATACACCCAAAAAGTGTCCGTGTCAAATATCTCAGGGGGTCTATGGCCTCTGTTAAGATAGTACCACATTTCCATAACTATCCAAAAACCTTCCTGGTGAACGCGTTGTACCAGCGTTGCTTTTGTGACGCCATTTTTTACCATCTCGATCATCTCTGGAAGGTCTTCCTCGCCAACGGTGACAATTTTGCCAACTTTTCCTGCTTCTTCAATGGCTTTGCAGATCCCTATAGGAGCCGTAGCATTTCCACCAAATATCCCCTTCAGGTTAGGGTTCGCAGCTATCATACCCCGAGTTAAAGAGACTGCTTTTTCGAGGTCATCATTATCGTAAGCTTCTGCTACAATCTTTATCTTCGGATACTTAGCCATGACTTGTCGAAAACCCGCATTTCTCTGCTGATGATTTAAAGCTGTTGGTGTACCCAAAAGCATTGCTACCTCTCCTTCGTAGTTAATCTCCTTTGCTATGAATTCTCCCATTTTCGCTCCATCGGGAGTACAATCCCACCGGCCAACATAAAAGAGTCTTTTGCTTTTAGGAGCATCTACATCAAAACAAGTCATACAAATCCCCATCTCGATTCCTTTATCAATCACGGGTACCACTGAATCGGAGTCCACCGCTGCAATGCTAATTCCATCGGGCTTCTTTGCAATAGCAGCCTCTATAGCCGATACTTGAACAGCGGGATCGCACACTGTCGGCGCATTCCATTCGATCCTAACATCATAGTCGCCTGTCGAATTTATAAATTCTGCTGCTTCCTTAGCTCCATTTAGTACATCTTGATACCAGGGATGAACTAACTTCGGAATGAGAATAAAGTAATAACTCTCTTTTTCGGCGCCAAAGCTTACAGAAGAAAAACCTACACATAAAGTAAAAACTATGACCGAAACCAACAAAATCATTATTTTTTTCTTAAACATAAATTTCCTCCTTATTTATAGTTTTTTAGTTTACTTCCTGAAAAATATATGCTTTTTTCACCTCCTCTCTTGCTTTTTGACCCCTCTTTGCTAATCTGAAAACTGGGGTAGTCTACCTAGTAAAAAAGTTCTTTCTCATCACCTCAGAGGAGCTTTAAGGCTATCTTTTGTGAAAGACTGGCACCTTGACGCATTATAACTCTTCTTTTTCTTCTCATAACCTTTTCCTTACGGAAGAGAAGAGAAGATCTGATCCAGTCATTTACGGAAAAAACACCTGCTCACGCCAATATAATTTCTACACCTTTATCTCTTATTGCTTCTACGTATTCTTTAGGTGCCTCTCGGCCTACAACAATCTTGTGGACGGATGTAATCGGTACTAAAGAAACTAAACCAGTTTTTCCGAACTTAGTATGGTCAGAAACAACGATAATTTCTTTAGCTTTAGAGATAGCAAGTCTTTTGTTTTGCAAAAACTGCAGATTGAAATCCATCAATTCTTCTTTTGATATACCCTGAACCCCGATAAACAACTTGTCAATCGTCAATTTTGCTATCATTTCGTCTGCGAGCGGACCAAACAGACCATGGGTTCTTCCGTCAAGTTCTCCTCCAATTAAGATGACCTTGACATTTCTCCTGTT